>Ga0209407_1002451_pt1 | contig 17373 bp, 11 predicted proteins | sample AD_JPNHG3_MetaG_FD_184410 | JGI IMG/M metagenome (GOLD analysis project Ga0209407, IMG submission 184410) | Active sludge microbial communities of municipal wastewater-treating anaerobic digesters from Japan - AD_JPNHG3_MetaG (SPAdes) (version 2) | ecosystem: Engineered > Bioreactor > Anaerobic... | reverse complement strand
TTTATCCGGACAATAACCTTTTAAGCGGCAAAGGACTTACCCTAGGTGGTAGCCACCAGGTTGATAACTTTAATATGAATTCCTTTTACGGCGATTTATCGGCTATTCTGATTGAAAATCAACCCTGGTGGGCTGAGTTTATCAGAACCCCAAGCCAAAAAGTGGCATTAATACCCGATTGGGAAGAGAAACTGGAGAAACTCACTCACGAGACCCTTAACGAGAATGTTACCAGCCTGGCAGGAGTCCCTTCATGGAATCTGGTAATGATTAAGCACCTGCTGAACTACACAGGCAAAAGTAACTTGCTTGAGATATGGCCAAATCTTGAACTTTTCATGCATGGCGGAGTAAGTTTTGCCCCATACAGGGAGCAGTTTCAAAAAGTTATCCCATCGCCTAACATGCACTACATGGAAACATATAATGCCAGCGAGGGTTTCTTTGCCATTCAGGACGACCCTGCGTTGGATAGCATGTTGCTTATGCTCGACTACGGTATTTTTTATGAGTTTGTCCCTCTCGATGAGCTTACCAAACCTAATCCTACAGCCCTTACCATTGCCGATGTTGAGGTTGGAAGGAATTATGCCATGGTCATTACCACCAATTCTGGCCTTTGGCGTTACCTAATTGGCGATACGGTTACCTTTACCTCAAAACATCCTCATAAAATCAGGATTACAGGCAGAACCCGTCACTTCATCAATGTTTTTGGCGAAGAGGTTATTGTTGAAAACGCTGAGCGTGCACTTGAAAAAGCCTGTAAGGCTACCGGAGCATTGGTTGCTGAGTACACCGCTGCTCCCGTTTACATGGGAACTGACCGTAAGGGATGCCATGAATGGTTCATTGAGTTTGTAAAACAGCCAAGCAGCATCGAGGAGTTTGCTCGAGTTCTTGACTCAACGCTTTGTGAGGTCAATTCCGACTATGAGGCAAAACGCGCCAAAAATGTAACGCTCGATTTTCCAGTGGTTACGCAGGCTGTTCAGGGGACATTCTTTGAGTGGATGCGCCAGCGCGGTAAATTGGGTGGGCAGAATAAAGTTCCTCGGCTTTCGAATACTCGCGAGTATATCGATGAGCTGCTTGCCATTCATAACCAGCTAAAAAGTAAGTAGTCATCAAAATAGATAGGATTTATTTACATTTTTGACACATTCATCAATCTACAAGCTGTTTTACCTTGCCGATTAAAATCCAATTTGTATCTTTAGAAACGAAAACGTGAATTACCAACCTTAAGTAATTATTTTAAGTTATGCATATAGCCATTGCGGGTAATATTGGTTCTGGCAAAACAACCCTTACGGGTTTACTGGCCAAGCACTACAAGTGGAAACCCCAGTACGAGGATGTTGATGAAAACCCATACCTTAACGACTTTTACGAGGATATGCAGCGCTGGAGCTTCAACCTCCAGATTTACTTCCTAAACAGCAGGTTTAGTCAAATAGTGGAGATTCACCGAAGCGGTCACGATGTTATTCAGGATAGAACCATTTACGAGGATGCCCATATTTTTGCTCCAAACCTCCACGACATGGGATTGATGAGCACCCGCGATTTTAACAACTACCTTTCCCTGTTCAACCTTATGACCTCGCTTGTTAAACCGCCCGATTTGCTAATTTACCTTCGTGCCACAGTGCCAACGCTGGTAAGGCAAATCCAGAAACGCGGACGCGATTACGAAAAAAATATCCGCCTCGATTACCTCCAGCGCCTTAATGAACGTTACGAGGCATGGATTGAAGGCTACAAGTTAGGCAAGCTGCTAATAATTGATGTTGACAATCTGAATTTCCCCGATAGACCCGAAGACCTCAGGTTTATTATCAATAAGATCGATGCGCAAATACATGGTTTGTTTTAGATAAGAAAAGGGAGTCAAAAAAAGACTCCCTTCAATTTTTATCTGTGAGATTGACAGGTTGATAAAGGTATCAATCTTTCTGATAGGATGATTTCTTTAAATCACACCCAATTTCTTGCCCACCTTTGTGAACTTTTCAATGGCAAACTGGATATGTTCGCGGGTGTGAGCTGCACTTATCTGAACCCTTATGCGGGCTTTACCTTTAGGTACAACGGGGTAATAGAAACCAATCACATAAATACCCTCTTCAAGCAAGGCTGCAGCAAAGTCCTGCGATAGCTTAGCATCGTTGGGTAGGTGGCCAAACATTATTGGGGTAATGGGGTGAACACCCTCAACTATACGGAAACCGGCTTCGGTCATTCCTTTACGGAATAGCTGAGTGTTTTCCCAAAGCCTATCGCGTAGTTCGGTAGTTTCGGTAAGCATGTTAAGAACTTTAAGTGTTGCTCCGGCAATGGAAGGCATGAGCGAGTTTGAAAAAAGATAGGGACGCGAACGCTGACGGAGCATGTCGATAATCTCCTTACGACCAGAGATGCAACCACCCGATGCACCTCCAAGTGCTTTTCCAAACGTGGTTGAAATAACATCGACCCTGCCCAGTGCATTGCAGTACTCAGCAGTACCACGACCGGTTTTGCCCACAAAACCTGTAGCATGTGAATCGTCCACCATTACCATGGCGTTGTACTTATCTGCTAGGTCGCATATCTTGTCAACCTGAGCAATAATCCCATCCATTGAGAATACACCATCGGTAACAATCATTTTGTAACGGCAGTTGGCGGCCTCTTGAAGTTTGGCCTCCAGGTCGGCCATATCGTTATTTTTGTAGCGGAATCGCTGAGCTTTGCAAAGCCTAACACCATCAATGATTGATGCATGGTTAAGTTCGTCGGAAATAATTGCGTCCTCCTCGCCTAGTATGGGCTCAAAAATACCACCGTTTGCATCGAATGCCGATGAGTAAAGAATTGTATCCTCGGTCCCAAGAAACTCGCTTAGCTTACGCTCAAGCTGCTTGTGTAGGTCCTGCGTTCCGCAAATAAAGCGCACCGACGACATGCCAAAGCCCCACTCATCAATAGCCTTTTTGCCTGCCTCAATAACTGCAGGATGCGACGAGAGGCCAAGGTAGTTATTGGCGCAGAAGTTTAAAACCTTTTTGCCGTTGGCAACTATTTCAACTCCTTGCGGGGTAGTGATAATGCGTTCAGTTTTGTAAAGCCCTTCGGCCTTGATATTCTCAAGCTGTTGCTGTAAATCGTTTTTGATTTTTCCGTACATAGTTGTGATTTTTTTAATTATGCACAAAGTTAGCAGAAAAAGTTTACGGTGAGTCTCACGTAATGAAATCAAAACCATTCCTGTTGCGGAGGGTGAATGTAGGCAATAGTTAAATACATTACCCCAAAACTAAAATGGGACGATGGGTAATTGTTTAATCTGTTTCAGCTTTTAAATACTATAAACCCAATCTCCTTAGGATGATCCATAAATATGAGGTTTGAAGGATATTTTAGCACCCGTATCAGAACTAGGATATCGCCGCCGGCTGCTGCGGTAAGGAAAATACCTGAAATTAATAACCAGCCGTTAGCTGTTACCATGGCGATTATTATTGGGATTACGCCGGTAATAAGCCCTGGCATTATACCTCCTAGCATGTAGTGTTTGCGTTTCATTGGTTCGTTGCAATGGCAGTAGGGGGTAAGGTATGACCACTTAATCCCAAAATGTATCGACTTGAATCCGTTTTTTGCAAAAAAAGCCCACGTTACACCATGTAATCCCTCGTGGACGAATATAAGCAGAACGAATGCAACCAAAATTTGCAGCTGGTGATTTTTCAAAAAAATCACACCGTTGGCAAGTGGCCCAAAACCATAAATAATCACAAAGGGTATGATTGTAATTGCTGCAATTGGGAAGAGCATTAAAAGGGCAAGCCTGTTAGCCTTGCCAACCTCTATAATCTCTTCTGTTTGATTGGTGTCTATTTCCATTTAAAAAGTATACCCCTAGTTGTGGTACCAAAATAATTTTTTTTTATTCAGCTAACTTAAATCGATATAATAATTCCTGAATTAGGGAATATAAATATTATTCTCTTAAGAATCCTTTTTACTTGCTAAAACCATCAACTATCAACTATACCAGTATCACAGTGTTACACAAAGTTACACGGTGTTTCTCAGTGTAATTCAGCAAAATCTGCGTTATCTGTGTTCCAAAGGATTCACTATCAAAAAACAACCTCCACTTGTCATCCTGAGCGTTAGCGAAGGATCTCAGTCAAAGCTAAAAGTGAAAAATGAGCAAAAAGATGCTTCGGCAAGCTCAGCATGACAGAGTATTGTTTCGCTAGCGCTTATCATGATAATATTCTTACGAACAACCATCAACTAATTCCTATTTAAGGGCAAAATGCAGTTACCTTTCTCGCATAGGTCAATGGCTTTAATCAGGGTTTCGTCAATATATCGAATGTAGGGGTAAAAGCCCTCGTTGTCGATGATATTTCGGGCAATGGTTGCCTTTAGCTGGGTTTCAATAATCAGCCTTGATTTGGCTAAATCATTGGAATCAGGATCAACCCCATTTTGTTTAGCAAAGGCAACAAAATCGGCCATAATATTAAACTTTTTGAGGTAACGGTCAACCTCGTCGAAACTCTTCATGCCACGGGTTTGCTTCCTGTGCTCATCGGCAAACTTAAAGGCGTAGCGGTAAATAAGGTTTCGGCGCGAAACCTGTTGGTAGTAAGGGGTGATACCAACCGTATCGAGCGGAACAAAGAAATCGGGCATTATTCCGCCTCCGCCGTAAACCACTCTACCACCTATGGTGTAGTACTTGAGCGAATCGGCAAACTGAATACTATCGGCATTCTGAAACTCACCGTGCAGGTAACGGTTGCCAATTTCGTAAAAGTATTCCTCATCGCCAGGTTTATAGGGTTTTTGTATGCTCCGCCCCGAAGGGGTGTAATAGCGTGCTATAGTTAGTCTAAGGGCAGAGCCATCGGAAAAGTAAACCTGCTCCTGAACCAATCCTTTGCCGAACGAACGACGCCCCACAATAATGCCACGGTCGTTATCCTGTATTGCACCGGCAAGAATTTCACTTGCCGATGCCGAGAATTCATCGATAAGAATGGTGAGGGGTAAATCCTGAAAGAATCCTTTTCCGTTCGACTTTGCTTCCTGTCGCGGACGGTTTTTCCCCTGGGTGTAAACAATCAACCTGTTGGCAGGAAGAAACTCATTGGCAATGTTAATAGCTGCATCCATGTAGCCTCCACTATTACTGCGTAGGTCGAGAATAAGCTTGGTCATGCCCTTTTCGGTTAGCTTTACCATTGCCTCAAGGAACTCCTTGTAGGTGGTTTTGGCAAAGGTGTTGATTTTGATATAACCAATATCCTTTGTGGGCATATAGGCTACATCAACGCTGTAAATGGGTATTTTATCCCTAACAATATCAAAATCTATAAGATCAGGAACGTCGGTTCGCTTAATGCTTACCTTTACTCTTGTTCCAGTAGGTCCTTTAAGTAGCTTTGGAACACTATCCATGGGGAATTTTACACCGGCAATGTTCTTCCCGTTTACCTTAACAATTCTATCGCCGGCCAGTATTCCTAATTTTTCCGATGGGCCACCGGGAATGGTGTTAATAACCACAACAGTATCGTTGTTCATATTAAACTGGATACCAATACCGTCGAAGCCTCCCTCCAGTGGTTCATTTACCGATTGTAAATCCTTGGCCGGTATGTAAACCGAGTGAGGGTCGAGGTTTTTAAGCACTGCTGGTATGGTATTCTCAACTAAAGTCTCCGTTGAAATAGTATCGACATACTCATCGGCAATGTAACGAATAACATTGCTGAGCTTATCGGTGCGTGGGTAAACGAGTAGGTTGGGTTTCTCAACTCTTCCGCCTAGAATCAGCCCAAGGGCAACTCCAATAACTAGCACAAGGGCTATGACTACTGGGTAAATAATATCTTTCCTGGAGTTTGGGTAACTCATGGTATTTCAGCTTGTTTAAAATTCATTAATATCTTCAATTTCAATTTTCACTACCTCAATGCCTGCACGTTTCAAGAGTTCAATTCCATCAAGATTGTGATACTCATCGCAGTAAACCACTCTGCGTATGCCTGCCTGAATAATCAGCTTGGAGCATTCCATACAGGGTGATGATGTAACATAAAGGGTGGCTCCCTCAGAGCTATTGCTCGACTTTGACACTTTGGTTATTGCATTTGCCTCGGCGTGTAAAACGTAAGGCTTGGTTTTACCGGTCTCATCCTCACAAATATTCTCAAACCCCGATGGCGTTCCGTTGTAACCATCGGAAATAATCATCCGCTCCTTAACAATTAGCGCACCAACCTGCCTGCGTTTGCAGTATGAGTTTTTAGCCCAAATTTTTGCCATTTGCAGGTAACGCCTATCAAATTGGGGCTGCTTGGTTCCGTATGGATACTTACTTTTTTCCATGCTATAAAGATAACTTTAAGGAAACTGCGATTTTAAACAATGTCGAAATTTATTAAAAAATAACAGTTACAAGTGCAGGTAAATAAGCAAAATGTTTGTTTGACTCCAGTTAGTGCTTAGCATTTATGTATTATCCTAAGTGCATTAGCAGTAAAGTTAATAATTCTAATACGTGGAGCGGTTTCCTTTAATCCAACAATTAAGTTTCTTTAAATCTTACTTTAGTATCGATTTAATTGCTGAGAAAGTTTGTTCTGGTTCTTCAATAAAGCCCATGTGTCCCGAATTTTCAAGGTAAATTGTTCTTGCTTTTCTATGGCGTTCTTCAAGGGTTTGAGCCACTTCCATTGATATCAGGTTATCGTGCTTGCCAAATATCATTGTAACGGGGAATAGCGCTTGTTCAATAATGTGATTTCGGTCGGGACGCTGAGCCATACCGTTAAGTGCTCCAACAATCCCTGATTCGCTAGTTTTCCGGGCAATTGATTTTATATGGTTTATTTCGCCCATAAGTTTCTGTTGGTTATGGTTGGCAAATAGGCGAGGAATGTTGTTTTCAACAATTTGCTCCTTTTTACCTTCTTTTACAAGTTTGATATCGGCCATGCGAGCTGAACGTTTCTCGTGAGTATCGGCATTGGGGGTTGAATGGAGCAGGCAAAGCCCTGTGAGCCAGTTTGGGTATCGTTCGGCAAAGGCTAAGCTTGCGTATCCGCCCATGGAGTGTCCAACTAGATGTGCTTTGCTAATTGACACCGCCCGCATTACAGCACTAACGCTATCGGCCATGAAATCCATGCCAATCACCTCCTCCTTGCAAATGGATTTGCCATGACCCGGTAGGTCTACTGCAAGGACAGTGTAATCGGGTTCGAGTTCCATGGTTAACTCCTCCCAAATGGTGAGGCTCTCCAGATAACCATGTAAAAGCACCACTGCCGGACCACTTCCGCTAATCCGGTACCTTAGGGTACACTTGGGGAGTTCAATATAGCCTTCCATAACCAATCATTTTTTGTTTTCCAAAATAGCACCAATTATTTTGTAAAACCAAAAAATTCTACCTATATCCAACCACGCAGGTTTTCTTTTCGCGTTTAACCTCGCCCGAAAGATTGAAGTATTCAAAGTAAACAATGTAAATCCCTGAATTTACCCGTCGGTTTTTGGTATCGGTTCCATCCCATCGGAGTTGCCCCGAGGTTCCAAGGGTCATATTATTTGCAAGCCTGTAGATTTCAATGCCGTTTGCATTGAAAACCCTGATGTTTGCAACATATCCGGGTTCAGGTAGCTGGTAGCTAATGAGGAGGTAGTCATCGCGGCCATCGCCATCGGGCGAGAAGGTTTCAGGTGTTAAGCTGAAGTTGCTTTTTTCTCCGCTTAGCTCAGAGTACTGTGAGTTACGGTATGTTGGTGTGGCAAATCCGGCTGCCTGTGCAGCCGATTGCCATGTGCTTGATTGGTTGGTTGGCATGCTGGGATTTATGCGTTCAAGCGACACTCCCTTAAAATCGTTAAGCAACTTGTTGTGCATTTTCTCGGTATATCGCAATTCATCAATCACTTCATTTTCTGAATTTAATAACACTACGTAACCTTTATCGTTGTTAAAGGCAGCTAATCTGGAAGTTTTGATAAAAGACGAAGGGTTTTGGCAGGAGTAGAACTGGGTCACTTGGTTAGGATTTGTGGTAATTACGGCATAATCGCCCGGGAAAAAAAGCCAGGGTAGAGGTGATGCACTATCGGGGTCTTTTAGGGAAAGGTCGGTTTCGTTTCGGTTGGCAATTTTTATCTGCGATAGGTCAAAACATTTACTTGACCGGTTGAATAGCTCCACAAAATCGGTTCCGCCAACATAGGGGTTGAATAGTATTTCGTTTATCACAATATCGCCCTCACTGGCAAGTTGAGGTAGTCCTACCCGTATTGCTGTGTCGGGAATAGCATTCCCTGCAAAATCGGTTAAACCTGAAATGGATATCTCGTAAATTTTTTCGGCCTCTAACGGTTCTGTTAGTTCAACTGTAACCCGCGTATAAAGTTCTCCGATGTTTATGTTATTTATACCTAGCCCTGTTGTGTAGTTTTCGTGAAGCGTTGCAGTTAGGCTATCCATTGACTCACTGAAGCATAAACGAATGGTTTTAGCATCGGGGACTTCAATATAGTATAGTTGAGGCGGGGTGACATCGGGATTTATTGCCATTACCGAGTTTAGTGCACAGGGAGTTCCTCCCTCGCTTGCTATACTTGCACGCCAGTTGTTCTTACCCTCGGCAAGGTTTGAATAGTCGATACACTCAAGCGAGTAACCACCGACGTTCCGGATTGAGTCGTTGTACCATTCCTTTGTGTAGTTAGCAAATCCTATCAGATTCTCTTGCTGATCGTACAGCCTTAGTAGCATACCATCGTTGAGCAATGCAGGAAACGATGTAATGGCGATGGTTTTACCGTACACATTAAAGTTACTCATGGCGGTCGTTCCGCCAACCAGCGCATACGATTTTGGTGGAATTGTATCGGCGGGCATTGTAACAGTTTTTTCGTTTAGAGTAAGTTTCCAGCCCTCGGTAAAAACAGTATCGGTTCCAGGGTTAAAAAGTTCAATGTATTCGTACTCCGGAAGGCCATTTGAGGGTACAGGGTTTGCCATTATCTCGTTAAAAATCAACCTTCCCATGTTACCCTGTGCTGTGAAACCAAGTTCAATGCTATCGGGGAGGCTGTATCCATTCATATCTTCGATATTCCTTACCTCCAGTTTTAACTTTTCAAAAGGCAATTTTTGTGTGGTTATTGAAACCATTTGGTTACCGTCAATCCTTATGGATTGTATGCCGATATTTTGGTTTGTTAGCGTTTTTAGCTTGTAGTTCTGAACGTTCTGAGCCGATTGAATTGAAACAGGTTTGGAAAAGTTTACTCTTACTGTGTTTAGGTTTGAAGCCCGTGCGCTGCTGATAACTGGTGCAAAATCGGTAGTACAAAGGCTCATGTCATCAATCCAAAGTTGACCAGCGCGGCTCGCTGTGTAGGCAAATACAAATGCCATGTAGCTGCACTGAGGTACTGCAATCTTAGCTTCGCCTCCAAAGATTTTAAGCCCTGTTGATTTTGGTGTAAACCATAGTTTTATGGTTCCGTTGGGCGACAGGGTAACAGTAATCTTAACTTGGTCATTCTCATTCCAGTCAAAAGCTGACTGAATAATGTTGGTTCGCTTACCTTCCTTAAACTGCCAAACCGCAATGTTATCGTTCCCACTTGATGGGTTTATGCCTACGGCATAACCCTCAGCCTGTGTGTCCGTCGGATTTTCGTGTGTTGAGGCAAACGCCAGGTAAAAGTAGTTTTCCGACGATGGATCCCAGCTCCCATTTCTGATGGTTATACTCCACTCAGAGGCTTTCCCCAGCAGGGTCGTTTCAATAGGGATACTCAGTACCGATTGATTTGCCGCAGGGTCGCCGGCATGGACAAGTGAGTATTCCCCGGTTATTGGATCGGTTCGCGAGGTTGTCCAGTTTTCAATGCCGCTCCATGCAGGCAGAATACTCTCAAAGTACTCACTAACTGGGCAGGTATGGTTGTACCCGCAGTAGATATTTTCCGATATGGCATCGGCCAACCAGCCAAAGTACGATTTAAGCCGGTATGTTCCGGTGGCTGTGAGTTTTACCCCGTTCCATGTGGCAATCCCATTGTTGAGAGGTTGTAGGAGTGGGTTAACAATAAGGCTGCCCGTACCATTATAAACTTCAAGGGCCGCATAAGCCTGAAATTCCCGGTCAACGTTACCGCGGGAGTCGCAGGCCATTACGCTAACGCTAAAGGGTTCATTGGGATTAACCCCAAAGGGCTGGGTTAAGAACTTTAGCCTGTCGGCCTGTACCTCAATGCGGCATGGTCTGCCATAAATGGTGGAGGGGAAGGTGCTGTTAAAGGCTGTGCTATTGTCGAAGGCAGTCCAGCCGTGATTGCTGGATGGAATATAGAACTGAAACCGAAAAGCATCCACCAGGTTTCTGTCCTTTAAAAAGACTTTGAGGAAAAAGTTGGCCGAATCGGTATCGTTTACTACAACGTCACCCTCGTTGAAATCGATTTGAAGAACATTACCGCTAAACGTGTACGATTTTGGCGCAATTGTTATCGTGCCATTATCCAAAACAAATCCCTGAACCATACGGGTTAGTTCTGGTAAACTGCTTGGATTGAATGCGAGTAACTTAATGCGGCTAACATTTAGCGGCAGCCCGTCAGTGCTACCGGGATCTTTCAGTTTAAAGCGTATAATTTCCTGTGCTGCTGCAGCGTAGCTGTTATTTGGGGTAAAAATTACTGTATCGGTAGGCTGAATTAAAGGTGCAGCAAAACCATCGGCATCGCCACAGGTGATATTGCCCGATACAGCATCGTTAAGGCTTGGGTTTCGGGCTATGAGGGTGAATACCCCGGGAGTGGAATAGTTGGCTTCAAGCTGAGCTTCGCCATTTATGATTGGCGCTGGATTTTCCGATATCAACTCAAGTTCACCGCTGCCCGAGTCAAGAAGCAATTCCACGTTACCAGCGAAGTTAACATCAGCATTCCCGTTTGCATCGGTGGGTTTAACCTTAACAGTAAATGGTTCGTTCACCCCGACACGGGTGGGAGTTGAGGTAAAGTTTAGTTTTGTAGCACTTACCCTAATTGTGGTTATTGCCGAGTTAATATTGGTTGGGAATTTAGTAGCGAATCGGCTTCCTATATCGTAGGCCTCAAAACCCGGATTTAACTTATCGATATAAAGTTGAATGGTTTGATTATCGGATATTCCGCTATTCTTCAAGTACACCCATATACCCAATTCGATGGTTTGCCCATCGGGGATGGTTAATGCGCCAGGTGGGAATGTAATATCGATGGTTGAAGTTTTTATATCGACACTGGAAAATGAGATATAGTTGTCCCCAAGTTTTACCATAACGCCCTCAATTGCTTTGTTTAGCGTTGCCGCATTTACCGTATTTGCCCTGTTCAAACGGATTTTCATGAGGTGGGTTGGTGCGCCATCGCTGCCGGCATCGGTAATGCGGAATCGCATTAGCTCATTAGCCTGTGAGGGACTTGTAGCCATTGAACTGATATCGAACGATGACACCTGATTTCCCGGAACTGCCGCATACGAGGTGGTATCGTAACCAATAACTATTTCATCGCTAATATCCGTGTTTATGTTTTCACCAGCGGCCATAATTCGGATACTGCCGTACCTGTCGTATAAAAGGCTGTCCCATTTGGCAATGCCCTGTATAGCTACTCGGCTAAGCCCATTTACAGAGCTAAGACTTCCGTTGCCCTCTGAAAGGCTCAGGGTTATCTGACCTCCATAATCGGCATCGGTATTACTATTAGTATCGGTAGCAGCTACTTCCAGACCAAAGGGTTTGCCAATAATGGCAATAGGCGATATGTTGCGGAACATAGCCTGTGTGGCGTTTACCCTAATGGTGAAAATACCCGATTGCACCTTGGCCGGGAAGGTTTGAGCAAATCCCGACCCCCACAGGCTCGATTGAAAACCATGGTTTTCGTTATCTATCTCAAACAAAAGGTTGAGGTTATCGGGAATGTTGCTATCCTTAAGATAAACACCAAATGTGAACTCCGTATACTGGCCGTCGGGGACTGTGGCAAGCGAGCTATCCACCTCAATGGTTACCTGTTGGTCGGTTATGCTCACGGTTTGAGTTGGGATAAGTTGCCCATCCTTCTTCAGGGTTATTCCGCCAAGCAGGCTACTCCACGATGCGTTTTCAGGGTCGGGATTTTTGATTGTCATTCGCTTAACATATGTAGGCAAACCATCGCCAGATCCCGCATCGGTAATACGAAACCGTAAAACATCCACGCAATTTTCCTCTAATGTTGATGTAGATATTATATTGGTTGGAACAACCTGTTGCGATGGGTTTAACACTGCTGTTGTACGGTCGTTTGGGTTAATTGGCTGATAGATGAACGAAATATCATCGGCCCAGAGCTTCATGTCCTGTGCCGATGAGTAACGGTAACCAATCCCGAAAATGTTAAAGTTCTTGTAGCTAAAATCATAAACTGTTCCGTGGGTGGTTAAGGTGCTGAAGTTACCGCTAACTGATGCCCGGAGGGTAAAATTTCCGTCAAAAGTTCTGGTAACCTCAATCGCTCCTGCTTTCCCGGTGCCAATTTGTGTTTGCCAGTTAAGAGTGGAGGTTAGTATAACCTGAGCCGAACCATTATCGATTCGCCAAAGCTTTAATAGGTCATCGCTGCCGGTTAGGTTAACACCTACAGCGTACCCCGATTCATTTGAATTTGCAATTTCATCGTTTGCCATCAGGTAAACCCACCAGCTATTCGATGCCGATGGGTCGTAACCGTGACGTATCAAAAATCGCCATGTAACATCACCTTTTTCAATATCCCACACCGGTAAAGCCCTATAAATGGTATCGGTGTATGCAATGCTATTGTCAAAGCTGTGCCTTAGCGAGGCGCTCCCTGAGAGTGGACTGTTTGTGCTAATTGACCAACGGTTTTCGGGTTTCTGAGACCATTCCGATAAATCACCCGATTCAAAATTGAAGGTTACCACTTGCTGCCCAAAAGTCAAGCTGGCAAGTAGTGTTAAAAAAGTTATGACCGTTACTCGCATTTAAACTATTGTATAATTTTACAATCAAAATTTACGAAAAAATTCAATTAATCACCTATAAAATATTTATTTATGCGAGTGGCAGTAGTAGGGGCAACAGGCCTCGTAGGTAGTGTTATGCTTCGTGTTCTGGAGGAACGCAATTTCCCTGTTGATGAGTTAATTGTTGCAGCATCGGAGAAATCGGTTGGTAAAACCGTAAAGTTTAAGGATGCCGAGGTAAAAGTTTGCTCCGTTGCCGATGCCGTTAAGCAAAAACCTGCCGTTGCAATTTTCTCTGCAGGTTCAGCCGCATCAAAGGAATGGGCTCCAAAGTTTGCCGAGGTGGGCACTACCGTTATCGATAACTCATCGTGCTGGCGTATGTACCCCGAAATTCCACTTGTTGTTCCCGAGGTTAACGCAGGAGTTCTTACCCCAAACCATAAAATTATTGCTAACCCGAACTGTTCAACCATTCAGCTGGTTGTAGCCATAAACCCCCTTCACCTTAAGTATCGTATTAAACGGATTGTTGTTTCAACCTACCAGTCGGTTACAGGAACCGGCGTAAAAGCGGTAAACCAGCTTTTTGCTGAGCGCCAAGGGCACGAGGCCGATATGGCGTACCCTCATCCCATCGACTTAAACTGTTTTCCGCATGGCGGAACATTTCTCGATAACGGCTACACTACCGAGGAGCAAAAGCTGATTGATGAAACCCGCAAGATAATTGGCGATCAGTCTATCATGGTATCGCCAACCGTTGTTCGCATTCCGGTTATTGGCGGCCACTCCGAGTCGGTTAACCTTGAGTTTGAGAGCGAGTTTGATATCAATGAGGTTAATGAAATTTTACGTAGTGCACCAGGTGTTGTGGTTCAGGATAATCCAGCCACAAACCATTACCCCATGCCACGTTTTGCCGAGGGCAAGGACGATGTATTTGTGGGGCGAATCCGACGCGATGTTTCCCGGCCGCGAAGCCTCAATCTTTGGGTAGTATCGGACAATCTTCGCAAGGGCGCTGCCACCAATGCCATTCAAATTGCCGAGTACTTAAATGCTAAAGGTTGGCTTCGGTAATATCGGGGTATAGGAAATTGTCGTAGGGGTACCGCGTTACATGAATCTCCCTGACCATCTTATACAGTAGCGCACGGAACTCATCAATATTGATTTTCTGCTTTGCAGAAATGAAAATGGTATGGGTTTCCTTTTTGCTAATCCAGGTTCGTTTCAGCTCCTCAAGGCTAATGTTTTCGCGGGTTGAAGGTGTAAGGTCATCGTCGGGTTTACGGGTCCAGGTGTAGGCATCAATCTTGTTAAACACAAGTATAGTTGGCTTATCGCCGCCGCCAATCTCGTGTAATGTTTGGTTAACAATATTGATTTGCTCCTCAAAGTTGGGGTGGGCTATATCAACTACATGCAGCAGCAGGTCGGCCTCTCGTACCTCATCGAGGGTTGACTTGAACGACTCCACCAGCTGATGTGGTAGCTTTCGGATAAAACCAACGGTATCGGATAGCAGGAAAGGCAGATTGCCAATTACCACCTTACGCACTGTGGTATCGAGGGTGGCAAAAAGTTTATTCTCAGCAAATACATCCGATTTGCTGATGAGGTTCATAATGGTGGACTTACCCACGTTGGTGTAGCCAACCAGCGCAACACGAACCACGCTCCCTCGATTCTTACGTTGTGTAGCCATCTGGCGGTCAATTTTGCTCAGTTCCTCCTTTAGCTTGGCTATTCGGTCGCGAATAATACGGCGGTCGGTTTCAATTTCACGTTCGCCAGGGCCTCGTAGCCCAATACCTCCGCGCTGACGCTCAAGGTGAGTCCACATTCGTTTTAGGCGGGGAAGCAAGAATTGGTACTGTGCCAGCTCAACCTGGGTTTTGGCGTAAGCCGTTTTTGCCCGTTGGGCAAACACATCGAGTATTAGGTTGGTTCGATCCAGCACTTTGCGTTTAAATTCGTGCTCAAGGTTACGGAGTTGGGTAGGAGAGAGCTCATCGTCGAAAATTACCATATCCACATCGTTATCATCAATATAAGCAGCAATCTCCTGAACCTTACCGCTACCAATGAATGTGCGTGGGTTGGGTTCATCAATCTTCTGAATAAACCTTTTTAGGGTTATGGCCCCTGCTGTTTCCGTTAGGAATTCCAGCTCATCGAGGTAATCGGTTATCTCCTGTTCTTTCTGAAAAGGGAGCAAAACACCAACCAGTACTGCTCTTTCCTGTTTTTTTGCTGTCGAAATTGGGTTTATCATTTGCCTGTATCAATAAAAAAACCTGAATAATCAGGGTTTTCTTTAACGATTTTATCAAAGTAAATGTTTAATTATTGAGCACAAATTTAATAGGAATTACGAATTTAACCCTAACCTTTACACCATTATTGAATCCTGGCTCCCAGCGAGGCGAACTCGAAACAACCCTTATGGCCTCCCGCTCAAGACTTTTATCTATTTTGTTTAATACCTTAACGTTTGTTACTCTGCCATCGCGCTCAACAACAAATTCAACAAAAGCAACTCCTGCTACCCCATTGTCAATTGCTTCTTGTGGGTAACGGATATTTGGAATAACATATGTGTTACGGAAATGGTTGGCATCGCCCTTGTCAAAGGTTGGCATCACCTCAACACGTTCAAAGGTTTCATCAACTTCTTTTTCCTCAATCCGAATAACTGGAGGAACATAAGCATCCTTGGGTTCCTCAAAAATATCGGTATTATAGTTTGGCTCTACATTGTTATCAACCACAATAATCTTTTCGGAGATTACCACTTTGGGCGGTTCTGGTTTTACCATCTCTTTAGGGTCAGTGGTGATAGGCGGTAACTCAATAGTGCCATTATTGTTACCAAGCTCAGCAATCAGGCTAGTATTGATACCAGCAGGGCTTTTCCATTCAAAGGCCAGGATAGCAAGTAGGATCGATACTGTTAATCCTACCTCAAAGAAGAGGATACGCTTGCTTTCCAGGTCGGCTTTTTTCGATTTTTTTGCTTCCATAACTTTTTATGTTAAAGGGTTTCTAGTAATAAAACGATAATCATACCCCTTTCATTGTGTATAATAAAAAAATAACCCCGCAAAAAGCGGGGTTAAGTATTCTAATCTTATTTAATAAACTACTGAAGCACAAAGATAATTGGAATGGTAAACTGAACGCGAACGGGTTTACCGCGTTGTGAACCAGGTTTCCAAATAGGTGACGAAGAAACCACGCGTATAGCCTCTTTATCGATAGAGGGGTCAACGCCACGTACAACCTTAACGTTGGTAACCTTTCCGCTAGGTTCAACTACAAAGTTGATAATTACGCGACCCTGAATACCGTTTTCAGCAGCTACATCGGGATACTTGAGGTTTTGCTGTACCCAAACGCGGAAGTTATTGATATCGCCACCCTGGAACGAGGGCATATCCTCTACAATAACGAATGGAGTGTACTCTTCCTCTTCCTGTTCTTCATCCTTGAATTCCATAACTGTAACAGCCTTGTCCTCGGAGAATTCGCTATCAAAGATGTCGGTATTGTCGTTGATATTAACGTTATCATCAACTACCTTGATAACGTCAGAAACGGTAATCTGCTTGGGTGGTTCAGGGGGTTTAACCTCATCGCGGTTGGTAATAGGAATAATTTCCTGCTCAACCTTTACTTCTGTGGTTTGGGCAAGGTCAACGTTTACGGTGTCGGTGGTTGTCCATTCAAAGGCCAGCAAAACAATACCCAGCGATAAAGCAAGTCCTATCTCAAAGAATAGGAGTTTCTTGTTTTGCAGGTCAGCCTTGGGATTTTTCTTTAGTTCCATATTTTTGCGTATTTGGCTCTTGGTATAACGGTTAATTTCCTAATTTATTTTGAGCTACAAAGCAATAAAAATTTTATTTATCTTCCAATGATTATACGTAGTTTTTTAAATCATGTTAAAAAAAATTGCGTGAAATTGGCAGTATAATTAAAAAGTTTTTATTTTTGCAGCGTTATTTCATGGGGGTATAGCTCAGTTGGCTAGAGCGCTTGCATGGCATGCAAGAGGTCAGGGGTTCGACTCCCCTTACCTCCACGGTTGAAAGGGATACGCAAGTAAGCGTGTTCCTTTTTTATTTTCCACCCCGCCTCAGGTGGCCAGAGCGTCCCGCAGGAAGCGGGAAGGTCAGGGGTTCGACTCCCCTTACCTCCACGGTTGAAAGGGATACGCAAGTAAGCGTGTTCCTTTTTTATTTTCCACCCCGCCTCAGGTGGCCAGAGCGTCCCGCAGGAAGCGGGAAGGTCAGGGG
>Ga0209407_1002447_pt1 | contig 17389 bp, 14 predicted proteins | sample AD_JPNHG3_MetaG_FD_184410 | JGI IMG/M metagenome (GOLD analysis project Ga0209407, IMG submission 184410) | Active sludge microbial communities of municipal wastewater-treating anaerobic digesters from Japan - AD_JPNHG3_MetaG (SPAdes) (version 2) | ecosystem: Engineered > Bioreactor > Anaerobic... | reverse complement strand
ATATTTTTACGGTGCTAGAAAAACGTGGCAATCTAGATAATCTCAAAGTCGCTTTCGTCGGCGACGGTAATAATGTCGTCAATTCCTGGCTGGAACTGACTTTGAGACTTCCCATGCATTTTGTTCTAGCTTGCCCTCCCGGTTACGAACCGGACAAGGAATTGCTGACCAAAGCTCAAAATAGCGGACTAAGCAAGGTAGAAATATCTCACGAGCCGTTTGAAGCGGTTCAAAATGCTGATGTAATATATACTGATGTCTGGGCAAGTATGGGACGCGAAACCGAAAAGGAAAAGCGTAAGTGCGACTTTGCCGGATTCCAGGTAAATCTGCAGTTAGTTAATGCCGCTAAGCCGAGTGTGCTTATAATGCACTGCCTGCCAGCCCATCGCGGCGAAGAAATCAGCGATGAAGTTATTGATGGCCCGAATTCTATCGTCTTCGACGAAGCCGAAAATCGTATGCATGTCCAGAAAGCCATTATCCACAAATTGATGGTTGGGTAAGGAAATCACTCAACCGGTTGGTTAGTAAAATAAAATCCAGTTGAATATTGGTTACTAGCCAATCGTAACTATATCGAATTTTGGTATTGATGATAACGGTTGAGTGTAGCAGCAGTAAGGGATTGCGGGCTTTAAATCTGTCAAACTACACCGAATTTTGAGCGGGACAGAATGCTTGAATTTCCACTGAAACCCTTATTGCTGCTACACTTTGTTATGGGCTGGTTTTCTTTGACTCAGGCTATCACTTCTTTCGGATTTGGTCCATACTGATTTTCTCCAGGATTACCATCCGTCACCATTAGTACCAACAGCCAAATTGCTCCGATTATTGGGATTAAAGCAATTAAAATCATCCAACCACTTTTACCAACATCGTGTAGTCTCCGAACTGCGACTGCTAATCCTGGAATTAATACTACAAGGGCATACAGAAAATAAAAAACTCCATAAGGAAGTTCTCCTGCAGTTGTTCCTAATATATTATCCAAAATCATTGCAACGATTAAAAAGATAAAATTGAATAATGCAAACATCCAATATTCTTTTCTTCTTGCCCTTCCGCTAAAGTCAGCGTACTGTTTTAAAACTTTTAAATACCAATTCATAATTGTTCCTTTTTATTGTTCCTACTCTTTTGGCTTTTCGGTGTCGCCCCGTTTTTTGAGTGGTCGCTGGTCTCCACTTTTATTTTTATAATTTGTTGGTTGTCTCAGAAAATTAATTCCAAGGTCAGTTTTTACGAACTGTCAAACTTTAATGTCGGTGGTTCTCTTGTCTGTGTCATTCCGTTGTTTCGTTTCTTAAACTTGCCCATAACTTTTACTTTATCCAGCCCAATTCCCAAGGAATTGTTCCTTTTGGATTATCAAATTCATTGGGGTGCAGCAAGTAAGCCAATTTCCGAATTGCTAGGATTTGGCGTGGACCTTCATGTTTTAGGAGAGCAGAATCATAATAAGAAACGCGGCTATGAATTACCGCATTTGTTTTGATGTAATTTGGACGCGTATATATTTCATAAAGGGGCGTAATTCCTTTCCAACCACCGAGTTCAGCATCTAGCCAGATTGGGGAAAGAATGATATCTGGATTACGTTTGACAATCTCTGCATTAGTTGTGACAAAAACGCCGACCGTAGTATCACTGAAAATATTTTCACCGCCCGCAATTTCTAATAAATCTTCCAAGGGCGAATCGTTGCCAACTGTCCAGGGTCCCATATGGTTAATTTCTAAGTATACTTTCGTTTTTGGAAGAGTAACAGTTTTAGCGCGGATGTCGGCAATTTCTGATTTCATATTTTCTACTATTCTATGAGATCTCTTACTACAGCCGATATTTTCCCCAACGTCAATAATACAATTTAAAACATCATCAAGGCTTTTCGGTTCGTAGTGTAAAACTTTATAACCCATTTTACGCAAGGAATCTGCAATTTGACGCTGCATATCGGTATCAGTTAAAATCAAATCTGGTTTCAGCGAATCAATACGGTTATAATTAATATGTATAAAATCACCAATGACTTTAACGCGACCAGATGCTTTATCCTCAATGACTTGTTCTGGGAAGAAGCAAAAACTAGTAGCACCAATGACTTGTTCTCTGCCGCCGACTTCGTATACAATCTCAGTTAAAGTTGAAGAACAACTAACGATTTTTGGCCTGTTAGTTTTTGAACAAGAATTATATGTTACTAATAATATCAGTGACAGAATAAGAGCACATTTTTTAAAACGTTGCATATTGACTCCTTTTTAAATGAATTTATCCATATTGGCTAATATCACAGCTAATAAGCCAAATCCAATTGTGCCATACCAAGCGCGGGTAATTTTTTCTTTGAAAAAAATTACCGAAGATGACGCTCCGCCAAGAATTATGATTGTTCCATTAATGGTAAAAACAACTGCGGCGGGAGCTTGTGCACATAGACTTAGTAATAACATACCACAAATTGAACCCGCACCTGCCAGTGCACCAAGACCTACTAAGTATCCAATACTGGTCGGCTTAGTCTTTTGTGAAACGGCGACAATTCCATTGGAGAGGGCAAGTACCACATAGAAAATGAAATAAATATTATTGGTATAAGCAGCCAACCAGGTTACGTTCTGCCCAGGAATATAACGAGTTCCGAGGTCTTTTATAGCTACGAAAATAACAGAATTTCCAATCAGAATCAATATTAGCATAATGCCATAAATCAATTTATCCTTCCAATTGGATTTTACCTGACTTTCGGCTTTTTCGGTCTCAATAGATGAAGCGAAAATAACACTAATAATTCCAGATCCCAGGGCAAGATATTGTAGAAGACTAATATTTTCTGACAGAAAGAGGGCCGAGTAAACAATAACAATTAAAAAGGTTAGATTCATAGCACACCAGACTGGCGAAAGCGGACCTCTTCGTAAAGCTACTCGCGTCAATATCATCGTTAGTAGTTGTCCAAGACCATTGACAATCGCAATGATGTATATAAAAGCGGGTAAATCTCCGATCGTACTAAAATCGGCTTTAAAAGCGAAGAAGATTGCCCCTGCTATTCCAATTGCGGTCGAGATATGAAGAGGCACAATGTTTTTCGATTGCCCCCAACGAAAAGTCACCCCAATAACTGCTAAACTTAAACCGGAAAGAGCCGCCAGAACTACTGACATAATGGTTGAACTCATTTTATGCTACCTCCATTTAACAATAGTTTGTTTTATTCCAGAATTCTTCGTGAATCAGTCTTAATTGCGTTTTGAGAGGTTCATCTGCAAAACTGGCCGTAATAGCGTTTTTCGTCAGTTGTTGAATCTCAGGTATGGTAAAATTATATTCATCGAATAACAAAAGAAATTCATCATTTAAGTCAGAACCAAACATAGTCGGATCATCGGAATTGATCGTGATTAAGATACCTTTATCAAATAACTTACGTACCGGGTGAATAGCCAATGAGGAAAGCACTTTTAGTTTCAGGTTGCTTGTGATACAAATTTCAAGGGGAGTTTGTTTCTCTTTTAAATAATTAAGTAATACCGGATCTTCGATGGCTCGGACGCCATGGCCGATACGTTCCGCCTGTAAATATTTCAAAGCTGACCAAATCGAATTTGCTCCAACTGCTTCACCAGCATGCGCTACCGTATGAAATCCGCGTCGTTTGGCTTCGATAAATACATCAGAGAACCATTCCGCGGGGAATGCTTCTTCGTTACCACCTAATCCAATTCCGATAACGTTGTCTCGGTACATCGTAATTTCGTTCAATCTCTTCATGGCTGTTTGGTGGCCTAGATTTCGCACTAAATCAGCAATTAGACTAATATTAATAGGTGATTCTTGTTTAGCACATCTTACGCCAGATATAACAGCTTCAATTACAAGATTAAATGGCATTTCTGACTTGACAAAATCCCAGGGTGAGAAAAACACTTCAGCATAAACGATATTCTTACTAGCTAAATTGATTATCGTTGAATATGCCATCTCTTCAATATCGTTCGGAGATTGGTAAAACTGATTTTTCCAATTCCAGGTTTCAATAAAATGGGTTAAATCCGTGAATTCAAACTTTTGTTTTAAATCTTCAACGTTCTGGATATCAGGACTCCCGCCATATTTGTTGATCAAATTAAATAGTGATTCTAACGGAAAGGAACCTTCCAGATGCAAATGCAATTCGACTTTTGGCATAGCGGTGATAATATGCTTAGCGTCCATAATTTACCCGAGCAGAATTGTATTGCCTTGGCAGAATATTCCAGCAATTGTAGCAGTTAGGAAACATGCCAATGTAGCGGCTATCAATGCTCGGAAACCAACTTGCGATAAATCTTTTAATCTCTCTGGAGCTAATGCACCGATACCACCTACGAAAATTGCTAAAGAAGCCACATGGGCAAATCCTGTTAAAGCATATGTAGAAATAATGATTGTCTTAGGTGAAATTGCCACACCGGAGCTCATTAATTCGCTTAAGCTTTGAAAAGCAGTCACTTCTGTGACTATTGTCCGAGAGCCTATAATTTTAGCGATTGGAAAGGCTTCGGAGAACGGTATTCCCATTGCTATAGTAAATGGATAGGTAAGATACCCCATTAGTCCTTTTAAAGTCCAATCTATATGAGTTCCCATTAAACTATTCAAGGGGTGACCGACAAAAACTAAAATTTTATCGACTAGAGCTACAATTCCCAAGAATGCCAACAAAAGAGATACGATTCCGACAATTAATTTGACGCCGACATTGGCTCCGTTTATTATGGCTTCAAAGGCGTTATTTTCCTTTTCATAGGATGGCGTTATGGTGGTGCCAAGCGTTTCAGGCTGGCCGGTTTCGGGGCAAATTAATTTCGACATGAAAATCGCGGCTGGTGCCGAAAGAATTGATGCCGAAATGAGATGACCCGCAATTGTCGGAAATTTATCTTTTAGGATCATAATATAGACGGCATACATACTGGATGATACGGTAGCCAATCCGGCGGTCAGGATTGTGCATAATTCAGAACGAGTCATCTTTTTAACCAGTGGTCGAATCGTGGTCGCCGATTCGATACCTACGAAAATACTCGAAGCAGTATATAATGATTCCGCACCGCTGATACGCATTAGCTTCGTAAATACTATTGAAAATAGCTTGATGATAAATTGCATGATACCAAAATAGTACAATAGTCCAACCAATGCGGCAAAAAACACGATCGTCGGAAAGGCTTGAAAAGCCATGATGAATCCCAGGGAAGTCTGTCCCGATTCATCAACCATACCTGGCCCGAGCGCTAACCGGCCAAAGACGAATTTAGTTCCAGCCATAGCACAATCGAGCACTTTCAAAACGACATCGTTCAAAAATAAAAATACTTTGGTTCCAACGGGAAATACGAAAACAAATAATGCAAAAAATGCTTGTAAAGCAAGTCCCCACCCAATAGCGTGCCAGTTGATAGTGCGCTTATTATCTGAAATGAGCCAGGCAAAAAACAATAGAAATAAAATTCCACCAAATCCAATTAATGCATTGAGCATTATTGCTCCTTTTTTTACTTTTTAGGTCGCATATCAATGTCAATCGCACATCCATCAACATTCAATCGCTCTCGAACTACCATCTCATCAATTTCGACCGGAACATAATAGAATCCCGGCGTAAGATTATTCCCGAGAACGTAATGTAAACAAGAAAGTTGGAGGGCAAAAGATAGATCTAGTATTTCAATTGGGTGTCCCAGTCCGCCTGCGATGTTGATTATACCACCCTGAGCAAGTAAATAAATACGATTGCCATTAGGTAATACATATTCTTCAACTTCATCTCGAACCGTTGTAACACTCTGGGCTATTTTCTGAAGACCCGGAACGTCAACCTCGTAATCAAAATGTCCCGCATTCGCTAGGAAAGCTCCGTCCGGCATTAATTGCATATGTTCTGGGCGGATGACTTTATTTTCGCCGGTTGCGGTAATAAAAAAATGACCTAGTGGGGCGGCTTCCATAATCGGCATTACCCTAAAACCATCCATTTTGGCTTCCAGCCCTTTCCAGGGATCAATTTCGGTAACGATTACGTTGGCACCTAATCCAGCCGCTCGAATTGCTAAACCACGTCCAACCCACCCATAACCAATAATTACAACGGTTTTTCCAGCAATTGTAATATTGGTCAAAGCAGTTATCGCTGTCCAGGTAGATTGCCCAGTTCCATAGCGATTATCGAATAAATACTTGGAACGGGCTTCGTTGATAGCTACCGCTGGATAGCGTAGACGATTTGTAGCCGCCAGTTCCTTGAGTCGCTTAACACCGGAGGTCGTTTCTTCACAAATACCTTTAAGATTTGAAGCATATTCAGGATGGCTATGAAAAAACTCACAAATATCTCCGCCATCATCAACGACGGCATTGGGATTGGCGGAGACGATGTCGCGGATAAATTGACGATATTCTTCCTGATTGGCCCCATGTTTCGCAAAGACATGAATACCATTTTTAGCGAGAGCGGCACACACATCGTCTTTAGTGGATAATGCATTACTACTGGTAATCCAAACTTCGGCACCGAGTCGCTGTAATACAGTCGCAAGATAGGCTGTTTTAGCTTCGAGATGGATACATAATGCAATCCGTTTTCCTTTAAAAATTCCATCTGTCGAAAAACGATCTGCCACTTGGTTGAGTACTTTCATCCATCGAGCAGCCCAATCAATTTTCTGCTGACCGTATGGTGCAAGACTCAAGTCTTTTACATCGTAATCCATACCATAAACTCCATTAAGAAAAGGATTAGAGAGAATGATAAAACATTCTTCCAATCCAAAATTGGGTAATATTATTCAGTCTTCATTGCCATTCCTGCTGGACAGTCGCCCACATTGTAAGTCGCAAGAACATTGGCATCCTTATCTAGCTTAATAACCTGATCATCATCCCAAACTGAAACATAAACATTGCCCTCAGTATCAGTCATTACGCCCGAACCACCTTTTCCGAGGATGGTGTTAGTTGGTCCATGGAGAACTGTTTTGGCTAAAATATCATATGACATCAAGCCGGAACCCCAAACACTTAAATAACCGATATTGTTGGTTTCATCAATGGCTAGGTTACCCGGTGCACCGCCAACTTCAATCGTATTAACCCAGGTATCCGTGCTCGGATCAATAATAGCAATCTTCCCCAGAACGTCATTATAATTTCCCACACAAACCACATGCAACATTCCATCAGTGGCTTCTTTCAAATCGAATGGATTTGTCGAGACATTGATGGTCTTAAGAACCTGGTCAGTTTTAGGATCAATAACAGTTACGGTACCTTGATCATAGGACCAGGTCGAACTATTATAGGCTGTGTTACCGGCATAAATCTTACCATTGACATAAGCAATCGGAGTAGTACCCGATCCCGCTATGATTTCAGCCTTGACTTCTTTAGTAGAAACATCGACTTTCAGAACTTTGCCGGAAGTGTAGCAAGATACATAGGCTGTGTTATCATCTACGAATACCATGTTTTCTGGAGTTTGACCAGAACCCAATGAAATTGGAGTCTTCGGTTCGAAGCCGTTCTCCGTATCGTAGATAGTGATATTGTTCGATCCTGAATTGACACAATAAAGTAAACCGTTCTTATAAACCAGTTGATTTGGATAGGTACCAACCGTCGTTACGTTATTGTAAACTGTGTCAGCTTCAAGGTCAATGACCGAAATACTACTACCACCGGAGTTAATCACATACACCGCAGTAGCAACATCTGGCGCTTCAACTTGTTCAGGTTCATCTTCACAAGTACTGAATGCTAGGATTAACATAGCAATACATGCTGTTAGAGCGAACACTTTTTTCATAAATACCTCCATTTAGTTAGCATTTGTTTAATACCCTATTTTTAATGCCAATCGTAATTCCCGTCCGGGAATTGGCATATTTTTTACAATTTCATATCTTTTATCAAAAATATTTTTAATCTGTAATGACAATAAAAGATCAGCCGAATCGGTCTTAGGCTTATAGTTCAAGGTTATATCTGACGTTTTATAAGATGGCAAGTAATCAGTATTATCATTAGTAGTATAACGAAGCCCGGTATAACTGAATTGATAGCTCAATGTGAAGACGGAAAAAGAACAATTCAGGTTAATATTGGCGGTGTTCTTTGGTCGGTAAACTAGTCTTTTATTAAACACTGTTCTTTCGTTCGTTTTGTTACGAGCATCTAAAAAAGTATAGTTTCCTGAGATTTCGAGAAATTTTTTAAAAGGTTTAAAACTCAGACTATTTTCAATTCCTCGAATCATAGCTTTATTAACGTTTTCCGGACTCCAGATTCCATTTTTTTCTTTCCAGATTATTAACCCCTTCATTTGATTCTGGAAATAGGTTGATTCCCAATATAACCCATTTAATATTGGAAACTGAAACCTTAATCCGCAGTCGTAATCCCAACCAGATTCAGGTTTAAGATTGGGATTGCCTTGTGTCCAGGCATCGGCTGGCCAATATAAATCATTAAAGGTTGGTGCACGGTAGCTGGTCCCGATGTTAAATTTCAGTGAAGTTTGCCAATATTTACCAAAATTGAAGACAGTGCCTAATTTTGGTGAAAATTTACTGCCATAGTTAGATGTCTGATCAAAGCGTAGAGAAGGAACTAAAAATATTGTACGTATCAATCGGCTACTAAGATTAAAATTGGACTCGTTGACTATAAATCCATACCAGGATAAACGGTTATGAGAGGTTTCAAGCTGGAGATTGTCCATTTTATCAGATCGCAAACCCAATCCATACGTCAAAGAAGCCTGCGGAATCACAATAGTTTTCATCTGAACTTCCGCACCATCCATACTAACAGTAAAACGTGAATCTGTATATGCTGCTACTTCGTTGTTAAAATAGCGATTCCAACTGTCATGCCGATAAATTTGCAGACGGAAGTCATTAAAAAGATTAAAAACTTTACCGGTAAAAGTCAAGTTATACTGATTGGCTCTATCCCAATTTTTAGCATATTTATAAAGGTCTTCAATGGTTCCTGGAGCACCCCGTTCACTGGAATAATATTTATAAGTAATATCCAATTGGCGATTAAATAACGAATCCCCGATGGGCTTGTTGAATTTTAAGTACACATCTTCCGAATTAATGCCGGCATTTTTACGGGTCTGTTCATTGCCGTAGGCGTCAATATATTTAAAATCACCCTTCGATTCCAGCAGTTTATATGAACCAGACAATGTACCAAAAGGCAGATTAAAAGTAGCCCCATTTTCAAATGACAATGAGTTAAATGAACCGATTGTATATTTAATTGAACCAGTAATCGGTTCCTTTGATAAACCCGAGTGAGGTGATTTTGTAATAATATTGATGACACCTCCGACAGCATCAGAACCATAGAGGGCGGAATTACCTCCTCTCACGACTTCGATTCGTTCGATACCTTCCGTCTCGATTAAAGCAAGGTCAACCTGTCCAGTTTGGGGATTATTTAAACGCTGACCATCTAGCATTACAAGAACCTGTTCAGACGAAGAACCACGCAGTGAAATAGTTTTTGTATTGCCTAATCCGCCATAATCTTTGATATAAACACCTTGTAAATTCTGTAAGGCTTCGGCCAGATTTTGCGGATTGCGGACTTCTAAATCTTCCATCTTGATAACATCAACTGAAGAAGGAACTTCAGTAATCAAATTATGGCCACGTGTTGCAGTAATAGTTACAGTTTCTTGAAAATCGATCACCTGAATATTAAGTTCAAAATTTAATGCAATATTTTGATTAGCAGTGATTTTTACATATTTCACCGGTGGTTTTTCATAACCGATCATCTCGACACAAATCTGATACTGTCCTACTGGTATGTTTTCAATTTTGTAAAAGCCAGCGTCATCAGTAGCTGTGCCAATAGAAGTATTTTTTAGATAAACATTAACCCCTACTAACGGTTTTTTGCTTGAGGCGTCTACTATAAATCCAGAAATAGACCCAACCTGTCCTGCTTGTAAAAATAGAGGAATACCAAACCATAACAAAATTTTTTGACAGTGTAGATTCATATCCCTTATAGATTAAAAAGAACAACCCAGCATTACTTTAAACATTCGGCCAGGCTCAGGTGTATCTTTTACTTTTACATAGTCCTCGTCAGTGACGTTAGTCATTTCAAAAGTAGCACTCCATCCTAACTTAAGTAAATTAAAACGATAGGTTGTATTAAAATCTATTGTTTCATACGCCGGCAACCATAGTGTATTGGTACTATTAGTATAACGCAAACCAGTATAATGATAAATTAGATTTGCTTCAATGTTTTTCTTACGAAAAGTAGTAGTCAAATCTAATTTATTTTTGGGACGGTATGTTATGTATTTATTATACTTATTTACGTCTTTGCTTTTATTTATGGCCTTTAAATATGTATACTCGCCATTCAGAGATAACATCCCATTAAAAAAGGTTAATGTTGCTGAATTCTCCAGACCTTTAGTGTTTGTTTTAGATATATTTTTAGGTGTCCATAGATTTTGCAAAGCCGGATCTTGTTCCCAAATGATTAAATCATTGACGTTATTTACAAAATAGTTTGAAGTGAGAGATAAAAATCCCATATTAAAAGTTAAACCAACATCATAATTATTCCCGACTTCAGGTACGAGATTTGGATTTCCAATAGAATAGCTATCTTTTGGCCAATACAGATCATTGAAAGTTGGTGCTCGATACGATTTAGTTATATGACTTATAACACCGAGGTTGAATTTACCGTTATGCCCCATAGAGATATTAAAACGAGGACTGAATGCCGGATCGAAATCATTAGGATAATCATATCGCATAGCTAATGAAGTTTCAAAATTATTGATAAATCCACTTAATTGCTTAACTAAAGTAAAGTTTGCGAAAGCGCTATGGGTATCACGATATTTATTACCAACCGATGTACTGACAATTTTATCTTTAATAAAATTATATCCATAGGAAAGGTTGATCAATTTAAATAACTGCCCACTTTGTTGAATATCCAGTCCGTAAACATAACTATTGTGGTCACTATGAGTATCATAATCATAAACTATATTGTAATCATGATAATAAGTTTGAGCTTTTAAATTAAAACCAGAAAAAAGTTCTTTTTTATCATAAGTCAAATTATAGGATTTATTATCATAGCGTAAACGAGCCGTTGGCGTAAGGCTACTAATCAATCCCGGTGAACCATTATTCGCTTTATAAAAATCGGTCGAAGCCGTAATCGTTTGATCTTTACTAAAGTTCAATCCGGCTTTGAAAAAAATATCATAAGAAGATTGGTGATTATTACCCAGACGAACTCTTTGACCCTGGTCATTAGTATATTCAAAATCGCCATCCCATAATTCCCGTCGATAGCTTAAAATGTAGTTAAAATTCTTCTGATTGAACATGTTAGAAATATTTAAAATTTCGCGATTATAAGAGCCATAGGTTGTCTTGACATCGAAATTAATATTTTTCGCTTCCTTATTCTGAGATTGAGTATCATTGAAAGCTTTAGTAGTAATAACGATTACTCCACCGACGGCATCAGCCCCATATTGAGCCGAACGGCCACCTCTTAGTAATTCAATTTTGTCAATATTTTCAATTGAAATCGCCGCCACATTTACGCCAACGATTCCAGATGTATTCAAACGTTGACCATCTAAAATAACTACAACTTTATCAGAGCTTACGTCACGTAAAGAGATTTCACCCTCGGATTTTACATAAACACCGGAAATACATTTTAAGGCATCTCCGACATTCTGACAGTTATTCTTTTTAAAATCTTCCTGAGTAAGGACTACTTCTGATGTTGATTTTTGCTTGGTTACGGGTTCATCTTCATCAGCATAGCTTACCATTCCAAGTAAAATTAAAAACATTGAGCAAAAAATAATCTTTTTCATACACTACCTACCCTTAATTATAATTCAAGTATTTTCCAAAATAACATATAAATTATCAGCATAATATTGGAAATTAATTCGATTAACTTCTTCCAATTTTTCTATCCATTTTGCAGGAAATGCAGAAACTCCTGAATATGCGCCACAAATACTACCAACAATTGCACTAGTTGTATCACAGTCACCCCCTAGATTTGTTGTAATTTCAATAGCATCGATGGGGTTGCCTTTTGACATCTTGAACACAGCTAGACATAGCGGGACTGTCTCGGAGATCTGGACTCCACTACCGATAATATCATATAAATCGCGCATTATGGTTTCCCTAGTCGAATTTTGGCTAATGATCTTAAGTGCTAGTTGAGTTCTTTGAATGATCGAAGCACCATACCAGATATTTCCACGATGCATCCCATTCTCTACCGCCATTAACGCTTTAGCTATAATTAGATCTATATCTTTCTCGCCGCTGATTCCACAACCGATAGCCATAGCTACCGCGGCCGAGCCAGCAATTGCAATATTAGTATTATGGGTTGCCAGGCAAGCATTTTCGACGTTATCTAAGGTTTTATCGAGATCACCTTGTCCAAATATTCCCACAGGAGCAATGCGCATTGTTGCTCCATTGGTATCGCCAGTGGGGCCTGATTCCTTGATGGATTTTCCAGATCGAATGGCATATAGTGCTCTTAATGTACTTGGCCCAACGAACATAGAATCGAAGGCATGGATCTCTTCACCCCATTGTATTAAACGGTTGGCAATATCTTCTGGGTCAACTCGTCGATTAGCAATGATAGAATCTGCTACTAATAAAGTTTGCTGAGTATCATCGGTAACTTGTCCTGCAACCATTCCATGATGTAAAAGATGTCCATTTGGAGCTGGTTGGAAATCGGTAATATATTCAGGGAAATATCTGCGGATGGTTTCAGGACTCATCATCGATGTAGGCATTCCCATAGCATCACCAGCTGCAACTCCTATAAGGCAACCTAAAATATGTTTATACTTTTCATTATTTATCATTACTGTCCTGCATTTACAAACTTTCCTATAAAAAATAAGGGGGCTTTTATTTTATTTTTAATATTTGTAACCGCATCTTCAGTACAGGAAACAAGAACACAAGTTGCTGGACCTGCTGACTTTTTAAGATTAATTACTGGAGAGTCTAAATATTCTATCTTTAAACCAGATAGACGTTTCATTTCTTCAGCTTCAAATAATATACCATGCGAACCAACCGGTAAGATGTCATGAATGTTTTTAATCTGGCGAATCTGATAAAAATCTTGCTGACTAATGATATCATTATCATCCAAGGTAATTGTATCTTCTGGTCCAGATTTGGGTATCCCAAGGCATAAAAGAATATCACCTGGCTGGGATGTCCCCGGTCTAAATTCACTCTTATGGACAAAGCCAATTATTGTAGTACCAATTCCTGTTTGGTTAGCAGGAACATTGTCTTCAGTACTTCCTGAAATTGGGAAGTCACCGTCAAATCCGGCCTCAGCTAATTCATCCCGAATGCCACAAATTATTTCAACTCCGTATGGTTTCATTGGCACTGTCAACATATCAAAGGCGGCGATGGGAATTGCACCAGATGCCAGAATTTCCAGTAAAGGTACCCGTATGGCAAAACGTCCGGTTTGATAGGCTGAACATTTTACGACATCGCCCTCCAGTGGACCAATACCACCGTCCGAATCTACAGCAACAATTAAATATAAACCCTGTCCAATACTAACCTTCGTCAGATCGCGTATCTGCGTCACTACTGTTCTGGCTGAATTGGTTTTAATGTTTTTATAAAATTCAATTAAATCAGATTTACTCTTTATGTTAGTCATGATTGTTTTTCCGGTAATTCAATATAAAATTTAGACTTATCTCCGCGCAGGATCGTTTTGACAAATTCAATTACCTGACCATTTTTTAATTTGGTAATGCGCTCAATTAGAAAAGCTGGCTCGTCCAAATTTAATTCCAGCATTTTCGCCTCGTAGTTATTGACTTTTACAGCCTGTAGAGTTTCAGTCGCTGAGTCTATATCAAGACCGTACTCCTTATTAATAATTTTAAAAAGTGATTCCTCTTCAGCCTGTTTTTCAATTAAACCCGGTACAAGTACTTTTGGTAAAAAAGAGGTTTGAAGTGACATTGGAATTTCATCGATATATCTTAGCCGTTGAATAGAATAAACGGGTTCATTGATATTGATTATCAAATTACGAGCAATTAATTCGTTGGCACTTATTTCATTAGCAAAAATTAACTTGCTTCTAATATTTTTATTTAAACCTATTATTTCTGCTGAATAACTTAGCGAAGTTACAATACTATAAGTAATTTTTTTGTTGGCAACGAATGTACCTAATCCTTGAACACGATAAGCTAATCCGCGGCTAACTAAATTATTCAAAACGCGTTGAGCGGTATTTCTACTGATACTAAATTTTTTGGCGATTTCATTTTCCGAAGGAAGAATATCGTCGGCTTTATAGTAGCCACTATTTATCAAGTCAACGAAGGCTTCTTGTAATTGGTAATAAATTGGTATAATACTATGTTTATTTATTTGAATATCTTTCATGTTCACTTATTTTTATCGTCATTTTCTAGTAAATAGTAAGAAGTAGTATTTTTAATTACACGCTCACGTGTGTCAATAAAATTAACACATACGTTTAAGTCTATTTTATGACTATAAACGACGTTATCTAAATTCACTTTTGCCATCCATAAAGCCTGAGGCTTAAACCATTGCCCCACTGAAGCGTAATTTGCCCAACCAGTTCTTTCCCCAGGTTTTAAAGTATATAGGCTGTCACCACTAATGGAAGAATTTGACCAGCTCGTTTTATATAGAAGGTCTTTATTATAATTAACTCGTACTTTAATAGGTAAGTCAATTGGATTACAAAGTGATTCCAATCCAATTTCATCGAGCCGGTACATTTTTCCATAATTGTCGGTTGACATAAGATAATTTTGGCCCAAATACATTGATTCATCTTGACTTAGATTACCTAACATACAGGCAATAGCCTGAATTCGATCCATTGTTTTACGGGGCGTTATTTCAACTTCGTTACCGGTCGAAACGTTATACAAATGCATTTCCTCTAATTTTCGACCTTTTATATAAAAAACTGCATATTCATAACAACCGCCAGAGTTTTCATCTAAATCCTTGATTACTCCTCCAGTCGAACCCATTGTAAAATATTGAATACCATCAAGTACTCCATCATTTTGATCATAATGATAATGACCTGCTATAACCGCTATAACCGGATAACTTTTCAGAATATCATGTATTGTTGACCAATTTTGCCAGACATACCACTGCGGATGATGTATTACTACGATAATACCATTGGTTTTTTTATGTTCACTAAGATCATTTTTTAACCAGGCTATTTGTTCTTCAGATATCTGGTTTAAGAAAATCGAACCCCAGCGGGGATCAGTGTGTAAATTTTCTAAACTGTACAAGGCAATAAAATGGTATCCTTTTATATCGTAAGAATAATAAAGTTTTCCATTATTTTTTAAACTGTAAGCTGTACTTTGATCAAGAAACCATTTCTCGCGAGAGCGATCTTCTGATAAAGGTTTATATATTGGTGGCACAACATCGTGATCGCCAATTGCGAATATCCAAGGACAGTATAACTGATTCATAATATTAACGGCATGTTGGAAAATTTTTTGGTAATCTTCATATGAATTGACATTCTGGATACTTTCAACCATATCACCGACATGCAGAGTGATATCAGGATTAACTTTATTCATTCTTGCAACGGCTTGATCAAGAATGACAAAAGCGCTGTCAGCATTGACTGCGCCAAATTGATCTCCGATGATTCCGATCGTAAGTTTTTTCGAACAATTAGTAAAGAAAGCAAGAGAAACAACAATGAGTAGATATACTCTATCATTTCTCGTTAATCTTCTTTTTTTGGATTTGCTTGAATGGTTGACCATACAAGTTTAATTTAATGTCTACAAATTGATTTGTCAATAATATTTTTCAGCTTTTAATTGGTAGGTGTCACATAGCAGATCATCGCCTAAACTATTTAATTCTCAATTCTGTAGCTTGACACTTTCTGTATTACAATCTACCAGAAAAAAAATAGAGAAATTGTAATTCAGTTTAAAGATAATTAGAAAATAATGAAAAGGCTATAACATGTTTAAGTAAAAACTTTAGACTAAGTAATTTTACTTTTATAATCCTTGAATAGAAAAGGCAAAATTAAAAGCATCTCAAGATTTGACGATAGATTACTATTTGAAAGGAAGAGATGGAAAAAACCCTACATTACATCAAAATGTTCTACAACGCTTGAATTGGGTAATTCATCAAGTTTTAAAAAATATAGCTCGGTCATAATTCCATCCAAACTTCATAATAACCCAATATTAATAATTATCCGAAGAGAACTAATAACTTTCTCGATGTGTTGTAGCTACTCCGATCAATTCTGGGCCATTTTCTTCTTGCTTTGGCGCCAGTCGAGAATTGATTTGATAATTGTGATTGGTAACATAATGTAAATAATGGCGTTGATGTATTGATCACAAAGGTTGCTCGGCCATGGAAAAGGATGAAAGAGGAAAAAATCGGTCGCATGACCTTTAATCAAAACTTCGAGGACGTTGCCAGCCGAACCTATTATCAGGCTTAAAATAATCGTAAGAATGATGCCATTGGCTTTCGATTCCTTTTCCTTAATTAAGCTACGTGACAGGGAAAATCCTAAAACCGCGACGAGTGCAATTCCGAATATAGCCCAGATTTTTTGATTGGAAATATTGCCAAATATAAAATGATAGCCGGTATTGTAAGTGAGAAACCATGACAGAAATGGCAACGCGGTATCAACCCTTTCCTGAAAGGGTAACCGAAGATTGGCGATACTTTTGGTCAGGAAATCAATTCCTAATAAGATGACACCGATCAAGTAAGCGATAAACAGCGATTTACGGTAGAATTTCATGGATTATACTCCCAAAATGTTACAAGCGTAATTATCGGTTGTTATTTATTTTTATTCCAAAGCCGCCACTTAAAATTCCGATTGGTTTCCGGAAAGAACCCGGCTTTTACCGAACGAATATCCTCCACTGAAATAAAAATGTCCGGAGTAATTTCGCTAGCAATCCTAATAACATCTTTGACTTTTTTACGCTGAACGATAACATATAAAATATGAACCGGGCCTTTAGCACCTGAGGCATTTATCACAGTCACTCCATATCCGGCGTCTCGTAGAGTCATCGTCAAAATATCAACTGTTTCGGTACTGATTAGGCGAATAATTTGCAAGCCGAGGGCTAATTTTTCCTCAATCGTAATGCCAATAAAGTTACCGCAAGCGAAACCCAAGCCGTAAGCGAAAAAACTGGCGACGTTATTTAAGCCTT
>Ga0209407_1002441_pt1 | contig 17419 bp, 17 predicted proteins | sample AD_JPNHG3_MetaG_FD_184410 | JGI IMG/M metagenome (GOLD analysis project Ga0209407, IMG submission 184410) | Active sludge microbial communities of municipal wastewater-treating anaerobic digesters from Japan - AD_JPNHG3_MetaG (SPAdes) (version 2) | ecosystem: Engineered > Bioreactor > Anaerobic... | reverse complement strand
TCAGGTCTGGATATTCTCTGAAAAGAATTTCTGCACGCAACTTTTGGGATTCCGACCATTTCTCGGGCGACTTGAAGAGCAGATAGCGGCTGCGAGCCAATAATTGTTTGCGTGTATCTCCATTTTCAAAGAGTTCGGGAATGAAATCCCGGCCATCAAGTTTTGCATTTTCTTTGCCATCCGTTTCCTGGTTAATGGCATCCCAGCGATGTGAGATCCGCATCTCTTGCAAGGCATCAAATGCCAGTTGTTGAACATGAAAACGATCAATTACTCTCGAAGCTTTGGGAAAACAGTGCCGGATAATCTTGCGCATCGAATCCGACATGTCAAGAGTTACCTCCTCAACAGCTTCAAGCAACGTATCGGGTAACCTGTCCAATACCTCCATTACTTCTTCTGCCTTTGTGCCTTTCACAATGGCAATGACAGTTCCTTTACCTCCTTTGGCAGCCTTGTTGGTCAAAATGGTGTAAAGTTCTCCATTAGAAAGAGAGGTTTCATCAATACTCAATTGTGTCCCCATATTCTCAGGAAACAGAAGCCATTGGTCGGCATGATCCTGCTGTTCCCACTGACGATAACCACTCAGGTGTTCCTTGTAATGACGTTCCAGCTGTTCTCCATCAACATGATAGTAGCTCTCAAGTGTGTTGGCCGGAATCGGGGTCGTATCCAAAGACTCCTTTTAAAAAAGCGGCGAAACTCTCCGTGTAACGTGTCCCCTTTGAGGTGATTTCCAATGATTTGGATAAGCTTTTTCCCGTGTCTTTTTCCACCCATCGTCGACGGCGGATGTCAAGAACAACTTTACGGTCTCGAATCGGAAAATCATATACACAGGAGGAAGGAAAGAACCCGTTGGGAGATACTGTATCTGCGGTATATCCAGAAGGTAAATTGGGTTGCTCCTCTAAATGGATATGAAGAACTCTCGATTTTTCTTCAATTCCAACAATATCAAAATCGTCTAATATCTCTTTCGGAAGAATGTAACGGGCAAGTGCCTCAAGCTGTTCGTAAGTGGACATATAAAAAGTATTTTTTTTCACAAAGATACTTTTCTTTTTCTACAAACACATGTTTTTGCAGGTGAGCCGTATTTGTAGAATAGCCAATTTTATAACCATTCACATTTTCAATATAAGAAACCCACATGTATTGCCTACACAAACACGAATGAATATAATATTCAGACATGTGGGTTTCATCAGACCTTTAAAAATAAATTATATTCTGATGAAAAATTGAAGGTTTATTGAATTGGACTAAAACCTGCTAACGTAGAGCCTAAATACCACTCAGTGGAATTTTACCGAATTCCATTTTTTAGTGTGACATGATCATATTTGGTAAGTTTCGTTAATGTTCAGTGCTTAAAATGCGTCGATAATAGCTTTGAAATCGGCAGCTTTTAAAGAAGCTCCACCAATCAGTCCGCCGTCCACATCTTCGTTAGCAAACAATTCTTTAGCATTGCCCGGATTGCAGCTGCCACCGTAAAGAATGGAAGTGTTTTCGGCTATGTTTTTTCCATATTTTTCGGTGATGATTTGGCGTATGAAAGCATGCATTTCTTGTGCCTGCTGAGGTGTGGCAGTTTTCCCGGTTCCAATTGCCCAAACGGGTTCGTAAGCAAGGATTATTTTTGAAAAATCTTCTGCAGAAAGGTGGAACAATGAGCCTTCAATTTGAGATTTCACTACGTCAAAATAAATTCCCGATTCTCTTTCGGCCAGTACTTCACCAATGCAAAAAATGGGTGTAAGTTCGTTTTTCAATGCCAGATTCACTTTTTCTTTCAGTAGGACGGGAGTTTCACCATAATATGTTCTGCGTTCGGAATGACCTAAAATAACATAGTTGGCACCGGTAGATTTTACCATTGCTGCACTCACTTCTCCCGTATAGGCTCCCGATTCCTTATCGGCACAATTTTGTGCAGAAACGCCAATTTTTTTTGTATCAATAGTTGCTGTTATGCTTGCCAAATGGATAAACGGCGGAGCAATAATTACTTCACACTTGGGCTGGTAATTCGAAAGCATTTTGTCCAGTTCTGTTGCCAATGCCAAACCTTCCGGTAAGGTTTTATTCATTTTCCAATTTCCGGCTACAATGTTTTTTCTCATATTTACTGTTTTTTTATTGAGTTTGATAAATTTAGTTTATTTGTAGAAGTTTGTCTGAAGAAATTTATTCTTTTTTGACGCTTAATAAAAGTTTTCTGGAAAATCTCGCCAATTCCATTTTCCCAAAATCGTTCCATCTTTTATCAGTACCAAACCCGGATTGGCGCGAATGACGGTTTTCAGCATGATAGGATCGGCTTTGTAGAAAGGAAATGAAATTTTTGTACGTTCTGTAAATTTTTGAATGTCGTTATCGGTTGAAGCTGTAATGGCATAAAACGAATGCCCGTTTTGCTGAGTTTTTTGAAAAATTCTTTCTGCTTTTTTCGCCCCTTCCTGAGAAGTTTTGTTGATGTCGTACATGATGAGCAGAAAAGTTGAATCGGGTTGAGAAAGAATAATGTCAGAAATATCTTCATTGTCTTTATTGAGAATAGTAAAATCGTGAATCGGAGGTCGATAGCCTTTCGAAATCAGTTTGGTTTTTTGGTCTACAAATTTCCAGCTTTTGTCGTTTTTCGGGTAGTTTTCCAGATTGAATTCCTTTTGTTTCCCCTCTTTTTCGTAGATGAATGTAGTTTCATATACGTCGGGTTTGGCTCCTTCCGGAATTTTCATGGCTTCCGGAATATTTACACCCACTTTGTAGGGACGAAAATCCATGATAGGCAAGTGAAAATAAGAATAAACCGAAATGCCAACGCCTACTATAACGAATGAAACAGTGAAAATGGCTTCTAATGAAGGAAGAACAAGCGGATAAAGATGTTTGCGGTTGATAAGCAGAAAAGTCGACAGAGCAATGAAAAAAATATTTTTAATAAAAGTTTGCCAATTCGTAAGGACAATTGCCTCGCCAAAGCAGCCACAGTCCGTCACGGGATTTTTTAAAGCGATGTAAAAAGTCAGCAAGGTCATAAAAAACAGGAATACAGCGGCTACCCATGTGGTGAATCGTACATAAATTCGGAGCAAAAGATTCAGTCCCATCACCAACTCCAAAGTAGAAAGAAAAACAGCAGCCGGAAAAGCCAAAAAAACCAATTGGGGAAAAGGACCGCCAAAAGCATTCAAATAATCTTCAATTTTATAAGTAGTGCCCAGCGGATCGATGGCTTTCACGAAGCCTGAAAATACAAAAAGCGCTCCCAAAAGGATGCTGCATATTCGAACAAATAGAATTTTTTTTCCCTTTTGTTCGGCAGGAAAAGCCATTTTTTTGTTTTTATAAATATCTGACGACATGAGATTTAATTAATTGCTTCAGTGGCTTTAAATTTTTTCGTTTTTTTGTTGACAGTCGTTTTCATCCATTTTGATTAGGGCGAAAATGGCATAATTGATCATATCAAAATAATTGGCATCAATGCCTTCCGAAATCAAAGTTTTTCCATCATTTTCTTCGATTTGTTTGGTTCTTTCAATTTTCATCAATATCAAATCTACCATCGATTCGATTCGCATGTGTCTCCATGCTTCGTCGTAATCATGATTTTTGTCCATCATTAGTTCTTTAGCCTGTTGCATGTATTTGTCGTACAGAGCAATCGTTTCTTCGACGGAAAGATCAGGTTTTTCGGCAAATCCTTTTTCCAATTGAATCAAACCGATGATTGCGTAATTTACAATGCCGATTAAATCTGACTGAATGCCTTCATCGACTTTCGAAAAACCTTTTACCTGAATGTTCCTGATGCGGTTGGCTTTGATATAGAGCTGATCGGTAACCGAAGTTGGACGCAACAAACGCCATGAAGCGCCATAATCTTTCAGCTTCTGAATGAAAATGTTGCGGCAGATGCCAGCAATCTGGTCAAATTGTTTATCGGTCTGATTCATAAGTAAAAGTTGGTTTTTCAGTTAATGAAAATTTTGGATTTTCCCCAATCAACAGTTGGATAAGAAAATACTTCCGTTGAGAGTACAAAAGTATAATATTTTATGAAGATAGGCAATTTGAAGTTTTGATGAAAAGCAAACTTTTGGGCAAGCGAGGGCTGAAAGTTGTTTTTTTAATTGTTATTCAATTGTTTCTACCACAATATGTAAAAAAATCTCTCCGCTTTTTTCGACATTGTTGTCGTTATTGACGAAGAGATTTTTTTCGGTTTAAACACAGGATGTTTTTTCCTGAAATTGCCGTTATTCGACCGGTTCCAATTCGAATATCAGAAAGTCTTTAGGTATTTGCTCACCTTTCTTCACATTAATTTTTTTTATTTTTGCAGTGAAAGGCATTTCTATTTTATTTTGCATTTTCATGGCTTCCAGCGTCATTAAGGGTGTTTCTTCTTCCACAATATCGCCTTCGTTTACGAAAATGTCTACCACTGTTCCTGGAATAAATGAATAGATTTCAAAAGGACTCGGATTTTCCCATTTTTTTCTGTTCAAGAATTTTTTGGTTAGTTGAGTTTTATATTTTCGCGCAGTAACTGCAAAATCTATTAATTCTTGGTTTTCCTGTATAGATAATTTATTTTTTTTCATAAATACTATGTTTTTAAGTTGAGCAAAAAGCTCGTTAATCAGCTTTTTGGCATAAGTCGGCTTTTTTCAAATAATTTTTTGGTTCTTTTTACTGAAAGATTATCAAGACAAACGGTTGTTTTTTATCATAATTTTGATAATTAATTAGTTGCAGAAACAAAAAATAAAGATGAAAAATACTGATTTTTCGCCGAGCCAAATTATAAAGGAATATTTCCGTGTTTTCTTGTCGGGCGATAATCAAATTTTTTCCTTGATACACTTAGCGAATGTATAAGCAGTTCACGAGTTTCCGAAGGTTCGATAACGGCATTCACGAGTTTCCGAAGGTTCGATAACGGCATCAATATAACCTTTACCGGCGGCAACAAATGGATTTGCAAATTTTTCGATGTATTCCTTAACTTTTAATTGGCGCATGGCATCGGGATCTTCAGCTTCCATGATTTCTTTTTTGAAAATAATGTTGGCAGCACCTTCCGGTCCCATAACTGCAATTTCGGCTTCAGGCCAAGCAAAAGTAAAATCGGCGCCCAAATGTCTGGAATTCATGGCAATGTATCCTCCTCCATAAGCTTTTCTCAAAATGACGGTGATTTTTGGAACAGTTGCTTCCGAATAAGCATAAAGCACTTTTGCTCCATGACGAATAACGCCTGCATGTTCCTGATCTACACCCGGCAAATAGCCCGGAATATCTTCCAAAGTAATGAGCGGTATGTTAAAAGCATCGCAGAATCGAATAAAACGGGCAGCTTTATCTGAAGCGTCGCAATCGAGTACACCGGCCAAATACATTGGCTGATTGGCAACAAAACCAACCGTTTCTCCTTCTATACGAGCAAATCCCACTACAATATTGGGTGCCCAAAGTTGATGTACTTCAAAAAATTTAGAATCATCTGAAAGCGCGTAAATTATTTCTCGTACATCGTATGGTAATTTTGGATTTGTCGGAATGATATTTTCAATTTTTTTCTTGAATTTTGGCTTTTTGGGTTCAACTCTGGCAGCTTTTTCTTCGTTGTTGTGAGGAATGTAAGAAATAAGTTCCTTGATTTGTTGCAGACATTCCTTTTCACTCAGTGCGTAAAAGTGAGCATTACCTGTGATTTCGGCATGTACTCTGGCGCCTCCCAAATCTTCCTGTGAAATTTTTTCTCCCAGTACGGTTTCAATCACATTAGGACCCGTGATAAACATTTTTGAAATATTTTCTACGACAAACACAAAATCGGTCAGTGCCGGAGAATAAACTGCACCACCGGCGCAAGGTCCAAGAATAACTGAAATTTGAGGAATTACACCGGAAGCCATAGTGTTGCGATAAAAAATTTCGCCATAACCGGCCAATGCGCCAATTCCTTCCTGAATACGTGCACCTCCCGAGTCATTGATGCCGATGCACGGCATTTTCATTTTCAGCGCATGATCCATGATTTTTGTGATTTTTCTGGCATGTTGAATTCCTAAAGAACCGCCCATAACCGTAAAATCTTGAGCATAAATGCAAACAGGATTTCCGTTGATAGATCCAGTTCCTGTAATAACTCCATCACCGGGCAAATCTTTTGTGTCCATTCCGAAGTTTTTTTCTTCGTGCTGCACAAACAAATCGTATTCGTGAAATGAGCCTTCGTCCAACAAAGCGCGGATGCGGTCGCGGGCTGTCATTTTACCCATTGCCAATTGTTTTTCAATAGCTTTTTCACCGCCGCCTTTTTCTATGATTGCTTTCTTTTGGCGCAATGCAATAATGTTTTTCTTAGCTGACATAACAATAAATTATTGTGATTAAACATAAAAATTTACCCTTTAATGGGCTTTGAATAAGTGAGCAAAAGTAACACTTTTTTTCATTGTATGTTACTTTTTTGAAGTTTTCTTATGGAAGGATAAAATTATATCTCTTATATTCAGTATGTTATAGAGAAATATTTATCAACGGAAAACGATAGCGTTGATAACTTCATGCCCAACTTCTTTGTTTAAAGCGTTTTTTATTTCTTCTCTTGAGAGGAATAAATCGTGTCGCAAAACGGCAGAGTTGATGCTGACATATAAAATTCCATTTTTGACTTCCAAATGGCCGGTATATTTTTTTATTTGAGGGCCCAAAACAGAAGTCCATGCGTCAATAATTCTTTTTTCATACAACGGTTTTTCCAAATGTTGGTCTTTCAACATTTGCCGAATGATTTCGCTTAATAATTCCGTGTTTTTTCTTCGCATGATTTTAAATAAAGAGCATTTTTTAGCGTAATTTCAGTACTTGTCCTACTTGTGCTCCTTCGGTAAAGGGAATGCGGTTCATTTTATAAAGTTTTTCGGTTTTTATACCGTAAAATTGTGCAATGTCGTGCATGGATTCTCTGGCTTGTACCACATGAACCGGATAATTTTTGGAAGCTTTGTTCTTTTTAGGCCGAATATATACTTTTTCTCCCGGTTGTAATGCTGTGCTTGCACTGACTTCATTGTAACTTCTGAGGGTTTCTTCGCTTAAATTGAATTCTTGAGCAATATTGGCATAAGTATCGCACGGAACGGCTATTACATAAGGGACTCCATTGTTTTTAAACTTTTTGTGGGTTACGTAATCGCTCACTTTTTGAATGGTTTGTGGAATGGAAGTGTTGATTTGAATTTCCATTCTTTCGGCATAATTGTTATCAAAAATTTGTTTGTCGAATCTATTCAGGTTGTAGTTTTCTATCAGGGAAATTAGTTTGTATGCATAAGTTGGATCAGTAGCATAGCCGGCTTTTTTCAGTCCATGAGCCCAACCTTGATAATCAGTTTTGTCTAGTTGGAAAAGGAAAGCATAGCGAGGACGATTTTTTAGAAACAATGAGTGATCTTCATACGAATCGGCAACATTTTTGTATTTTCTGAAACATTCATTTTTTTCGTCATCGTCCCATGAAATGGTTTCTCCATTCCAATCTGAATTGCATTTGATCCCGAAATGGTTGTTCGAGAGTTGTGATAGTTGGCTTTGTCCGGCCGATGATTCCAGCAAACCCTGAGCCAGGATAATGCTGGCGGGAATGCCGTGTTTTTTTTGTTGTTTGATGGCCAACTGATGGTATTTTTCGATGTAGGACAGATAATTTTTGTTGAGTTGCTGGCCAAAAGCAATGTTTGTAGCAAAAAGCAAAACAATGAAAAGACGAAATTTACTTGCAACTGAATACATGAATGCTATTTTCTGAAATGATTTAAAAAAAAAAAATTAGTTGGTCAATCTCTGTCAAACTAAATATGCTCCACAGGAATGTTGTTTGAAAAACATATTAGAAAAATTCCCGTAGTTTTCAGCTTGATAGATTAAACCGGCTAATAAAGTTTAGTTTATTGCAAAAATATAATTTATTTTCTCAAAAATGAGCGTTTTGTTGATTATTTTTTTACTTTTGTACCCCCTGCTAAAGGAAAATTTTTTGAAAGTATCATTAAATCAGATTCTACTATGTTTAAAAAATCAACAAAAGTTACTTATTCGGTCTGTCGTTTTGATGAATTGACTTCATTGCAGCAACAATTGATAGATAAGGCCAAAGAACAGGTACAAAATGCTTATGCACCTTATTCCGGATTTTATGTTGGTGCAGCTCTTGAGCTCGAAAACGGTGAAGTTATTGCGGCCAGCAATCAGGAAAATTCGGCTTATCCTTCGGGTTTATGTGCCGAAAGAGTAGCTGTATTTTATGCCAATGCCCAATATCCCGACATACCTGTGAAAACGCTCGCTATTGCGGCTTTTACAAACGGAGAATTTTTAAAAATGCCCGTTACGCCCTGCGGAGCATGTCGGCAGGTTTTGCTCGAAACAGAATTGCGTTTTGAAAAAGATATTACCATTCTTCTTTATGGAAGTCAGGAAATTTATATTATCTCTTGCGTGAAAGATTTGTTGCCTTTGAGTTTCGACAAGTTGCAGCTACAAAAATGAGTACCACAATTTTTGCTGAATTAGTGAGTGAAAAATTTTGAATGCTCGTTTTAATTCATTATATTGCAGTCGTTAATGTAATAATGTTTTTTAGGAATTTGAGAGTTAGAATAAGAACGAAAAAATAAGAGAAAAATGCAAAAATCGATTTTTACATTGGAATATCCTCTCAAGTCGGCTTCCGCAAACTTTTTGTGGACTAAAATTGGTTCGCCGCTTGGCTTATCGGAATGGTTTGCCAATGAAGTTGATTTGGAAGATTCAAAATACGTTTTTAAATGGGAAGAATTTCAGCAAAGTGCGCGACTTTTGGAACTGAAACCCAATAAAAGTATCCGTTTTCAATGGCTCGACGATTTGGATACTCCTGCTTATTTTGAATTTAGAATCGATACGCAAGAGCTTACCGGTGAAGTTACATTGGTTATTACCGATTTCGCATGGGAAGACGAAAAGGAAGACGCTATCCTGTTGTGGAACTATCAAGTTGACGAATTGAAACGTATTGCCGGTATGTAAAAGCTGCTGTTGCTTGTTTCTCAAGAATTAGCCATTTGTTTGTCCGACAAGTGGTTTTTTTATGCTTTTTTTTGCTGATAAGTTTCATTTTTTAAGCATATTTCATGCTACGAATAATGTAAAATCAAACTTTTTAGCGTAATTTTGTAATTTTAAGAAAACGAATATGTTTAAGATAAAAAAGATTGATATATACGTATTTAAGAACTTTATTTCGCTTTTCATCGTTACTTTTCTCATCTGCATTTTTATTCTTTTAATGCAGTTTTTGTGGCGTCATTTTGAAGATTTGGTCGGAAAAGGAATAGGGTGGTCGGTATTATTTGAATTTTTTTTCTACTCCGCTCTTTCTCTTGTTCCTATGGCCTTACCACTTGCTATTTTGTTAGCTTCCCTTATGACTTTTGGTAATCTGGGAGAAACTTTAGAACTTACAGCCATGAAAGCAGCAGGCGTATCTCTTTTTCAAATTATGCGTCCGTTGTTATTTTTTATCTCGTTAATTTGTGTGGCCGCTTTCTTTTTCTCCAATTTTGCTTTACCAATGGCTCAAACAAAGCTTTGGACATTGATTTTTTCACTGAAACAAAAATCTCCTGAGTTGGAAATTCCTGTTGGCGAATTTTATACAGGTATCAATGGTTATAATATTTATGTTCGAGAAAAAGATGGGAAAATATTGAAAGATTTGATGATTTATGATTTTTCTGCAGGTTTCGATAATGCCATAGTAATGGTGGCAGATTCGGGTGAGATACAGCTGTCATCAGACAAAAAAAACTTATTGCTTTCCCTTTACAGTGGAGAAAGTTTTGAAAATCTTAAAAATCAGCAAATTGGCAGTTCTCCTTCCAGCATCCCTTACCGACGTGAATCTTTTCGAACAAAAGAAATAGTGGTTGATTTTAATGCCGAATTCAATCGTTTTGATGAATCTTTGTTGAATGACCAGCATATTAGCAAAAATATTTCACAGCTTTCTCAATCTATTGATTCTGTCAATAAGATTGTGCGGTCAATGGAAATTCAACAATCAAAAGAAATTATGCAGCATCCCTATATCAATTGGAGCATCAATCAGCCTGAATCTACTTTGCTGCCCGAGGAAAAGCTTTCAACTTATTCTTTTGATTCTCTTTTTTTGTCGCTAAATGAGGAATCAATGTTTCGTGCCATTGATTTGGCAATTTCTGAAGTTCAGCAAATCAAAAGCAGTATTGATTTTAATAAAATTATGCTCGAACAGCAAATTATGTATGTACGCCGACATTGGATTGAATGGCATCGGAAATTTACTCTTTCCTTTGCCTGTCTGATTTTCTTTTTTATTGGAGCGCCGTTGGGAGCCATTATTCGTAAAGGAGGATTTGGCATGCCGGTAGTTATTTCGGTTGTCATGTTTATTATTTATTACATTATCGACAATACCGGATACAAAATGGCCAGAGAAGGAATTTGGTCAACTTTTCAAGGGATGTGGCTGAGTTCGGCTGTATTGCTGCCCATTGGCATTTTTCTGACATATAAGGCAGTAACAGATTCTGCTCTTTTTAATTCAGAAAATTACACAAGAATTTGGAATTCTTTGGTGCAAAAAATCAAGATATGGATAGATAAGTTTTTTGCACTGCAATTAAAAAAAAGACATGCTTAAATTTTTATAAGTTATGGAAATAAAATTGAACACTATAGAAGAAGCCATTAATGACATTCGTAATGGCAAATTTGTTATTGTGGTGGATGATGAAGATCGCGAAAACGAAGGAGATTTTATTTGCGCTGCCGAAAAGGTTACGCCCGAAATGGTCAATTTCATGATTACTTATGGTCGTGGAGTAGTTTGTGCTCCCCTGACCGAAGAAAGATGTGAGGAATTGGAACTCGAAATGCAGGTAGAAAACAACACTTCCATGCATTCAACACCTTTTACAGTAAGCGTAGACAAATTGGAAGGATGCACTACAGGCGTTTCGGCGGCTGATAGAGCAGCTACTTTACGTGCACTTGCCGATCCTTCATCAACTCCCGAAACTTTTGGCCGTCCCGGTCATATTTTTCCACTTCGAGCAAAATCAAAAGGCGTATTGCGCAGGGCTGGTCACACCGAAGCTGCTGTTGATCTTGCACGTTTAGCCGGTCTTTATCCGGCTGGAGCTTTGGTAGAAATTATGAACGAAGATGGAACTATGGCTCGTTTACCGCAATTGATGGAAATTGCAGAACGTTTCGATTTAAAAATTATAACCATTAAGGATTTGATAGCTTATCGGTTGAAGTTTGAATCTTTGATAGAAAAAGGCGAAATGGTCAATTTGCCTACTGCATACGGTAATTTTAAACTGATTCCTTTTCGTCAGATTTCCAATGATAAGGAACATGTTGCCTTAATCAAGGGAGAATGGGAAAAAGATGAGCCCATTTTGGTGCGTGTTCATTCCTCTTGTGTAACGGGAGATATTTTTGGTTCGCTTCGATGTGAATGTGGCGAGCAGTTGCACAAAGCTATGGAAATGATTGAAAAGGAGGGCAAGGGTGTGATCGTTTACATGAATCAGGAAGGACGAGGTATTGGATTGATGAATAAAATAAAGGCTTACAAGCTGCAGGAGCAGGGCATGGATACGGTTGAAGCCAATTTGCATCTCGGCTTTGATGCCGATGAACGCGATTACGGCGTTGGTGCGCAAATCTTGAAGGATTTGGGTGTTACCAAAATCAGATTGATGACCAACAATCCTGTTAAACGCATTGGACTCGAAGCCTACGGATTGTCTATTGTCGAAAATGTGCCGATAGAAATTAAACCAAATCCTTACAATGCTTTTTATATGCAAACAAAAAAGGAAAGAATGGGACATACGCTGCGTTATGTAAATGGAGATAAAAAAATCGATACCGATATTCTTTAAAAATACTTCTATTTTTACTAAATTGTTTTATGACAACTTCTCAAAACAATAAAATAGCCTTTGTCTCAGGTGCCACGTCGGGTTTTGGACGTGCAATAGCTTTTCGATTGGCAAAATTGGGTTATCGATTGATAATTACCGGACGACGAAACGAAAGATTGCATCGGATTTCTCAACAATTAAAAGAAGAATATTCTACCGATGTATTTTCTCTCTGTTTCGATATTCGCGACAAAAATGCTTGTGAACAAGCTATCCAATCGTTGCCTGCAGATTTTCAAAACATCGATTTGTTGGTTAACAATGCCGGTTTGGCAGCAGGGGCTTCTTCTTTTGAAGAGAGCGATATAGCTGACTTTGAACAAATGGTAGATACCAACATTAAAGGTTTGTTGTATATTACCAAACTAATAGTGCCGAAAATGGTGGAGCGGAAAAGTGGCCATATTATTAATATTTCTTCGCTGATTTTGAACAAATGGTAGATACCAACATTAAAGGTTTGTTGTATATTACCAAACTAATAGTGCCGAAAATGGTGGAGCGGAAAAGTGGCCATATTATTAATATTTCTTCAATTGCGGGAATAGAAGTATATCCCGGCGGAAGTGTATATTGTGCAACCAAACATGCCGTGAATGCCATTACTAAAGGTTTGCGAATTGATTTGGTAAAATATGGAATAAAAGTAAGTTCCATTTCTCCCGGTATGGCCGAAACCGAATTTTCGCTGGTGCGCTATCATGGAGATGCCGAAAAAGCAAAAGCGGTATATGCTGGTCTTGTTCCATTGAATGCCGAGGACATAGCCGATGCGGTGGAATTCATTGTAACCCGTCCAAAGCATGTTTCCATTAATGACATTCAAATAAATCCTGCACAGCAGGCCAATACCTATATATCATTTAGAAATACGTAAAATTATCAATAATAAACCGATTCGACAAAGAAAGCTTAAAATCTTTTAATGTACATCATCGATATTTAAAATAATTATTATACTTTTGTGAATATAAAAATGTTTTTGAAAAGAAATAGCATCGTTCTCGCTAAAAAATGGGAGAACAGATCATGAATAACGTTACTTTAAATGGATTCAATCAACAAAACCGACTTTTCTGAATTGATTACCGACAAAGCATCGCAGAATGTTTCTGCTGAGTTGTCTGTTGGCGAAAATAATTCAGCTGTAGAAGATCAAAATACCGAATCGACACCTTCTGTTGTTTCGAATTATTCAACTCTTTCAAATGAAGAATTGATTGAGGCTTTGAAAAAGTGTCTAATCCAGGAAGTTGAAGAGGTTAAAAATGATGTGGAAAGTATTAAACAGGCATTTTATCGAAATCATCGTGCGGAAGTTGAAAATCAGAAAAAACTTTTTCTCGAAAATGGAGGGGTAGAAGAAGATTTTGTTCCAAAACCAAATGAGTTGGAAGAAACTTTTAAATCTTTGTTAAAGGAATTTCGCGACAAGAAAGCTGAACATTTGGCAAAGGTTGAGAAAGAAAAACAGGACAACCTGTTGAAAAAGCAGCAGATTCTGGAAAAAATGAAAATTCTTGCCGATGCAAAAGACGATGTGTCGACCCATATTAATGAATTCAGAGCATTGCAGCAGGAATGGAAATCTATTGGACAGGTTCCTCCCTCCAGTTTGTCGGAATTATTTAAACAATACAATGCTTATCAGGAAGCTTTTTGGGATTTAATTAAAATCAACAACGAGCTGAGAGAATATGATTTCAAGAAAAATCTGGAAGCTAAAATACAGATTTGTGAAGCGGCCGAAAAATTGATGGACGAGCCCGATGTAGTTACAGCATTTCAACATTTACAAAAGCTTCATAATGAATGGCATGAAATCGGTCCTGTTTCACGTGAGTTACGAGAAGAAATCTGGCAACGTTTTAAAAATGCTTCCACTGCTATCAATAAAAAACATCAGACTTACTTTGAATCCATTCGAAACTGCTATCAATAAAAAACATCAGACTTACTTTGAATCCATTAGGAAGATAGAAGAAGATAATTTGGCTGCCAAAACTGCTCTTTGCGAAAAAATAGAATCCATTGATTTTTCTGTATTAAAAACTTTCAGTGAATGGGAAGAAGCCACTAAAAATGTACTGGCCTTGCAGGATGAATGGAGAACCATTGGTTTTGCACCGCGAAAACTCAATCAAAAAGTTTTTGAACGTTACCGGCATGCTTGCGATGCCTTTTTTTCGGCTAAAGCAGAATTTTTCAAACAGGTGAGAAACAGTTATGCCGAAAATTATCGCAAAAAAGTTGAGCTTTGCGAAAATGCCGAGTCTTTAAAAGATAATACCGACTGGAAAGAAACTTCCGAAAAATTTATCCAATTACAAAAGGAATGGAAGGCGATTGGTCCGGTGCCAAGAAAATATTCCGATGAACTTTGGAAACGTTTTATATCTGCTTGCGATTATTTTTTCGATCAAAAAAAGAAAAACACGAATTCTCTACATGGAGAAGAATTGGAGAATCTCGAGAAAAAGAAAAATCTGATAGCCAGAATCAATTCATTAAAAAAATCGGATCATCCCAATGAAACGGTTGCCACTTTAAAAGCTCTTATAGAAGAATGGTCAACCATTGGTCATGTACCTTTCAAGGAAAAGGATAAGGTTTACAAAGATTTTCGTGCAGCTGTAGATAAAAAATATGAAGAGCTCAATATCGATTGGGTAAGTCGTCGCTTGGAAACTTTCAAAAATAATTTGAAAGACATGAATACCAAAGGGCAGAGAAAACTCATTCACGAAAGGGATAAATTGCTTCATGCACGGGAAAGACTTAATTCTGAAATAGCAACCTATGAAAACAATTTGGGTTATTTTACTTCTACTACCCAAAAAGGCAGTAAAGTGATTCTCGAATTGGAACGAAAAATTGATACCCTGAAAGAAGAAAGCCGCTTAATAGAAGAAAAAATCAGGCTGATTGAAGACAATTTATAGGGCGCATGGAAATTTTTTTAACTTTAAAATGATAAAATAATTTCATTTTAAAGTCGTTAATTTTTTTGATAAATGGTGTTATAAACCTAACGGTTGTAAATTTTTTATTTTGAGTATGAATACTGAAAAATAACTGATTATGAGAAATTTTTCTTTCCTTTTTTTTACTCTGTTAATTGTTTTATTCACAGGATGTACCTCTCAGAAAAAAATTGCTTATTTTTATGGTGTTGATGAAAAATCGGTCGCAAATATTAATCAATCTTTCACCAAAGGGCATGAAGCGCGTATTTGTACGGGTGATATGTTGTCAATAACAGTTTCGGGCTTAGACCCAGAAGCTGTTGCTCCTTTCAACTTGCCTCTGGTTTCTTATGCCAATCCTGGATCTACACAAATTTACGCTTCTCCTGTTTTGCAATCTTATTTGGTAGATATTAACGGCTATATCAATTTTCCGATTATTGGACCAATAAAATTGGTTGGATTGACCAAATCGGAAGCAATTGCTTATATTAGTGAGTTATTGAGTCCTTATTTGAAAAATGCCATTATCACCATACAATTTTTAAATTATAAAGTTACGGTTCTGGGTGAAGTACTTCGTCCCGGACAATATTCCATCAACAACGAAAGAGTTACAGTGTTGGATGCTTTGGGTTTGGCTGGCGACATGACAGTTTACGGAAAGAGAGAAAATGTGCTGTTGATACGTGAAAACTTTGGAAAATTGGAATTTGTTCGTTTAAATTTGAATTCCGAGGATGTGTTTACCTCTCCTTATTATTATTTACAACAAAACGATATTTTATATGTAGAACCCAACGTTGTAAGAAGCATTTCGGCTCAAAATATTCCGTTGTATCTATCTACTATCTCTACGTTTGCTACTTTGGTTACGGTTATTTATAGTGTTACAAAATAATTTTTAGTTTAAATTGTGTTATTTTTATCTGTTATAAATGGAAAACAATATTGATTCTCGCGTTGCTGCAAACGAAAATGAAGTGATTGATTTAAGGCAATTACTAATAAAATATCTGAGTAAATGGCATTGGTTTGTTATTTCAATTGTTTTTTGTTTTATCGTAGCCTTCCTGTATCTGAAAATTACCCACAACAAATATCAGGTTCAGACCACCATCTTGCTTCGTAATCAAAATTCGACTCCTGAATTGTCCAACATGACCATGTTTTCTAATATGGGGTTGTTGGGAGTTTCGAAAGAGGTGGAAGATGAAATTCAGGTACTTTCTTCTAAAACTCTTGTTAGGCAAGTAATCGACTCCTTAAATCTTGGAACAGAATACTATGTAAAAAATGGATTAAGATATGATGAAGTTTATCCCATCAGTCCGGTTCAGATTTTCGTGTCAAATAATTTCAATGACACTTTAAAGCAAAAGATAATCTTAATATTGTCTCCTACTTCAAAAGGTTACGATATTTCATTTCAATATGGAGAAATTATTGAAAAAAAATATCGAGTATCCGATCTTTCCACACCACTTTCTACACCTATTGGTTCAATTCGATTTTTTGTAAATGGTCCCTTGAAAAGTGGACAAAAGATAAAAATTATTTCCTATCCACTTGCTGCCTTAACCAATCAGCTCGCAGCGTCCATTTCTGTGGCTACAGTGAACAAGAATTCTAATGCCATCAGCATTAGTACTGTTTCGCCTACACCTCACAAGGCAAAAGTCATGCTCGATAAATTGGTTGAGCTTTATAATTTGGATGCCATTTTTGATAAAAATATGATATTGACCAATACTGCCGACTTTATTGAGAGTCGTTTAAGGCTTATTAGCAGCGAATTGCTCGATGTAGAATTAAATGTAGAAAACTATAAAAAGACTCACGGATTAACCGATATTTCATCTGAAGCCCAACTTTATCTCGAGACGGCTAGTGAATATGAAAAAAAACTTGCCGATATAGAAACACAGCTCAATTTGGTAAATTATGTTGAAAGTTATATCAACGAGAGTAAAAACCAGTTCAATCTGATTCCTGCGAACTTGGGTATTAAAGATCCAGCCTTGCAAAAACTTATTGAAGAATACAATGTTGCCTTATTGGAACGAATGAAAATTTTGAGAAGCTCGAACGAACAAAACCCCGTTATTACCCAAATGGAGCAACAAATCAATGCCATTCGCAGTAATATTGTAAAAAGTATTGCCGGTGTAAAAGATGGATTGGTTATTTCTAAGAAAGATTTAATGGCCTACAACAATGAATTTGCTTCAAGAATTAAGAGCGTTCCTACTCAAGAGCGTCAGTTTATGGAAATTAAACGTCAGCAGCAGATCAAGGAATCGCTCTATGTTTTTTTGCTTCAGAAACGAGAAGAAAATGCTCTAAATCTGGCAAGTACTATTCCATCAGCCAGAACAATTGATGCAGCCTATACCACCGGTTCAC
>Ga0209407_1002439_pt1 | contig 17429 bp, 17 predicted proteins | sample AD_JPNHG3_MetaG_FD_184410 | JGI IMG/M metagenome (GOLD analysis project Ga0209407, IMG submission 184410) | Active sludge microbial communities of municipal wastewater-treating anaerobic digesters from Japan - AD_JPNHG3_MetaG (SPAdes) (version 2) | ecosystem: Engineered > Bioreactor > Anaerobic... | reverse complement strand
CCTTAACAATTTACTGAGCAATGCCATTAAGTTTACCCCAGCTGGCCATATCCGATTTGGATATACCCTCATGATAGATGAAGATATGCCCTACATTCAGTGCTATGTTCAGGATACTGGAATTGGCATATCGCCCGAAAAACAGGCCCTTATTTTTGAGCGTTTCCGGCAAGCCGACGATACCTATACCCGTATTTACGGTGGTAGCGGATTAGGATTAGCCATATCCAAAGGATTAGTCGACCTGCTAGGTGGACATATTTGGGTAGAAAGCACTGAGGGTCAAGGCTCAACATTCTACTTCACAATTCCTTTTCAGGAAGGTACTGAGAGTGGTAAGAGCTTAAAAAAAGAGGAACAAAAAACCCTGTCGTCGGAGTTGCTAAAAGGCAAAAAGATATTAGTTGTGGAGGATATCAGTGAGATTAGGCTATACTTTGAGCGCTTACTTGAACCAACCGGTGCAAAAACTCTTTTTGCACATAATGCACGCGAGGCACGAGTGCTATTCAAAAAGCATAAGGATATTAGCGTTGTTCTGCTCGACATCAGGCTTCCCGATGCCGATGGCTACACAATAGCTGCGGAGTTCAAACGCCTGCGCCCCGATTTGCCCATTATTGCCCAAACAGCATATGCACTCCAATCGGAGTTTAACAAGAGTATAGAGAGCGGCTGCGACGATTACGTAACCAAGCCCATCGACTCACCCCTGCTCATCCAAAAAATATTAAGCTTAATAGAAAAGAAATCCGATAATCACTAAGGAGCTAAGCGCTCAATTTTCCATTGATTATTAATCAGTGTGTACTGTATCCTATCGTGTAAACGGTTAGGACGCCCCTGCCAGAATTCAAAAAGTGTAGGTACTAGAGTGTATCCACCCCAGTTGGGTGGGCGTTTTACGGTTTTCCCTTTAAATTCTTCCTCAAAATCGGCCATTAAGCGTTCCAGGTACTTGCGGTTGGGAATCACTGTGCTCTGAGGCGATGCCCAAGCCCCAATTTTGCTGGCTTCGGGTCGCGTCTTAAAGTACCTGTCGCTTTCGGCATCGGTAGCCTTGTGGATTTTACCTTCAATCCTTACCTGTCGCTCAAGCTCAGGCCAGTAAAATACAAGGGCACCGTATGGGTTCTGCAATATATTTTTTGCCTTTCGGCTTTCATAGTTTGTAAAAAATGACATTCCTTTATCATCGTAATGCTTAAGCAGAACCACTCTTGCCGAAGGCTTGCCATCGAAGGTTGAGGTGGCAAGGGTCATGGCGTTAGGCTCAGGAACTCCAGATTCAATTGCCTGGCTAAGCCAAAGGTCGAACTGTTCAATGGGTGTAGGCTTAACATCGTTCTCGCTGAGCGACTTCAAGGAATACTCATGTCTGAGTGCGTTAAGGTCTTTAGGGCTCATGACATCATCATTAAAATTAATCCATCTGTATGTCGATTCGCTGCCTACGACCATTAATGGCGCTTCTGATACTGGCATTTAGGTCGAAGCCAAGTATCAACCCAAAGGCATTAAAGTAGAGCCAAAGCTGAAAAGCTATTAGCCCTCCCAGTGAACCATAAAACTTATTATACTGTCCAAAACGGTTCACATAGTATGAAAAGGCAAAGGAGGTAAGAATTATGAGTACGGTTGCAAGTATGGCTCCGGGTGAGAAAAAGCTAAACTTGTCCTTGCGCGAAGGGGCAAGGTAGTAAACCAGCGATATACCAAAAAAGAAAACCAGCACGGCAAGCAACCACTTAATAATCATAGCAATAAACAAAATCGACGATGAATGTAAAACACCCCAGTCGCCCAAAATGTTCAATAGGGTCTCCCCAAAAAACAGCAGCACAATACCAAGTATCACTATTGATGGCAACAGAAAGGTTAAAAGCAGTGCAATTAGGTGTTGCTCAACAAAGCTACGGGTTTCAATTGTATGGTATGTGGCATTGAACGCATCAATAAGGGCGCTTACACCATTGTGGCTGAAAAATATGGCCGCAAGGAAACCAAACGAAAGTAAACCGGAGCTCTTAGTGGTAACCACCTCAACCAAAGTTGCCTCAACCGTTTGGTAGGCGTAGGTTGGCATAATCCCCTTTGCAAGCTGAAGCAGCTGAAACTGAAAATTCTCAAGTGGTAGGTATGGAATAAGCGTGAAGATAAAAATTAGCAGGGGAACCGTTGCCAGAAAAAAGCTAAAGGCCACAGCCGATGCCCTTGTAGTAATAGCACCATTTACAATGCCGCGGAAAAAATATCGAATTACATCTACTACCGGAACCCCATGTAGGCTTGGCACCGTAAAACGTTTTAACCTTCCCCGGAACAAGACAGCCCAAATACGCAACACTTTCCCCATTGCGCTGATTTTCCCGAAAGGTTTTGCCATACCCTATTCCACTTTTTTGAGGTTCATGTCGATACTTTTAATTTGATGGGTTATTGCCCCCACCGAAATGTAATCGACCCCACAGAGAGCGTAATCACGGATTGTAGATAGATTTATACCCCCTGACGACTCCGTTTCAAAACGGCCATTAACCATTTCAACCGCTTTGCGGGTATCGCTAACTGTAAAATTATCGAGCATAATACGACGCACTCCGCCAACGCGCAGCACAGTTTCCACATCGTTTAAACTACGTGTTTCAACCTCAATATCCAGGTTCCGTCCGGTTTTGGCAAGGTATTCATTAGCCATACGAATTGCTTGCTCAACCCCTCCTGCAAAGTCGATATGGTTATCCTTAAGCATAATCATATCAAAAAGTCCCATTCTGTGATTCAAGCCGCCACCAATGGCAACGGCCATTTTATCGAGAACACGCATACCGGGAGTAGTTTTGCGGGTATCGAGCACTTTAGCTTTTGTGCCCTCGCAAAGTTTAACATACTCCCGGGTTTGGGTAGCAACACCGCTCATACGCTGAAGCACATTAAGCACAATCCTCTCAGCCTGTAATAGTGCATGAACCCTGCCGTAAGCCCTAAAGGCGATATCGCCAGATTGGAGTAATTCGCCATCGGATTTTAAAAAGTTAATGCTGATACTTCCATCTATACGCTTGTATATGCGCTCAGCAACCCGTAAGCCTGCAATTACACCCTCCTGCTTCATCATGAGCTGCACAGCGCCCACCGCATCGTATGGTATGCAGGAAAGGGAAGAGTGGTCGCCATCGCCTAAGTCCTCAGCAATGGCTAAGTCAATTAGCCTATCAATAAGTTGGTCGTATGGGGTCATGATCTTACTTTGGATTAATGGCTGTTTCTGGCTCAATTCGGAACTGATGAATATAGGTTTTACCCTGCTCAGTTTTCATGAATATCGATACCCGGAATAGCCCGTTCTTACACTGAAGTGTACCAATAGCAAAAGCTGTCAAATCCTTTGCTCCCTGATGGTTTACGGTAAACTTAACCGGAATATTCTTTTCAAAGAATGATCGTAGCAGTAAAACCGCCTGAGCTTGGCTGTAAAAGTTTTCATCGCCAAGTAAGTCGATTTCAACTGTTTTGAAGAAGTTTCGGGTAAGATTTTCCACATCGCCCTTTTCAATTGCCTCGGCACTCTTCTTAACTATTGCTTCTGGCGAATCCTGATAAACTAAAGTATCGGCTTTTGATGCAAGCAACAGCAATACAGACATCAAGTAAACTGTTAATTTCCGCAACATCTCGTACTTAATTTTCATCTTTTAATTCCCCAAAGGTAAAATATAGAATAGCTAAACAACAAATTATAAGCCAGAAAGCGAATATCAACCTGCAAATTAAAATGCACATTTCAAAATTAAGTATTTTTATGAAGATTGGGAATCAGTGTAAACAAAATAATTTGACGCAATCTGGTTAATAAAAAAATCAATTGACGAATCGACCAACAAAATCTAATCATTCCGCATTATTCCGAATTATTTCGAACTGTCCCGATTTATTTTAGTTGGGTTTAACTGTTCACTTTCCCTCATACTTCTTTTAACTTCCTCTAACTCCATCATTTTCATTCAATTCCGACTCTTTCCGACTCATTCCTCAACTAATTCATGGCAATTCGGCTCAAAACTCTATTACCTTTGCGGAAATAAATGTTTATGCTGCCACAGGGTTGTAATCCGAAATGTAGAGGGTGTAGCCACAGGGATTGGTCCATGACCGATAGCCTTGAGCAGAAACAAGCATTCGTGAAAAGTAAACTAACTGAATGGGCCGATTTGGTTGAACCCGTGCGCTCAGTACCGGAGAGTGAGCGTTGGGGCTATCGCACTAAAACTACCCTAAGCGCAAGGTTTAATGGAAATATTTGGGAGTTTGGAATGTGGCGGCGCGACGAGCTTGTTCCAATTCCCAACTGCCCCGTACATGCACCGGAGTTGAATAGAGTACTCGCCCTGCTTGCGGATTCATTTCCGCGGGAACATTCTTTTGCACTTGCATACGTAGTAATTTCAGGCGCACAGGTTGTTCTGGTAATCAAATCGAAGCAGGAACCAACATTAACCTGGCTTAGTGAAGATGTTGCACAAGGACTTGCCAGCATGGGAATTGAAGGGATATGGTACCATATGAATCCTTCAACGGGCCGAAGGATTTTTGAGAAATCCGGATGGATGTTAATTTGGGGGAAAACCCGTTCAACTGACTACCATGGCTCACTTTATGGCCCCGCTGCTTTTCAGCAGTTGATACCCGAACTGTACAACGAATCGCTGGAGGAGGCGGAAAGGTTTTTAAACCCTAATGGGAATAGCGCTCTTATTGACTTATACTGCGGAACCGGAAACTCAATGCGACGATGGATTAACCGGGGGGCTAATGTAATTGGGGCTGAGCTTGGAGGCGAGGCTGTGGAGTGCGCCCGTTTGAATGCTCCCCAAGCTATGGTTTTGCGCGGTGCTTGCCGGCAAAGAGTTCCACAAATTGCTGAATGGACTGATAAAAATCGCTATCAAGGGAAAGAAATATTACTTTACGTAAACCCACCACGCACGGGGCTTGAACCTGAGGTTCTAGAATGGATTTCAAAACAAGGGCTTCCCAATCGAATTGCCTACCTATCGTGTAGCCCAGGCACCCTCTCAAAGAACTTGAATTGGCTCTGCACAAACGGATACCGATTAGTACGATGTGTGCCCTTCGATTTCTTCCCACAAACACACCATGTTGAAACGCTTGCTTTGCTTGAGAGAGTTAGCGCTGATACGTATTAGCATCTAAACTCAAACAGCTAAAACTTTCCTTTAACGAGGTTTTATCTTCGGCCACAATTATGAGCTTATCGTTAGGCTCAATAACTGTTGAGCCCGTAGGCGAAATATACCTGTCGTTGCGTTGAATTAGCACGATAAGCGATTTTTCAGGAAAATTTAGGTCAACTATTCGTTTCCCTACAACGCAGCTATCGTCGGGTATGTCAACTTCTACCATTTCGGTGCTAATATTTTCCCTGAGCATAACATCAACAGGGGTAATTTGCTTAACCCGTTGCGGTAACAAAACCCTTAACCACTTTGCTACTCGAATAAGCGACGTACCCTGTATTAACACCGACGTTATGGTGATAAAAAATACTATATTGAATATCTCTTGAGCCTTAGCCATTCCGGCAATCAAGGGGTATGTGGCAAGTACAATAGGCACAGCACCACGCAATCCCACCCAAGCAATGTACCACCGTTCACGATTCTTCATCCTATAAGGGGATAGGCTTATGAAAACGCTCAATGGTCGTGCAATAAACATTAACCCAAAGGCTATAAGCAACCCGTTTCCTATGTGCGGAATAATTTCACCCGCATTCACCAGTAAACCAAGTGTAATGAAAAGGATTATTTGCATAAGCCAAGCCAAACCATCGAACATTTTCAGAATGATCTTTTTATGCATTATGTGGCTATTTCCCAGAAGTATTGCTGATAAGTAAACGGCTAAAAACCCATTCCCTCCAATAAAATCGGTTATGGAAAAGGTTAACAACATCAGGGTAATTGCTAATACAGGGTATAACCCTTCATATTCGAGTTTGATGTTGTTAATTATGTATTTACTTGCATACCCAAAGCCCACACCCATGCTAACTCCAATTATTATCTGGCTTAGAAAGAGTTTTACAACCTCCCAGAATGATAGCGATGGGCTTGTTGCAAGTCCAAGAAAAATGATGGTCAATAGATAAGCCATAGGGTCATTACTACCACTCTCAAGCTCAAGGGTTGGCCTCAGATTGCCCTTTAGGGCTAAATTTTTTGAGCGAAGTATTGAGAAAACAGCTGCCGCATCGGTTGACGATATAATTGAGCCAATTAAAAAGCTCTCCGTAATACTAAAATCAGTTACTAGCCAGGTTATAAGCCCCGAGAAAAGAGCCGTTAACACCACCCCTAGGGTGGAAAGGGTTACACCATGCCATAAAATCGGCTTAATGCTAAACCAATTGGTTTCGAACCCCCCTGCAAATAGAATAAAGTTTAAGGCAACAACCCCAATGAACTGAGCAGTAATGGCATCGTTAAAAACAACTAGTCCTGAAAAAGACGTGCCTGCAAGCATTCCAACAAACAAAAAAAAGATGAGCGTTGGGACACCCAAGCGGAACGATGTTTTTCCGGCTATTAAGCTAATAAATAGCAGCAACGAACCAATAAGCAAAAAGTTTTCGGTGGTAAAATTCATCAGCCTAATACAATTCGTTCAAAATTTTACCTTCGCTTAAAAACGATACTCCCTGCCCACTGGTTAAACTTACCATGATGGTCTCAACCAGGGGCTCGTTTACAGCAGAATCGGCCATCCACTCCAGAATGAAATTTGCGCCCACTCCGCTCCTGTCGCTTTCCGGGACAAAGTAGTTAACTGATTGCATGGGCATTACTGTATCAACTCTCGATTGCAAAAAGTCCTTTATCAGGTTCCCATTGGTATCGAGGTAGTAAACGCTAATAATGTAAATTGGATTATTAAAATCGGTATTATGAACAGCCATAAACGCGCTTAACCCATAAAACGAATTTCCCTCGGCAAATGGTATGCTGGAGTAAACCGGTAAGTAGAGCGTTTGTGCCCTAACCTTTTTCACGGGGTTCTTCACCTTAATGTGAACTGGGTCAAATTTAGCCAGTTTAACAGTTTGTTTTTCATGGTGTTTACAGCCAAAAAGAACACCTAAAGCTAGGGCGATAATTAACGTTGAGTATCTCATAACCAATATGGTTTAGTTTGACAATTATTTCATATCTTGCAATATAAAAAATTAGTTCTATTTAAGCCAATTTTACCATGAAAAGGCATGCACTTTTACTTGCATTGATTCTTTTGGTCGCTCAAGCTTTTGCGTGTACCACAGCCATTATCAGCGGTAAGGCTACACCCGATGGACGACCGCTGCTATGGAAGCACCGCGATGCCGATGACTTTAACAACAAGGTTGTTTTTGAGGTTGGGCCACGTTTTAAATACTTAGCGCTCATCAACTCAAGTGACCCTGAGCGTCATGCCTGGGCTGGCACCAACAACGCCGGATTTGCCATAATGAACTCGGCTTCGTACAACATCAAACCCAAAACCGATTCATCAAAAGTTGAAGACCTTGAGGGATACATCATGAAATTGGCATTGGGCAGCTGCGCCACCATTACCGATTTTGCCCAAATGCTCGATACACTCCCAAAACCGTGGGGCGTATCGGCAAACTTTGGGGTAATCGATGCCAAGGGTGGAGCAGGTTACTTTGAGGTTAACAATTTTAGCTACCGCTTTTACGATGCCAACAGTACAACCGATGCTCCCGAGGGGTATTTGATCCGTTCAAACTTTTCAGTTTCGGGCGAACCCAATAAAGGAGCAGGCTACATTCGCTTTCATACGGCATCAAACCTGTTTAAGGAAGCTAAGGCAGCTAACGGGCTAACGCATGAATTCCTCTTAACTAAAGCCTCCGTTAGCCTAAGGCAGGATATCACCGGAATTGATTTATCAAAAGAGGTCTCAAAGGCCGAAAAGATTTACCCTTTCCGCGACTTTATAGTCCGATACCACTCATCGTCAACCGTAGTGGTGCAGGGTGTTCTGCCCAAGGAGCCTACCGATTTTGCCACCATGTGGGTAAAGTTGGGCTTTCAGCCTGCATCGGTTGCCATTCCTCTGTGGGTTGGCGCAGGTGGCATACTACCCGATATTATTACTGCCCCCGATGGGCTAAACGCCAAGCTATGCGATTTTTCCCTTAAACTAAAAAAGGACTGCTTCCCGCTTAGCTCATGGACCGAAGGGGAAAACTATGTGCTGCTAAGCAAACTCATTAACAAGGAGCAAACCGGGATAATTCAGTTAACCAACATTTTCGATAAGGAAATTATTGCCCGCACCAAAACGCTTTACGATAAATGGACAAAATTTGAATTTAATCCCATTGAAGCATACAATTTCTACCTAACCCTTAACAGGGATGTTGAAAAGTTCTATAAAAACCATTTCGATTTATGACCACACGTAAACGACTGGTAGTTCTCACGGGAGCAGGCATTAGCGCCGAAAGCGGAATTCGCACTTTCCGCGACATGGGAGGGCTTTGGGAAGAGTATGATGTTATGGAGGTGGCAAGCATCGATGGATGGAAGAAAAACCCACAGCTCGTACTGGAATTCTACAACCAACGAAGGCGACAACTGCTAACCGTTGAGCCCAATGCAGCCCACAAGGTGCTTGCCGAGGTCCAAAACCTCTTCAACGTATTTGTAATCACCCAGAATGTCGATAACCTGCATGAGCGTGCCGGCAGTAAAAATATTCTTCACCTTCACGGTGAGTTAACCAAGGCAAGGTCAACCGGCAACCCAAGTAGAATTATCGATATTGGCTACAACGACATTAAATGGGGCGATACTGTTGATGGATACCAGCTACGCCCGCACATTGTTTGGTTTGGCGAAGAAGTTCCCATGATGAACGAGGCTGTTAAACTGGTTCAAACAGCCGAGATTTTTGCTGTTATTGGCACCTCGCTGAATGTTTACCCTGCAGCTGGACTGCTCGATCATGCCCCTAAGGGTTGTCCCATATACCTAGTTGACCCAAACGATATAAATATCTGGCGGCGCGATGTTACGGTGATTAAGGAGAAAGCATCGGTGGGGGTTCCAAAACTTATTGAGATGATTAAAAATGAATAGGGTACTACTCTTGGGGTTTGTTTTACTGTGTTTGGGGAGCACTCAAATGCAAGGCCAAAGCTTTAGGGGAGGCCTACTAGCCGGGGTAGCCGCCACGCAAGTTGATGGCGATACCTACGGCGGTTACGACAAGGCAGGACCCATTGCGGGCTTTTGGGTAGAACGCAGTAAGCTTTCCGGATGGTTTTACCGCTTAAGTTTCCGGTTCATCCAAAAAGGTAGTTATGCTAAAAGTCGCTCTACCGATATTCCCGATTTTTACCGCATGCGTCTCAACTACTTCGACCTACCTGTACTGGCAGGATATCGTTTTGTAAACGGCTTCAATGTCGTTTTGGGGCTATCGGGTGGCTACCTGAGCAAAGCTACCGAAGAGAATTCGCTTGGGCCATACCCTCAGGAGGAAGTATCAACCTTTAAGAAATTTGAAATTGCCGGTATTGCCGGCATGGAGTATAACTACAGCTCCAAATGGAGGTTTGGCCTTAACCTTTCCTATTCCATCCTGCCTGTTAGGCCTTACAAGGATAATATATCGTACCGAATGAACAATGGGCAGTATAATCGAGTTATAGAGTTCGTTTCAATTTACAGGATACAGTGATGTTACTCAAACGCAAATTGTTTTTTACTCTTACGCTTGCTCTTTTTGTGTTACTTCATAGCGGCAAAGCACAGGAAGGTAGGTACAGTATCGATATAAAGGAGCGGCCCGGATTTATAATCCCGCACCATAGCCACATAGCCTACTTTCTCAAGGAAAATGTGAACGCCATTCAACTTAACTTTGGCATAACCACCGATGGTAGCAAGTTCTGGCATAAGGAGTTCAACTACCCCATTGTAGGCTTGGGGCTATACTATTCTGGCTTGGGGAACGATACTCTTTACGGTAAACTTACGGGTTTATACACCTTCATAAATCGGCCATTTTTGGACAACACCAAACGGTTCAATATTAGTAACACGCTCTCGGTAGGTTTGAGCTATGCCTCAAAATGGCATAACCCCATAAGCAACCGCAGCAACATGGTACTAAGTACACCCCTGAACGTTTTCTTCCAGTACGAGATTGGATGCAATTACAGGATAAGCACAAACCATAATGTCTCGGCAAGTATTGGACTTACCCATGCATCGAACGGAAGCGTAAAGGAACCAAGCCTGGGATTTAACATTTTCACCACCGCACTGGGTTACCGTTACTCATTTGGAAATCCAAATCCTGTAAGAAGTGAATTGCCTGATGATATCACCCCATTCTCATCATGGAATTTTGGACTGTTCGCCAGCATAAAATCGATAGATGCCTTCAGCGGAAAACAGTATGGCATTATCGGCCTATCGGCCGAGAAACTATACCGCTTTGCACCCCTATCCATGGCAGGGCTTGAACTAACAGCCTACAAGGATAACTCGATACCCGACTTAGTAATGGACAAATCAGAAGATGCGGTTACACTTAACAAAAACGACAACCTGGCCTTGACAATCAATGCAACATACCTCATGGGCTTCAATCGCATTGGTATTGTTTTTCAGCCCGGTATTTACCTGCGAAACCAATATTATGGCTTTGGCGCATTTTCCAACAAGGTGGGATTGCGCATCAATATCTATGACGGCTTAATCCTAGGAGTTGCCATTAAAGCTCATTGGTTTGCCCAAGCCGATTTTGTTGAATTTGGAATTAAAAACTCTTTCAATAGGCATGAAAAATAGAATATACTTATTGATACTTTTTTTTGGCATTTTCTATTCCTGTAGCCTGATAAGCGATTATACACTGGGCGATATGGCCGAGCGCCGCGTAAACCTACCCGCCACCTTTGAAAAAATTGATATTAAGGGTTCGTTTAGCATCACCCTACTCCCCGACACCGTTGGTTTTGCGGTGGTTAAATGCCACGAAAAGGTTATGCACGATGTTGAGGTTAAAATTCAGAACAACACGCTATTCCTAAGGGAAAATGTAAAAAGCCGATGGCTAAAGGACTACCCCATTATCGACATTGAGTTACACCTAACCGAAATCCCCATGATTGAAATCCACCAACCCTGTAAATTTACTATCCCCTACACCTTTAAAAGCCATGCATTTTACTTGGTGGACTGGGGCAACTACGTTGATTGCGATGTAAACATTGAAGTTGATTTTCTTAAGATCGACGTTTCAGGCAAGAGCTTTGGAACATACCGGGCAACAGGCCAGGCCGAGCATGCCACACTGTATGCTCGTGGTGCTGCTCTTTTCGACCTTTCGCAAACACAGGTAAAACGCTGCACTGCAAACCAAGGCTCAACGGTTAAAATGGATATTTGGGTAACCGATAACCTCATGGCAAACATTACCTCAACCGGTGATATTCACTTGCGCGGGAACCCTACAATTGAGCTAAATAGTCAAGGAAAAGGGAAATTGATTAGAACGCCATAGCCACTGCACAAATCAAAAGAGGCCGCCTTTGGGGCAGCCTCAATGTTCAAAACCCAATACTTACTGGTTACGTTTCTTAAACTCTTCAACCCCTTTATCGAGGAACTGGATAAACGCCTCCACATTAAGGTCAAATCCGCGGGGCTCGGTAAGTAATTTTTCCTCGTTATCGAGTAACACGTAATATGGTTGACCATTAACGTTGAACCGGGTAGCCTGAAAATCGGCATTCTTTTTGCCAATGGTTTTCTTTACCTTGCCATCGCGAGCCGATGTTACCCATTCGCTTTCGGGTAATTCGGTTCTATCATCCACGTAAAGGGCAACAATTATGTAGTCGCGGCGTAGCCGCTCCAGCACCCGTGGATCGCTCCAAACCTGCGCCTCCATCACCTTACAGTTAGCACAGGTATGCCCAACAAAATCGATAAACAAGGGCTTTCCCTTTTCCCGTGCGCAACGCAAAGCCTGGTCGTAATCAAAATAACCATTTAGACCATGAGGTAGATGAAGGAAATCGGCAAAGCGAGGCTCTTCACACAGCGAGTTTTCATCATTAAAAGAGGGTGTATTCTGGCTAACAATAACCTGATTCGGCTTCAAGTCAAAACTTTGGCTGCTTTGCGGGGGTAATAAACCGGAAATGGTTTTAAGCGGTGCCCCAAATAACCCGGGAAGCAGATAGAAAACAAAGGCAAAGCTGGCAATGGCCAGGAATAAACGGAAAACTCCCAAGTGCTGAAGGTCGGAATCGAATTTAAACTTGATTTTACCCAAAAGGTAAAGCCCCAGCAGTGTGAATATAGCCATCCAGATGGCAATGTAACCCTCGCGACTAAACATCTCAAGCTGGTAACCCTGATCGATGGTAAGCAGGAACTTGAGCGAAAAGGCAAGCACAATGAATCCCAGAAAAACCTTTACTGAATTCATCCATCCACCGCTGCGGGGCAGCGAGCTAAGCCACGATGGGAAAATTGCAAAAAGGGTGAACGGAATGGAGAAAGCCAGCGAAAAGCCAAACATTCCCACAATGGGTTTTGCCCCCAAGCCCGATGCAGCCTCAACCAGCAACGCACCAACAATTGGACCTACACACGACAGGCTCACTATAACAGTGGTTAATGCCAAGAAGAACGAACCAATTAGTCCGCCCTTATCGGCCTTGCTATCGGTTTTATTTGCCAAACTACCGGGTAGCACAATCTCAAAAAGCCCAAAGAACGACGCTGCAAAGGCAATGAACAGGGCAAAAAAGATGGTGTTGGTTATCCAGTGCGAGGTTAAGGTATTGGCAAAATCGGAACCAAGGTTAAACAACGACACGATAAAGCCTAACGACGTATAAATGGCTACTATTGAAATGCCAAACACAAAGGCATTGAGAATAGCATTTGCCCGGTTCTGCTGCTTGCCCATGAAAAACGATACAGTCATGGGAATCATTGGGAAAACGCATGGTGTTAGCAGTCCCGCTAAGCCGGCAGCAAACGAAACAAGAAAAAACCACCAGAGCGATTGCTTTTCGGGCTTTGCAGCCTCAACAGTAACATCGGCTTTACTCTCATCTTGCACCTGTTGGGTTGCTGTTGCCCCTTCAACTAAGGCAGACATCTTTGCAACGGTGCTAATGTTTTTCTCCAGGTAGATGCATTTGTCGGCGTAGCATGCCTGGAATTCAACAGTGATATTTATGGGTGCCTCATCGGCATCAACCTCAATCAGCTGTGAAAAAACTGCCTCGTCTTCAAAGTATGAAAGGTCAAGGTTGAAGATTTCATCGTGTTCGGTTTTGCTCTTTGATACCTCCTTGATATTCCCAACCAGCTTGTAACCTTCAGGTTTTTCAAAGATGAAATTGGTGGGCAGTGGGCCCCCTTCGGGCAGATTGGTTGAGTATAGATGCCAACCCTCATCGATACGAGCTGTGATAACCACCTCGAACTTACTGGCATCAATTCTTTTAGTGGTAGCCGACCATTGAACAGGGTCGTCCATTTGGGCAAGTGCCTGACCGGCAACAAATAGCCCAACTATGAATAGCCCAAACGCCTTAAACATTGATATTCGTTTCATTGTGTTATGTATTTGTGTTTTTGCAAATATAGTTTTTTTAAGGTTAAAGGTTAAAGAACCCGCCCCGCTCTTCGGGGTTAATGAGCCTATCCCGCGAAGCGGGATTCTACATTTAGTGTGAAGTATGCAGTATAAAGAGAGGTGTTTGGTTTTTGACTGGCGGTATATCAGCGCATATCATTTCAATCTGTGTTCTTAGCGTTCAGTTGAATTTACTATCAACTTAACATGCATCACAGTGTTACACAGAGTTTTACACAGAGTTACACAGAGTAAATCTGCCCAATCTGCGTCATCTGCGTTCCATTCCAATTCACGAATTACGCCTTCCTGTCATTCCGAGCAAATGCGAGGAATCTCATTATCAAGAGGATATTGAAGGAGTTAAAGGAAGTTAGAGGAAGTTAAAACGTTAAATGTTAGCCGTGAACCGTTAAACGAAATCGAACAATGAACAACTATATCTAGTCATTGAATGCGGTCATATACTTTTTTTAATACGCCACTAAGTCAGAAACCTCGCCAAGTGATTGATACCATCACATGTTAGCAAAAATTGAAGGCAAAAAAATTAAAAAGCCTCTTTGATGATTTGTGAAGTTTTTTTAATTTTGAAATGGATAACTGTTATAACAGTCTCCACGACACAAAAAGGAAGTTCTTATCAATTGCCAAACGTTTCATATACGTAACCGTTATAGGGCATTTTAAAAATACAACATTGACGAACAACACGAAATATGAATTACGAGAAAATATCAGAAAAAATTGAACTTGAAATAGAAACGCTATTTGAAGAACTGCGGTCAGGAATTTCAGCAAGAGAAGATAGTAGGGCTTTTGGTGCAATGATTGAAAAACGAATAACTGAGAATTGGAATAAAGTATGTTCCAATTTAGGTTATCAAGCAATTGATATTCCGGGCAGAAGGACGATCTTTGATTTTGCTTGCAATATCGAAAACAAGCTATTCGGATTTGATGTGAAAACCAAAGACCTTGACTCAACAAGATATTCGGACGGTGGTGTATGTGCTGTCGGGAACCTTCTCAAGTTTCTTGCTAATGATAAAGGGGTTTTTATGATAGTTGAGTTTGGACACGACAAATCAACAACAAAAAATAGTAGTAGGGATATAGAATATATTCGTGTTGCCCCTTTTCATTGTCTGCCTGAAAACACATATAGAATTGAAAACTTAGGCACAGGACAAGTTAGATTAAATTATACGATAAATCAGGTTTGGGATGAAATTGATTGGAATAGGTCTTACAGTGATTTCTTTGATATTTTTTGCGAACTTGCAATAACCCATTACAAAAGAGTGAAAGCAGATGCAGAAAAACGAATTAAATCAATTGAACAATTTAAAAATGGCGGATATCAAAACTTTCGATTTATCAGATAAAGCTTTAAAGATTGGCGATGTTTTCACACCGTTAAAGTGGGGAGAATTTGCTATTGACAAATTTGAAATATTTTCAAAATGGCTAAATGGAGCAACTGTATTTGACCCTACGATGGGTGAAGGCAATTTGCTTGAATCTCTAATTACTTATGGTTTGAAAAAAGGCTTCACAATTGAAAGTCTTCCAACTAATAGACTTTTCGGTAACGAATTGAATACTGTTTATTTTAAAAGAGCATTAGAAAAATTTGGCAAAAAATATAACTTGGATATGTCCGAGAACTTCAGTAATGAAGATTTCTTGCGATTAACTCCCCGTAAATATGATATTGTTTTTGGCAACCCTCCGTGGCTGAACTTTGTTGATTTACCAGAAAGTTATAAAGAGCAGATTAAAAGATTCTTTTTTAAATTTGATTTGATTGGAAATAGTCAAAACCTTTTATTAGGTGGAAGTAGAATTGATATATCTGCACTTATTATTCAAATAGCAATCAAAGATTTTTTAAAGCAAGATGGTGAAGCTATATTTTTTATACCTCTTTCATTATTCTTAAATGACGGGGCGAATAAAAATTTTAGAACCTACAGTATTGGTGAAGTAAAATTTTGTATAAGATGTGTTTTTGACTTTAATAACGAAGATGTATTTGGTGGAGTAGCAACCCGTTATGGTATCAGCCATTTCATTCGGGACAAGAAAACTATTTTTCCAATACCTTATTTCCGAAATGAAAATGGGTCTTGGGTTGAATATATTGCAAGTCCTGTGTTTCACGAAACAGACCCATTAAGTATTATCTCTAAAGAAGATAATGAATTTAAAACTATCAAGCAAATTGTATTGAAAAAAGAATCAAGCCCAAGACAAGGGGTAAATACTTGTGGTGCAAATGATGTTTACTTCTTTGATAAATACAGTGAAATAAATGGCGAGTTAGTTTGCGTTTCCAATAAGAGTAAAGAAAATATTATTCTTCCTAAGAAATTCGTTTTTCCACTTATTACATCAAAAGAGTTTAAAGCAAACACAATCACTCCATCCAAATGGGTTCTTTTACCTTATAACGTCAATGGTAAGCCTTTGGAATGGAAACAAATACAAGAATATCCTGAACTACAACTTTATCTTGAAGAAAATAAAAAGATACTCAAAGGCAGGAAAGGAGTAATGCTAAATGCAATACTTTCCCGTGGGCACTGGTGGGCTATGTTAGGCGTGGGTGAATATAATTTTTTCCCTTACAAAGTAGTGTGGGAAGCATACGGTAAGTCCAGTTTTAATCCTAAAATTTTTGAAGGTAAATGGCAAGCAAACCAATCATTACAAGCGTTTATCCCTGTTAAGACATACTCCGAAGCGGAAAGAATACAATTAGAATTATCAGATAAACAAATTGAAAACTACCTACTTTCTTTGAAGATGGAAGGAACAATGAATTGGGCGCAACCTGGAAAAATTAAAAAAATAATAAAATATGAAGATGATTCCCTGACCTTGTTCTGAAAAAAACATTTTAGCGATATTGTGGATGGAGAAATAGAAAACAATGACAGTGGCTACCAGAAAGCGGCAAGCACAGGGCTTGAAGGTCTTTGCAGATAACAGAGAAATCACCGGGAAGCCGGTGAAACCGGCGATCCGGTGCATTGACCTTGTTATATGTTTTTATAAAAGGATTTTCAAATGAGAAAATACAACGTGATATATGCCGACCCACCGTGGAAGCAAACAAAGGGCGGTATTAGAAAATGCAGGCCACAACAAAAACGTGAACTTGATTATGCTACTTTAGAATTGATTGATATTAAAAACATAATATTGAACGTTCCAACGGAAGAAAACCACGTTTTGTTTTTGTGGACAATAGATAAATTTTTACATGAAGCCGAATTGCTTTTGCCGAACTATAAACTACACGCACGTTTGATTTGGGATAAAACCAACGGGGTTGCTCCCGCTTTTACTGTAAGATTTTCCCATGAGTACTTGCTTTGGTTTTATACTGGAACATTTTTAAAAATAGCAGAACAACAACGTGGAAAATATACAACAGTATTAAGAGAAAAAGCGTCAAAGCATAGCAGAAAACCGGATATTGCACGAAAAATGATAGAAGATTTTTATCCAAGTGCAAATAGAATTGAATTATTTGCAAGAGAAAAATTCATTGGTTGGGATGCTTTCGGAAACGAAGTGGATAGTGATTTATTAATATAACGCTGAATTAACGCGCCGACTGAAAGGAGGTGAACGAAGATGATCGACCTGACGGGCCACGTTGAACCTGACGACATGCCTCTTTGCCCGCTTTGTGATAACGCGATCCTTGAGTGGGAGGG
>Ga0209407_1002434_pt1 | contig 17454 bp, 16 predicted proteins | sample AD_JPNHG3_MetaG_FD_184410 | JGI IMG/M metagenome (GOLD analysis project Ga0209407, IMG submission 184410) | Active sludge microbial communities of municipal wastewater-treating anaerobic digesters from Japan - AD_JPNHG3_MetaG (SPAdes) (version 2) | ecosystem: Engineered > Bioreactor > Anaerobic... | reverse complement strand
TATAGTGTTTGCGCCGAAATACAGAAGAAAAGCTATATATGGACAGTTGAAGGCAGATATAGGGCAGATACTCAGAAAGCTGTGCGAACAAAAAGGAGTAGAAATAATAGAGGCAACAGCAATGACAGATCATATACATATGCTGGTAAGCATTCCGCCGTATTTAAGTATAGCACAATTCATGGGATATCTCAAGGGTAAAAGTACACTAATGATATTCGACAGACACGCAAATTTGAAGTACAAATATGGAAGTCGTCACTTCTGGTGCAGAGGATACTATGTAGATACGGTAGGACGAAATGAAAAAGTCATACGAGAATACATAAAGAATCAAACAGAAGAAGATTGCATGGCAGATCAGCTAACATTCAAAGAGTACATTGACCCGTTTACGGGTAGTAAGAATAAGTAAGCAAAAAGAAACAGCCGCTTGAAGCGGCTGCTCGAGATAGTAATGCAATGTCAAACCTTCAGTGCCCACTTTAGTGGGTGAGCCTGTATTCGCCCCTTTTAGGGGCTGTGCAAACCACCACTTCAGTGGTGGTTATGATTTTAATGCTCGGTTAATGTTATTCGATCATTCATGTAAGACTGCCGGTGTATCATATATGCATAAACGAAAGGAAAGGAGCCATCCACTTTGAAAAAAATCATTTCAGCGTTATCGGCAGTTTTGCTTGCCGTGTCATCATTCGGTACATCGCTCACAGCTTCAGCAGAAGCAGCAGAAAGGCAGACACCGTCGGGCATTGCTTACAGCGACATCGGCGGCAGTATCGACAGCTTTATCAAGGAGCGTGAAGCAGGGCTTGCCTCCTGTGAGGTGAGCGTATTCGACAGTGACGGTGTGATCTATAACGGCTATTACGGTTATGCGGATATTGAAAATGATGTGAAAGCCGATGCACAGACCGTCTATGAATGGGGCAGTACCTCAAAAATGCTTGTATGGACTTCTGTTATGCAGCAGTGGGAGCGCGGGAATATAGACCTTGATGCGGATATCCGCACCTATCTTCCCGACGGTTTTCTGACGAAATTGCAGTACCCCGATGAAAAGATTACAATGACAGACCTTATGAACCACAAGGCAGGATTTCAGGAGAGTTTTTATGAAAACCAGGAAGCCGCACCAGATGATGTGTATGACAGTCTTGAGGACGCTGTAAAGGCTTGCGAATGCTGGCAGGCGTTCCATGTGGGAAAGTATACGGCATATTCTAACTGGGGCACGGCACTTGCGGCGTTTATCGTAGAGCAGACCAGCGGTGAAGATTACGTTACATATGTTAATGAGAACATTTTTGAGCCGCTGGGAATGGAGCATTCCTCCATTGATCCGCTGCAGAGAGATAATGAATGGGTCGCTCAGAAGCGACATGAACTGAAATGCTACTGCCGTTTTGCAGACCCAAAGGATAATCTGGATTTTGGAGAATGCCGCTATGCTGTTCAGCTTTTCCCTGTGGGGGCGTGCATGAGCACACTTGAAGATATATCAAGATTCGGTCAGGCTTTTGTAGCTGAGGACTGCCCTTTGTTTGAAAATGATTTTACCCGTGATGAGATGTTCGGGGCTACTTCATTCTACGGTGATACAGACATTGCAAAAAACTGTCACGGATTGTGGACAAATCAATATAAGGTTGAAACGCTCGGTCATGGCGGCAATACAGCAGGCTGCACGGCAGAACTGGAATTTGATCCGATCAGCGGTCTCGGCATTGCAGTACTCACAAACGAGTGCGGCGAAACAGCTTTTTGCAGCGGCATACCCGTTCTTCTGTACGGTCATTACACAGACAGAGAAAATGTCTCAGGCTATGGCGACGAAGCTGAGGACATCAGCGGCGTATATTATTCAAAGCGCAGTATCTGCGATGGTGCGGCGAGCGGTATACAGTATATGGACAGCGTATTTCCTCTCAGCAGAAATGATGACGGTTCATATTCAGTCAAGTTGTTCGGTATCACATTCAATGATTCGATAAAGTTTATACCTGTCGGTGAGAATCAGTACATTTATGATTCAAATGGTATGGAAATGTTCGTGTACGTCAGGGACGGCGTCTACGAAATGGGCTATATGGACTATGTCAGGAGCAGTACCGGTTCGCTGCCGACGGTAGTCAATTACGGCTTTATCGTATTCGGTATCCTATGTCTTGTAACGCTGCTTATAAAACTAACAGCATTTGTTGTCAGAAAGGTACGAGGGTCGGATAAGAAATATACAAAGGCAGATAAGATGATACTCGCTCAGCAGGAGATATTCGCAGGCTCCGGCATAATATACGGACTTTTTACCATGTTTATTTCAGGTACACCCACAAAGGCTTTTTTGATGGTATCCTGCCTGCTTGCAGCAGCACTCGGTCTCCTGTCCCTTGCAAACGGCGGTAATCTGTGCTATAATACAATTAAAAGTGATGTGAGAACTCGCACAAAAATAAAGCAGTATATCTGGGCGGCACTTTGTATCGCTTACACTGCATTTATTGGAATAATGCAGCTGTACTGCTTCTGGAAATTATAAGGACGTGAGATAATGCCGAATATTCTGATCGCAGATGACGAAAAAGAGATAGTAAAGCTTCTGAAAATATACCTTGAAACGGACGGAATAATTGTTTTTGAGGCAAATGACGGCGTACAGGCGCTGGATATTCTTGAAAAAAACGAGATCGACTTAGCGCTTGTGGACATTATGATGCCGAAGATCGACGGTTATCAGGTGATAAAGAAGATACGTCAGCAGGAAAAGTATATCCCCGTAATGGTAATTTCGGCGAAGATAACTTTGTCCGACAGGGTGCTGGGTATCGACCTCGGAGCGGACGATTATATCACCAAGCCCTTTGAACCTCTGGAAGTTGCCGCTAAAGTCAGGGCACAGCTCAGACGGTTGAATGTCACCTCACCGCAGGCACAGTCGAAAAGTGTCATCACAGTTGGAGATATGAGTCTCGACCTGGACGAATGTGTGTTTACAAAAAATGGAGTGAGTACAGAGCTTACAAAAGCGGAATTCAAGGTGCTTGAACTGCTTATGTCACAGCCGAAAAGGGTATTCACGAAGGAGCAGATATGCGAAAGCGCATGGTATGATGAAGGTGCGGTGGACGATAACACGATACGTGTCATCATCAGCCGCCTGCGTGACAAAGTTGGAGCAGAACATATAAAGACTATAAGAGGATTGGGGTATCGTTTTGAAGAGTAATGAAGGAATGAAAACACTGCGGCGTAAAATGGTAGTGACCTTTCTGGTCATAACTTTTATTGCAAGCATATGTGATAATATCATAGATTTTTTGGCACAGAATCTTGAACCGAAGATTGAAAATTCGCCTGAGCTTGCAGTACCTGCAGTTGTCGGATTATTGCTTCTGAATGTTCTGGTGTACGTTATAAGCGCCTATGTGTTTTTCAGGATAACAAAGAAGAATATCAGAAAAGAAAGCGAACGCCAGGTGCATGAAAAAGACCTTATCTACGCTGCTGTAGTACACGATCTGAAAACGCCAATGACCTCGGTTCAGGGATTTGCAAAGGCACTCTCGGACGGCAAAATAAAGACGGAAGAACAGCAGGAGATATTCGACATCATCTACCGCAAATCAAACAGCATGAATGAAATGGTGGATACGCTGTTCGATTACGCTAAACTTGGTACAGATGAGTATAAACCAACTTTTGTACAAACGGATATCTGTGCTCTTGTGCGTGATGCGATAGCGGAAAACTACTGCGATCTTGAGGAACATGATATAGCGCTCGAAATAGACATTCCCGAGAAGGCTGTTATGATAAATGCCGATAAGACAGAACTGAAAAGAGCTGTCATGAACCTTATCGTGAACATTTTCAAGCACAATCCTGATGGTATAAGTGCAAAAATATCCGTTGCAGAGGAAGGTGAAAAAGCTGTCATAAAAATAGCGGACAGCGGTGAACCGCTCCCCAAAGGTGTTGATGTTTTTGAGCCGTTCGTGACAGAAAATACCGCGAGAACAGTCGGTCAAGGCACAGGACTGGGACTTGCCGTCACAAAGCGTGTCATTGAAAGTCACGGCGGAACGATCAGCGTGGAAACAACTGTCCCTGGGTATACGAAAATGTTTGTCATCAGGCTATAGTCTATTGACATATCAAAAAAGTGTTTCACATAGGTCGCTATGCGTCTTTTGAAATATTGCTAATAAAAACAACACCCTATTGAAATATGAATGGAGCCGGTTATCCCGGCTCCGTCTCATTTATGTAAACTTTATGAACGGCAACAGAGTGCTGTTCAAGAGAGTCAGATTTGAAAGATTCTTAGATCAAGCTACAGCGATTTAGCTATTGAAAAAGACCCGGACTTGTGGTACAATGAAATCAGCAAGTTCGGGTCTCTTTTTTCAGAAAGGAGCAGTTTATTATGAGCGAGAAGAGACCACAAAGGCCGTATTCTGAGGGATGGAGAAAGCCAACGTGCAGACCTCAAATACCGTTTCGCCTATACTGATATTTCAGGAAAACGTAAGAAAGTAACCAGCTGGCGTTTGGATGAGGCTGATCCAACTCCGGCTAATAAACGCAAAGGTCCGTCGTTAAGGAAAATAGAGAGGCAGATCGAAAAAAATAGATATAATCACATTCTCTCAAACGGCGGAGAGTACACCGTTCTTTCCTTAGCAGAAAAATACATCTCCCTCAAAACAGGTGTCAGAATCAACACTGAGACAGGATACAAGACTGTGCTCAATATCATCAGGAACGATCCCTTCGGAAGCAGGAGGATAGATACTGTCCGGATATCTGATGGGACACAGCGAAATCGGCGTCACTATCCCCGTTCCAAATAGTAACACGAAAACCTACGCAGTACATACCGACAAGAATAATCATAATAATAACGAATAAGGGCGATACCTAACAACACATAGGTATCGTCCTATTTTTCTTTTCAGATGCTTATTCATTTTTCGTCTGCAAGGTTCACTATCTTCTTGCCCTGTTTCTCAGCATATTGTATCGTGCGGTATGCTCCACCGCTTTTGTGCTGAATACAGCACACTACAAGGTCTGATCGGTCTATCATACTGCGGTTGCGAACTTGGATAGCGGACTTGGGATGCGATTCGGACGATTCGGCACATACCTCGACTTCATCATAATAATCAAGGTATTCCTTTTCGTTGTCACGATACTCCGCTTTCATGTACGGCAGGACGAGCGTAAAATGGGTATTGCCGTACCCATGACTTCGGATAGCTCGCTTAATGGCAGCAGAAGCAAGCAAGTCAAAATCACCATCCCGTCCGATCAGGAAGTCAACATACTCTTTATGCGTTATCAGGTCATGCAGGAGCTTGTCAAGGCGTTTTTCTATCTTCGTTCCACGCTCTATATATCTATGCCCGAAAAAGCTGACAGTGTAGATGTTCATAACTCTATCCCTCCATATAATACTATATACATAGTAACATTGAATATGTATATTGTCAAGAGGTAACAATCAAGATAGAATATTATTGAGGGGGTGATGTTATGGACGGCTCTAAATCGGTCATTACGATAAAGGAATACGGTAGGATCAGCATACACCTGAAAGAGATAATGGACAGCAAAGGTATCACACGAAACTACCTTGCAAGGATTTCCAATACTCGCTTTGAGGTCATCAACAAGTGGTACAATGGTGTTGTAGAGAAAATGGACTTGGATATTCTCGCCCGTATCTGCTATGTGCTGGAATGCTCTCCTGCCGATATAATCAAATATGATAAACATTGAAGCGTTTTAGCCTTATGGGTTGAAACGCTTTTTGCTTTTTCCTCGGTGAAAACAGAGAAAAAGCGTTGTTCACAGATTGACGGATTATGCCATTTGTGCTATAATTATAGATATACTGGGTAAATATACTCTTTTGGGAGGTACAAAATGGCGAACAAACTTGAATTGATGTGGTACGGCAAGGACAAGGAGATAAGTGTCGAACCCCGCCTGCTGATAGAAAGACCTGAACTGTCCAATACAGACGCTGCACCGGACACAGAGAATATGCTGATACACGGCGATAATCTGCTTGCGTTAAAGGCGCTTGAAAGCAAATATGCAGGTCAAGTGAAGTGTATCTATATTGATCCTCCATTTAATACTGGACAGGCTTTTGAAAACTATGATGATGGTGTTGAACACTCGATTTGGCTGAATCTAATGCGCTCACGTCTTGAGGTATTACATAACTTACTTGCAGACAACGGCACACTGTTTGTTCATATTGATGATAATGAACTGGGATATCTGATCGTGCTTCTTGATGAGATTTTTGGAAGAAATAACAGAGTATCAATCGTGTCGTTCAAACAAGCGTCTGCAACAGGTCATAAAGCAATAAATCCCGGAATAGTAAGTATCACTAATTTTATACTGATATACACAAAGAACAAGCATTCATGGCAACCCAATAGAGTGTATACTGATAGAGGCGAACGTGATAAACGTTATGGAAATTACATAACAAATATTGATTCGCCTTGTGAAGAATGGCAAATAACAACTTTGACAGAAGCATTTGCAATTAGTCTTGGAATTACTATAAAAGAAGCAAGAGCTTTGATAAAATCGAACCCTGATAAAATTGATAGTTTTGTTATCGAACACTGCGAATCAGTTATTCAGTTAGTTAATCCAGATTATAAAAACGTTGGAGCTTCAACAAGAGAATACATTGATAAATCAAGAGCAAATCCTAATCAAATATTCAGACAGATACGAGAAGGATATTCGGATATTATTCTAATTGGAGGAAAGCGAATCATTTTTTATAAAGACAAGCTCAAAAAGATAGATGGCAAATATGTTGCTGGCGAACCGCTTACAAGTTTATGGGATGATATTCTTTCAAACAATATCCATAATGAGGGCGGAGTAGACTTTCCTAAAAGCAAGAAACCAGAAGCCTTAATTAAGCGCTGTTTAGAATTATCAACACAAGAAAATGATATTGTCCTTGACAGCTTCCTCGGTTCAGGCACAACCGCTGCGGTTGCTCACAAAATGGGCAGGCGCTACATCGGTATCGAAATGGGAGAACACGCATATACCCATTGCAAAAAGCGCCTTGATATGGTCGTATCCGGTGAAGATAAGGGCGGTATTTCAAAAGCTGTTAAGTGGGAAAACGGCGGCGGATACCGTTTCTATGAGCTTGCACCGACACTTATCAACAAAGACGAGTTCGGGGAGTATATCATCAATCCCGATTATAGTGCCGATATGCTTGCAGCGGCTATGGCTCTGCACGAAGGCTTCACCTATGAGCCTGACAGTTCTGCGTTCTGGAAACAGTCTCACGGCAACGAGAAGTCCTATCTCTTTGTTACTACCCGTCATCTGAACGCTGCCTTTATGGATTCTATTATCGGCGGTATGGAAGATGACGAGTACCTTGTCATTGCCTGCTGTTCGTTTGATAAGGGAATGGACAAGCTGAATCCCCGTATCACAGTCAAGAAAATTCCGCAGATGCTTCTTGAACGCTGTGAATTTGACAAGGCTGACTATAACCTGAATATCATTCATCCGCCTGTATACGATGATGAGGAGGAATGCGACGATGAGGGCTGATTTTACTCTTTACACACCGGAATATATCAGCGGAGTCATGTCCCTGCGTAAACCGCAGAAGAAGTCGCTTGAAATCCTTGACAGTATCGTAAACAGTGTAAACCTCAAAAAGGGTATGAATTTGCAGGCTGCCCTTGGTGCGGTCAAGGCTCTCTACCCGACTTGCACCGATTTTGAGCGTGATTTTATGTCGCTGACCTTTGCTCTTGCAACAGGTGTCGGCAAGACAAGGCTCATGGGCGCATTTATCGCATACCTCTATACACAGCACAATATCAAGAATTTCTTTGTTGTCGCTCCGAACACTACTATTTATAATAAGCTCTGCCGTGATCTGAATGATAATAACAGCCCGAAATATGTCTTTCGTGGTCTGAGTTGCTTCGTGAACGCTCCGCAAGTCATTACGGGTGAGGATTACAGGAGCAAGCCCCTGTCTCTTTTCCAGAGTGAAGTCCGCATATTCGTTTTCAATATCAGCAAGTTTGATAAAGAGAACGCTAATATGAAAAAGGTCAACGAGTATTACGGCGATTCTTTCTTTGAGACACTTGCAAAGCTTCCTGACCTTGTGATGATCATGGACGAATCTCACCATTATCATGGAGAAAAGGGCGAACAGGCTCTCAACGAGCTGCACCCTCTCCTCGGTCTGGAACTTACTGCGACACCGCTTATGGCAAAGAAAAGCAAGGGTAAGCAGATCCCGTTTAAGAATGTCGTATATGAATACCCACTTTCAAAGGCGATTGCAGACGGTTATACCAGAACGCCTTTTGCTGTTACTCGTTCCGATGTGGATTTCTATAATTTCGGTGATGAACAGATAGATAAGCTCATGTTGCAGGACGGTATCATCTGCCATGAGCGTATCAGACAGAAGCTACAGGTGTATGCTGCCAATAACGGAAAGCCTGTTGTAAAGCCCTTTGTGCTTGTTGTCTGCAAAGATACCGATCACGCAAAATGGGTAGAAGAATACATAAAGTCCGATGCTTTCTGCAATGGAGCATATAAGAATAAGGTCGTAGTGGTACACTCCAAACAAGGTACTGCCGAGTCCGAAGCCAATACCAAGATGCTCCTTGAAGTTGAAAAAGCTGATAATCCCGTTGAAATCGTCATTCATGTCGATAAGCTGAAAGAAGGCTGGGACGTAAACAATCTCTATACGATCGTTCCACTCCGCACTGCCGCTTCAAAGATACTTCGTGAGCAAATGGTCGGCAGAGGTCTGCGTCTGCCTTACGGCGAGCGTACAGGCGATAAGGAGATTGACTCTGTTATGCTGACGGCACATGACAAGTTCAGCGATATTCTTGCAGAAGCTCAAAAGGGCGATTCTATCTTTAAGGCAGGAAATGTTATCAAGGTCGAGGAGATAGAGCCGGAAGAAGTTGCTGTTCCTCAGCTTGCGTTTGAATGGGAAGAAGAACCTGATGAGGTACTGACCTCTGCTTATGAAGCAACGGGCATAGAACGCTCAGAACAAGCAGATACCGCATTGCAGACCATTCAGGAAACTGTCAAGGAAGAGGTATATCAGGCAATACAGACTGCTCCGACACATACGGTAACACCAACTGCGGTCAAGGAGATTGCTAAAAAGGCGGTTAGCGCAGTAACTGAGAATACAGACCTTGCCCAGACATTCCATGAGAATAGTATTCCTGCGATTATCCGCTGGACAGAGGAACATACCGAAAAAGTCCATAAGGCAGCCGAGAAGAAGTTTATTCCTATTCCGCAGATACGCATAACCGATGCAGGTGCAGAGGAATATGTGTTTATGGATTTCGATATTGACCTATCCGAGTTCAGCCATGAACCGCTTACAAACGAAATGCTGATACAGAACCTTGAAGATCAGTCCGATCAGGAGCGTGTCAGTGCAGATGCTATTGACTTTGAGGGATATGAGCCGAAACGCGTTATCCTCGGTGAGCTGCGCAAAAAACCTGAGATCGACTATAATAAATGCAAAACACTTCTTTTCAAGCTGATCACTCAAGTGACCGACAAATATGAAGATTACTACGACACAAACGGTATGCAGAACATCGTGATGATGTATAAGCGTGATATAGCTGACAGGATTTACAAGCAGATGATGCAGCACTTCTATTGCGATAACGGTCTTATTCAGGAGGAAGTTGTCGGCACAAGGAAATATAATCTTACTTCAAGCTATACTTACCGATCTTCCGCTCCTCTTTATGGCAGTTTCACCGGAGATGTGCGGACAGTGTTGTTTACTGGCATTAAAAAGGGCGTATTCAGCGAGATCAAACTTGATAGTGCTGAGGGTGAGTTGTCTTTTGCCCGTATCATTGAGCGTGATGAAGATGTGCTGAACTGGCTGCGTCCTTCGCCCAAAGAGTTTAACATCACATATAATCACGGCAAGAATTACGAGCCTGACTTTGTAGTTGAGACTGAGGATACGATTTATCTTGTTGAGGTCAAGGCTGAGAGAGATCTTAACGATCCCGATGTTATCGCCAAAAAAAAGCGTGGTATCCTCTACTGCGAGACTGTAACGCATTGGAGCGAAGCAAACGGATATAAGCCGTGGAAGTATCTGTTTATTCCTGCAAATCAGATATATCCCAACTCGACATTTATGATGATTGCAAAGAAATTTACAGTGATGAATTGATTAAAGGAGGAATGAATTTGGGAGGAAAAGAAGGATCAAGAGGATATCTATATCAGACTTTTGCTTCAATCTTTGAAGCACTATGCCAGAAGGATTGGGACAAAATCTATATAGAATACAACTCAGAAAATGATAAAGTTGATATCGCATTGGAGATAGACGGGAAGATTTTCAAAAGTATTCAGGTGAAATCTTCTATAAATCTGTTTACAAAAAGTAGTGTTACAAAGTGGCTTAATGATTTGATAAGTGATGATATTGGAGCAAACGAATATTCTATTCATTTAATAGGAAATCTCGAAGAAAAAGCAAATGTTTTTATTAATGTGCTTCGTAAATATCAAGATAATGAAAAAGATATAGATAAACTTGATAACAAAGCAAAAACCGCAGTTGATGATTTCGATTTATCTGTGCTGAACTCAAGAAGTGCGAGTTTTGTTGTCTTGCCATATGACATAGATTCTCTCACAAGAATAATGCGCGATTCTTTGAACCAATATTTGTTTTATAAAAATATTTCATTATCGTTTGATCAGATAAGTTTAATACTTGATACATTAATCGCAGAAAACTTTATTTCATCTCTTGGCAATGAGGGTATTGATAGGAGCACTTTTGATTCAAAACTTGAAGAGCATATCAAAATGTTAAGTAAGAAAGAGAGAATATGTAAAGCCATAGGAATTGTGAGCTTTGAACGTTATGCTGATTATATTACAGGTTTGACAGATACAATTCTATCATTTAAAGACAAATTTGATGGTAGAAAACTCAAGCCTGAATATGACTGGGATAAAAATATATATCAAGAACTGGAAACGTTTTTGACAACAAACACCGATCCAAATAATAGCTATCAATTAATGATAGAAGCCCCGTTATCAATTGCGTTCGTTGCTGGTAGAATACTCGATCCTAAATCCAGAATTTCTGCCTTTCCAAGTAATCCTGATCCATTGCACAAGTCAGAGCTATGGAATATAGAAGATTCCTGCGATGATTCATTTACAGGCTTTAATGTCAGAGATGAGCGGATAGACATAAACGAATTTGATACTTGTCTTATTATTAGTATCACTCATGATATAAAAGATAATGTTAACGAATACATTCTGGATAATGGACTTAAAATAGGCAGAATGATTACGCTGACGATCGGAGGTCAAGGGCCATGTAATAATGCAATAATAAATGGGAAGCACGCTCATTATCTTGCCAATAAGGTATGTGATGCTTTGGTAAAGCGTACTACTCCTGAAAAAAGAGCAAAATTACATATATTTGCTGCTGCACCAAATGGCTTTATGTTTTTTCTTGGACAGCAATCTCGTGGATTTGGCAAATGCATTCCTTATGAATATGATTTTGAAGGCAGGGATACAGCATCTTATTCGCCTTCATTTCAAAACCTGATGTAAAGGAGAAGATGATCATGGCAACAGCACCTGCATATTTTTCTGATTTTTTATCAAATATCCGTCTGTCAGACAACCAGGTCAGCGATTTGAAAACCGGACATACTACTTTAAGAGAAAGGCTGCTGGCAGATGAAGATCTATCCCCAATAATCGTAAGCACATTTCTGCAAGGAAGCTACCGAAGATCAACCGCTGTAAAGCCCAAGAACGGCAACAAGTCTGATGTGGATGTAATTGTTGTCACTAATCTTAATTCAGAAAGCACAACCCCAGAAGAAGCATTGGATAAGTTTATTCCTTTTTTGGAGAAACATTATGCCGGAAAGTATCGTAAGCAAGGTCGTTCGCTCGGAATTAGTCTAAGCTACGTTGATCTTGATATAGTACCTACCTCTGCTCCAAGTGAGGCAGTTCAAGAAGAATTGAGTTCTGAAGAATTAACAAGTGAGTCCACTATCGAAGAATGCCCCATGTTTTTTAGTGAATCAGAAGATAGTAATTGGAAGGATGAACCCTTGTTGATTCCCGATCGTGAAGCAGATACATGGGATAAAACACATCCTCTCGAACAAATAAGATGGACGATTGACAAAAATAAAAGATGCAATGGTCATTATATAAATGTCGTAAAGGCATTGAAATGGTGGAAAAAGGTTATGTGTCCTGACATGAAGCACCCTAAGAGTTACCCATTGGAACACTTCATTGGAGACTGTTGTCCAGATGGAATAGAAAGCGTAGCAGAGGGTATTGTACTAACGCTTGAAAAAATTGTTAACTATTATCCGACAAAGCCGTTCCTTGCAGATCGAGGAGTTCCTGAGCATGATGTTTTTGGTAGATTGTCAGACGATGATTATAGCGATTTTTATGTATCTGTTTGTGATGCTGCTAAAAAAGCAAGAGAAGCGTATGATTGCGAAGATCTACACGAAAGTGTTTCAAAATGGAGAAATCTATTTGGTTCGATGTTTCCTGAGCCTCCGACTAAAGAGAATAATTCCATGAACGGCTTTAGTAAGCGTACAGAAAGAACAACGGAAATTCCAAGAGGGCGATTTGCATAAATGAACGAAGATGAAGTGGTCAAGCGGCTAAAAATAGCTCGAAGAGAACTTGATAGCTTGTACCCTGCGGTACAAATGATAGATGACTGGAAATATGATAACGCAAATAAACTGTGGTATTATCATATATCAATTTCGGTTGAAACGGAAAATAGGTATTTCCCAATCACATCTCAATGGTATGTTGTGGTCGAACCCACATATCCTCAAGGTAAAGTAAAGATTTATCCGGACATTGATAATAGCATTACAACAACGTTATATCATCAGGCAAACAATTATTTCATTAGTAAGAACGGATTATGGAGAAGTGGTTCACTATGCGTTGATGTCAATACTCTTTCTTCACATAATCCAGAGCCATTTTCCGTAGAGGATAGATTGCTATTTCATGTACAAAGAGCTGTGGAATGGTTGGAATCTGCAGCCAACAACAGCTTGGTAAGCAGTAATGAATTATTTGAACTTCCAGAATTCAATGATAACATTCTTCTTGACTGTCAGTTTGCCTTTTCGGAAGATATAGTTACTTATATGCAATGGGAGGACGTTGATTATAGATATGGTTTAGTTGATATTGATTGTTACAAATCAAAACCAACTATCTTTTACCCAAAAACATTCTATTCATTTGAAAATAAGCCTATCCATTACTCGCATTGGGGAATAGCATTAGAAAAACAGAATTCAGATAGAATCAGTAAATCCCCATGGTTGTTATTAAAAAGTGTTCCTGTTTTAAAAGATTGGCAAGTCCCTGAAACATGGGAAGAATTACAGAAAGTATGCGAATCTCAGGGCTACGATATCAAAGCAATACTCAAAAAAAGTTCCCGATATTTGCGCGATGGTTTGCCCCATTTATTCTTGGTTGGATTTCCGATACCGATATACTGGTTTCAGGAAAACGAGATTATTTACTGGAAAGCATTTCTACTGCCGACACTATCATGTGGGCATCAAGTTCCTAAAGGTTTCAGAAAAAATGAAAAAGGCTATTGGCACAGAGATGTTACTGTGATTTTAAAAAATTATAGGCAGATAGATTGGATCTTATCTGAGAATTGGAGTCAGGAAGAAATCTCTCAACGAGGTAAAATGTCCAAAACAATTCAAAGAAAAAGAATCCTTTTGATCGGTGCTGGCTGTATCGGAGCTTCTATAGCTGAAATACTGGTTAGAGCTGGAATATACAGTCTTTCAATAGCTGACAGTGATATATTCAAAGTCGGAAACTTATCAAGGCATACACTTAATCTTAATTCTATAGGAACTAACAAATGCACCTCACTTTGCTCACACTTGAATACAATAACACCTCACGCTGAAATTAAACCAATTACCAATCAACTATTGTTGACTTCTGATAGCGCTGTGCCACATACAAATATTGACATAGAGTGCTTTGATATAATTATTGATTGTACAGGTGAAGACAGTGTTTTGAATACGCTCAGTAGCATTGAATTGAAACATCCTCATTATTTAATCTCTGTATCTGTAGGATTTGGTGCAAGAAAACTGTACATCAATATGCAGAACAATACAAGATATAATTTTGATAGCTTTTATGAATTTATCTTGCCATATTCAAAAGCTGATCTGAGAGATATAAATGAAAACACTTTACCAAGAGATGGCATAGGTTGTTGGCACCCCACATTTCCTGCCCGAAGCGATGATATATGGATGGCAGCAGCTGTTTCTGTAAAAAATATTGAAAAATACATTACTACAGGTCAATCGAAGCAAATTTCTTTGGTATATGAGCAAAAAGAAAATGACTACTATGAAAGCTATTCCTTAATTGATAAATGTGAGTGTGATTAGTATGGTGTTTTTTAATTCTGATACTCATCTGAAAATAGAATTGCCTATCAAGCAACTTAATATAATGCACAACCTGTGTGATAAATCAAATCCATATGAAACAGGAGGCATTTTAATAGGTAGTTACTCAGATGACAATTTTACTGCTCATATTTCTGAAATCACTAATTCTCCTGATGATTCAGTTAAGAAAAAAACACAGTTTAAAAGAGGAATAAATGGCTTGCAAATAAAGCTGGATACGCTATGGAAAGATAACCAATATTACTTAGGAGAATGGCATTATCACCCTAATTCATCGCCCACCCCAAGTCGTTCAGATATTGAGCAAATGCTCTCCCTCTCTCATGATAAAAAACTCAATTGTCCTGAGCCCATTCTAATAATACTTGGTGGGAATAAAGATAATTGGTTGTTGAACGTTATAGTAATAGCAAATGAAAAAATAGTCTCTTTCCATGAAGTGAAATAAGAAAATGAGCCGAGTAGAGTGTTTTTTTCTACCCGGCTTTTCATTATTCATCTTCGTCACTGCACTCATCCAGCCCGTGAAGCAGTTGGATATACACGCACTCTGCTCGGTCGTGTTCCTCGCCGTCCGTAGATATCATGAGTTCAAGGAAATATGCTTTTGCTTCTTCGCAGTCCGTCCAGACCTTACGTTTGCCATTGCATACGGTAGTGACCTTGTTTGTTCTCGGCATTGCTAATTCAGGTGTTTTCAACATAGCTGTTCCCTCCAAAAGATTTATTGTGAATCCATTATAGCGGATATTCTCTCCAGAGTCCAGCTTTGCAGAATGATTGTAACCATTTTTGTGAAGTGCGCAGCAATTTCAAAAGTCTATCCAGTTCATAGCGCACATATCGTATTTCATCGCCGTCTGGGTTTCCCCTGACGGCGATTTTCATATTCTGCTCAATGCTTTAGCTGAGCCACTTTTGTTTGCAGAAACATCAGCGGACGCCAGAGCTTATCGCCAAGCTCCTTGATCTCCTCAATATCTTCCTTGTAAACTTTGTTAGTGACATTTGCTCGGTGGGCAATTTGGTTGATATTGTTTGCGATATTATTCGCAAGTACAGTGAGCCGTTTTAGCTCGTTCTCATCGATATGGACGATGTAACCCTCGAAGATCATGGCTCTCACAAATGTACTGAGACTGCTCATACCGCTATTCTCAAACTTCTTCTTGATAGCCGCCATTTCTTCGGGGCTGACACGCACTTTCAGGTACAATGTACGCTTCTTTTCATCTTTCATTTTCTTTTGTTCTCCTTTTCTATTTTTCTCAATTCGGGGTCGTAGGGGCAGCGCCCTCTGCCAAGCCTTGTGAAGTGTGTGAAGTCGCATTTTGCGCCCACACTTCACCGTGCTTGCTACTCTAGTTTCGCCCCCTGTGGGGCGAATGTCATTTCCGAGCCTTTCGGCTCGGTCTTTTTTCTCGATTCCGAGAATTGGAGCTGTGCGACTTTCTCTATATCGTCGCTCCCCATAATCAATATAGCGCACTTTCCTGATCACGTCAATAATAAATTTCAGATTTTTTATGTCCGCTCAAAATCGCTTCGTCAAAATGCCTGGATAGCGTAAACGGCGAAATAGTGCACTTTCAGTTTTTTGAATCGCAAAATTCCCCGGACTCTTGTTAACAAAGTATGAACAAAAGTTTGTGCGCAATGCGGCTTGTATTTCAAATGTAGAGCGCGCTATAATTGGATCATAGCAGGTGGGCTTCGGTCACTCGGCTCTGCCTGCTGAGAACAAAAATGAAAGGTTGTGATTTTTCTATGGGCATCTATACAGAGAAAAGAGATCAGCTCATCGAGAAGATCAAGGTTTTGGAGAAGCGTATCGCAAGCGATACGGCGAAAAAGAAAACGCTGGAGGACAAGCTGAAAGAAGTTTCCCGTCTGGCTATGGCAGAGGAATACAACTGCAAGCCCAGGGAGCTTGATGAAATCATCACTTCGGAGCATCAGCTTCTGGAGAAACTGAGAGCCAGCGGTCTGTCCGATGACGAGCTGCTGAAACTGGTCGGCGGTGGAAACACAGATAATGAGAAAAACAATACCGCCGATCTTCCCGCTGACTTCGGACAGCAAATGAGCTTTACGGATAAAGCGAATTCCCATGAGGATTAATACTATCCGATAACAAAAAATGTAGCCGTAAAATACTCAGTCGGCTCAAAACACTTAGCCGATCTTACGGCTATTATGAGGGTGAGAGATAGAAAGCGAAGCCCTCGACTCTAAAGCATAGAGACAGAGAAGCTAAAGGAGTAAAATTCGCTATGAAAAAAAATGATACTGCCGTAGAAAGAGAAAAGGCAGGAAAGATGTTTGAGCTGAACGAGAAATACAAGGACTTCCCTGAGCGTATCTCGGAATATGAGATCGACGGGAAGAAGTACATCGTTCACAGCCGCTTCGTCGGAGAGAAAAATATCGACGAAGTGATCGGCAGGCTCGCTTTTGAAAGAGCCGTAAAAGAAACACTGGCGTAATTTTGTCGGCAAGGCATTGACTATACCGACATTTTGCGCTATACTGAAGATGTCGGTATGGTACTGCTTTGATTTGAAAGGAGTTACTATGGCAAAGCAGACCATTTACAATGCAGGAATTTACGTTCGCCTCTCACAGGAGGATATGAGAGCCGGCGAATCCCTGTCAATAGAAAACCAAAAACTTATCCTCACCAAGTATGTCAAGGAGCAAGGTTGGAATCTCGTCGATACCTACGTCGATGCCACTGTTATAATAGGACTAAAGCAAAACCCGACACACGGGCGGCGCTTTAGTCCTATTTTTTTTGCTTAAATCGGGCATTTTGTGGGGCAAAACGCAAAAT
>Ga0209407_1002418_pt1 | contig 17508 bp, 17 predicted proteins | sample AD_JPNHG3_MetaG_FD_184410 | JGI IMG/M metagenome (GOLD analysis project Ga0209407, IMG submission 184410) | Active sludge microbial communities of municipal wastewater-treating anaerobic digesters from Japan - AD_JPNHG3_MetaG (SPAdes) (version 2) | ecosystem: Engineered > Bioreactor > Anaerobic... | reverse complement strand
GTCGGCAAGATGGATGATTCCAGGGCGCTTGTTGATCAGGTTATGAAGGAATTCGGCCGCCTCGACATTCTCGTCAATAATGCCGGCACCAATCCCTATTTCGGAACGATGATGGAGCAGGATGAAAAAACCTATGACATCACCATGAACGTCAACGTGAAAAGCATCTTCTTTCTGAGCCAGATGGCGGCAAAAATTATGAAGGCACAGGGCGGGGGATCGATCATCAACACCTCCTCCATCGGCGGAATCCGGGCGGGCGAGTTGGGCGTTTACTGTGCCACCAAGGCAGCCGTCATCATGCTCACCCAGGTCATGGCCAAGGAATGGGGGCAATACGGAATTCGGGTCAACGCCATCGCTCCGGGCATCATCAAAACCCGCCTCAGCGAAGCTTTGTGGAAAAACCCGGAAGTCAACGCCAGGGCTGTGTCTCAGATCCCCATGATGCGCCTCGGCGAACCGGAGGAGTTGGCCGGCGTTGTGGTGTTTCTGGCTTCCAAGGCGGGGAGCTACGTCACCGGCGAAACGATTGTGATCGACGGCGGCAGGGTTCACGGCGAACCGGCCTGGCTGGAAAAGAAATAGAAAAGGGAAGAAGGCCGGTAAACTTTTTAAATTTGAGGATGCGGCACATCTACTGTACTTTTACTCTCAGGATGATGGGGATGATGATGAAGCTCAGGAGAAAGCTGACGATGACGAACGGCCAGCGCAGCCCTGCATAGGACGCCATGATTCCGCCGAACAGAGGTCCCAGCGTCATGCCGAGCGACGTCATGGAAGCCGTCAGACCATACGCCTTTCCGTAGCTTTCCCTCGGGGTGAGTTTTCCCACCAGGGCATTCATGGTGGGCAGGTTTCCTCCGGCCGCAAATCCGAAAAGGATCCGGACCACAAGCAGCTGGCTGATGTTTCGCGACAGAGCATGGGCAATCCACATGAGGCTGGTGATGAAAAGATTGACGACGAGGACTTTCTTGTGGCCCTTGCGATCGCTCAGATAACCGATCGCGGCGGCGGAAATGCAGGCGGTGGCGCCGCTGACGGCAAGCAACAGGCCTGTCGTAGAGGCGACGCGCGTCTTCAGGTGTCCGACCTCCTCGATGAAAAGCGGTCATTCAAGAATTTCCTTGCTGCGATATAGGGGAAAACGGTTTGCACAATTATTTTCCCCGTTATTTCCGCTCAAGAGTGATGAAATAATCCTGACGCTTTCAACGATTTCACGAACGGGCCGTCTTCGCGCCAGGCATGGCAGGTGTTGATCAGGTACCTGAGGATGATTTTGGATTGCCCGGCATCCACGCTGGAAGGACGGCGCGACCGGGCGGCGGCGACGCCCTGCAGGACCGCCGGGGCCATGGCGAGCAGAAGCTCCACCACGTGCGCGCAGCCTTTGGGTCCGCCCACCAGTTTTTTGATGCGGGCGGTGAATCCCCGGGCGATGGTCATGCCTTTGACCGGGGCCAGAAACCCCATCGTTTCGCGGCATACTTCCCGCGGCACGGAAATCAGCTCCATGTCCAGATCTTCGATAACCAGGGTGGAGCAGTTGACCAGCAGCCGGATACTCATGTGATGCAGCGTGCCTCGGGGAAATGTTTCACCGGTGACCGTGTGCGTGTCCTGGTAGCGGTCGTCCCGGAGAAAACCTTCGACGACGATCCTTTCCGCGTCATATTCCCGGGTCGAGATGTCGATGGAGCGCGTGAAAATTTTTTCTTTGCCGTTGTTCCATGAAGTCTGCATGTTTTTTCTCCCGGGCCTGTTTCCGGCCGTTGGTTAGAGATACCGGACCCAATGGTAGGGCTTCCGGTTTTTCAAATATTCCGGGTCGTGCTCGTGAAGATAGGCTTCCCGCTCAAAGCTGATCCGGCGATAGGCGCTGCTTTTTTTTCGAAGCCGGAAAAGCCACTCCAGAAAATACCACAGATAGAAAAAAATGAAGAGCATTTCCTTCATTTGCGCCGTATGGATTGCTTCGTGGTTGAGCGTTCGCGGCGCGAGGGTTTCCCCCTTCGGTGCAAAAACGACCCCAAAAAGATTCATCGCCGCGAGTTTGCGCCGCGGAATCCAGCGTACGCGGATGATTTTCATGATTCTGCGATCACCGGATTGCTCAACGTTCCGATTTTTTCAATTTCAACGCGGATCTCATCGCCGGGCTTGAGAAAAAGCGGCGGCCGGCGAGCAAATCCCACGCCTTCCGGTGTGCCGGTCAGAATCACGGTGCCCGGATGCAGCGTCATGGAACGGCTCAATCGGCTGACGATTGTCCGGATGTCGAAAATCATCTCCGACGTTCGGGATTCCTGAACCGTTCTTCCGTTCAACAAGGCGCGGATCGCCAGATCATCCGGGTCGCCGATCTCGTCCTTCGTGACGATCCACGGCCCCAGCGGGCAGAAGGTGTCGAAGCTTTTTCCCCGGGCCCACTGGCCTTTCTGCCGGTCAAACTGCCAGTCGCGCGCGCTGACGTCATTGGCGCAGGTGTAGCCGAAAATATACTCCGGTGCTTCCGCGGGCGTGATGTTTTTTGCCGTCTTCCCGATGATCACGGCCAGCTCCGCTTCGTAGTCCACCTGATCCGGCCCGGCGGCGGGGAGCAAGATGGGGTGGCCGGGGCCGGTGACGCTGCTGGTGGCTTTGAGAAACAAAATCGGCTCAACAGGGACGGACAGGGCGGTTTCCTCCCCGTGCTTCCGGTAATTGATGCCCAGTGCGAGAATGTTGACGGGCGCGACAGGCGCCAGCAGCCGTTCAATCCGTTCTTCACGGCCGCCGCTTACATCCTTGTTCCAGGGTTCTTCTTCAACCCCGGCAGCCGTCCCCGGTCTTTGCTCGTCGTATGAGCCGTAAAGCGTCTTTCCGCTTTCGGAAAGAAACCGGATGATTTTCATTTCAGTTCATCTCCTTTTCCAGGATGATTTTGAATTGGGCAAACACCCTGCGGTCGATCAGGATGCCGTCGTGTGTGCAGTCGAATCCGTACACGCCCGCGGCACCCGCGGCCGCCCGTCTGTCCGGCCTTGCCCCTCCCGTAAGCTTGTCTTCCCTGCCGTAAAAAAGATGATGGCGAACCGAGGAAGGCAGCTTGGCATTCATCGTGGCGGATATAAATTCGCTTTGTGTTCCCAGATCCAGCCACACCGGAATGCTTTTGTGAGGCAGCACCTGAGACGCGTCGGCCAGGCCGAATCCGTTCCAGGGCGTGGCGAAGGACGTAAACAGCCGGATGAAGCCGGGGATTCCTTCCGATTTGTGGCGGGTCAGGTAAGACCTTGCGGTCAGGCCGCCGACGCTGTGTGCGGCGAGGGCCGTTTTCCGGAAGCCGTATTGCTCATGAAGTTCCCGGAGCTCTTCCTGCAGCAGCGCAGCGGCCAGATTCAGGCGGATGCCCGAGGGGTAATAAAAGAACCAGGGCTGATACCGGTCGCGGTCCAGACGCATATAAAAGTAAATCCAGTTTTGCGGGCTTCCCTCCGTGCCGTGCACGAAAAGCAGCGGGATTTTCCGGGGATCGTAGGCTTGCGTCAGATAGATATGCGCGCCGAACATTTTCATGAAGGACGAAGGATTCCAGTAACCGATCTGTGCGTTTTCCAAAGAAAAATATTCATGGTAAATTTTCAGAATATCTCCGTTGCCGGTTGCCTGGCGAATCACGGGACCTTCTATTTTCCAGCTAAACTCCCGGGAAAGACGCACCGGGCGTTCGTCGGACGCGGCGGTCCGGATCTCCACGCCGGTGATCAGTTCGGCTTCCCGGACGGTAATTTCCAGCGCCTGACGCGGCGAGCCGTACACGCCGGAAAGTTCATTCTTTTCATACTTTCCGTCGTGATTGTAGTCCGTAACGGCAAGAAGCCGGTAGAGCCCCTCGGGAAGATACAGCATGAAAGTGTCCTGATTGACGCCGGTGGCCGTGTATTCGGTACATCCGCTTTTTTGATCTGCGGAGCTGCAGGCCAGGATGAGCGTGGAGTTTCCCTTCCATCCGGGGCCGGTGACGCGCCCTTTGATCACTGCCGAATTGTAAGCGGCCGGCGCGCTTTTGCCCTCCGTTCTAAGGGGAATGACCGCCGCGTCATCCTGGGCCGGGATGCTCAAATACCGGCAGCCCGCCGGGCCGGCGGTCAGGAAGATCAGCAGTGCGGCGGCGAGCATCCGCCAAAAATCGTCCGGTCGTCCCTTCATGACTTCCCCATTTTTTTCTTCAGGTATTCGACAATGTTGCCGTGCCTTTTTTCTTCTGCCAGATCGAGCGCGGTTTTACCTTCCTTGTTCTTCACCTTCAGGTCGGCTCCCCGCTCCACCAGCAGGACGGTCATTCTCTCCGATCCGGACTCCGAGGCGATCATCAGCGGGGTGAGCCCCTGCTCGTCCAAAGGGTTCAGATCGGCTTTGCGGCGGATGAGGGCGGCCGCCGTGTCCGGCAGATCCCGGACGACGGCCAGGTGCAGAGCCGTTTGGCCTTTTCGATTGACCGCTTCGAGATTGCCGGTTTGATGGAGGATCAGCAGGGCGATTTGAGGATACCCGCTCTGGATGCTTTTCATCAGGGGATTTTCGCCCGATTGATCCCTGGCGTCCGTGTTCGCGCCTCTGGAAAGCAAAAGCCGGACATTGTCTTCGTCGCCTGTTGCCGCCGCCAGATGCAGCGGAGTTCTTCCTCTGCTGTCTGCAAGAGTCACCCTGGCGTTGTGCCGGATCAGCATCCCCGCGATGTCGGAGCACCGGTAGTCGAGCGCCAGATGCAGCGCCGTTTCCCCGAAGCCGTTTTGCAAATCGAGGCTCTTGCCGGTCGCCGCCAGTGTCGGGATGCAGTCCCAGCACTTGTTGTAAATGGCCCACATCAACGCCGTGTAGCCGTGTCGGTCCTGCGCCTGCGGATCCGCGCCGAATTCCAGCAGCAGATCCACCAAGTCCGGGTGCCGCTCACAGGCCGCGATCATCAGCGGCGTCCGTCCGTCTGTGTCCTGCCGGTTGATTGGAGATTTCCGGAGGAGAAAATATTCGACAAGGCCCAGGTGTCCGTTTTGAACGGCATACATCAGGCCCGTCCAGGCGTAAGCATCCGTCTGGTTGACGTCAATGAGCTTCTCCTCCACCAAGCGCATGACCATGGCGATGTCTCCTGTTCGGGAGGCTTCAAAAAAAGAGGCTTGCGGATCGGCGAGGGCCGCGGCAACCTTCTCGTCTTTCTTTTGCAGAGGAGGCGGCGCGCACGCCGCGATGAAGGCGATCAACAGCAACGTGATAAGCATCGCGATGGTCTTGCGCATGAACCAAAACTCCCCGAACCGGTGGTGTTCATGGATGAATGTACCGGGTTTGTATCACGATGGCAAAATGAATTCAACCTGCGGCCGGTGTGGAACAGTCCTTGTCATGGCCGGGGGTTTTCCTGTATAAGATCCCTACAGGGTCGGAACGGCGGTTTTTTCAGAAGGCCGGCCGCTGCCGGAAAGGGATCTTCCTTCATGACGGACATTCTGGATTATATCGGCACCTGGTCGGCGCTGAAGTGGGTCATGCTGGTGCTGATTGCCGGATTTATCGGTCAGTTCGGCCGGATGATGGCGGAAGCGATTGCGGACCGGATCCGCCTTCGCCGCGCAAACAAGAATCCAGTGACGGACGCACGGCAAAAACCGGAAGAACCGAAAGCCTCAAGCGAGGACGCTGTCCGTGAAAGCGGAATTGCCGGTCCTCGAAAGGAAGTGCGCGGGGTAACAGCCGGAGCTCCTGCGCCGGATCAGGCCGCCGGGGCCGCTTCATCCTTGCTCCTGCCGGACAAAAAAGCGCTGAAGGCGATGGCCAAAGCCCGAAAGAAAGAAGCGAAACAAAAGAATCCCTGATGCGGCGAGGTTTTCAAGCCTTTTTCCGGGGCGCTAAGGATTGTCCGCATTATCCGGCTGTTCCGGCGGAGTTTTGGTCTTTTTGCTTCCCGCGTAGAGTTCGTATTCCAGGAGCCGGCATTCGATTTCCCCGTTGTAAAAAGTCATCCGGCGCCTGGTTTTCAGCCCCACTTTCTTCACCATCTCCAGATTGCCTGTAAAAATATAGCCGAGATAACCCCGGCCGATGCTTTTAAACCAGTCGCCGCAGCCTTCATAGATCGCTTCCAGGCGTTGAAGGGCGGTGGGGCTGCTGCTTTTGAGAACGACGTCGGCCGCCTTTCGGAGGATGACTTTTTGTCCCGGTGCGATTTCTTTTTTTCGCTCGGATTGCGTCGTTCTGATTTTTAAAGGTTCCAGCCGTTCTCCATAGGGAGGGTTCATCAGGATGACGCCTCCTCCTCCCGGTGTGGGCGTTTTTTCAAAGGGACAGACTTTGAATTCAATCAGGCGGTCAACCCCGGCCGTTTGCGCGTTCGAGCGCGCCGCTTCCACCGCCCGGGGGTCGATGTCCGAGGCGATAATGGTGGACGGCAATGTTTTCAGTGATGCGTCGCGGGTTTCTTTGCGCAGCGCCTGCCATATTTCCCGGGGAAAGTCTTTAATATTCATGAAGCCGTAATTGCCCCGTCCCTGCCCCGGCGCGCGGTGAAGCGCGATCAGGGCCGCCTCGATCGCAAGGGTGCCGCTGCCGCACATCGGATTGACGAACGGTGTCCGGCCCCTCCATCCCGTGGCCAGAATCAGCGCGGCCGCCAGCGATTCCTGCATGGGCGCCGCCAGCGGGATCTTGCGGTAGCCGCGCAGGGAAAGCCTTTCCCCGGACGTATCGATATACACCATGGCCTGGTCGTTGCGCCAGTAAACATGGATGACCGCGCGGTTTCTCTCCGGTCCGGAATCCGGCCGGACGCCGGTTTTCTCTCGGATTCGGTCGACAATGGCGTCCTTGGCCTTGAGGTTGACAAAGCGCGAATCGGCGATCTCCGGGTGATCGACCACGGACGTGACGCAAACGTAGGCACCGGGACCGGAGTCGTAGAGAATCGTTTCCCAGGGAAGGGCGTTTAGATGCCGGTAAAGAGCGTCAGGGGAAAGGGCCTTGAAAATTTGCAGTTGATACAGGACGCGCTGGGCCGTGCGCAGGCGCAGATTCAAAAGCATCGTGTCCGTAAGCGTTCCTTCGGTGGAAATGGCCGTGTCGATTTCATGAAGCACCGGAAAACCCAATGCTTCGATTTCCTCTTTCAGGTAGGGCGCAACGCCTTTCGGGCAGCTCACCATGATTCTGCTTTTCTTTTGCCAGATGGACATGGTGTGGCTTTAACACACGCAGCGGGACTTCGCAATTCAAATAAACATGAAATGGTCTTGAAATGATTATGAAAAGTTGCCACATTGCCGCAACTTTCCTTATCCGGCGCGATGATCATGATTTCAGCATGGAGGTTACCGAGGATTTTTCTATTGTTGCGCCGTCGTGGGCATGAGCGCCGAACAATGCCGCCGATGTGCTCGCCGTGCTGAAAAAATAATCAGGCGGCATCCGGCAGGGGCGGCTGGATAAACGGCGGCAGCGGGCATTGGAGGGCGAGTGCGACGACGCGCAGGAGTTCTCCCTCTTCGAACGTGACGGCCCGATCCTCGAAGGCGCAGTGTGCGCAGGCATCGACCACGGCTTCCTTGATTTTGAAGGAAGCATCGGTCAGCGACTGGAGCGCCCGGTTCACGGCGGCGTAAGACGCGTTTTCTTCAAATGAAAGAACCGGTTTCCGGGCGGCCAGCTCCGGGATTCTCGCCAACCCCGCGTCAAACGCCTTTTGCGTTTTTTCTTTGTCGCTCGGATGTCCGGCGCAGGCCAGAGCCGAAATCAGCACCACAATGTCCAGCCCCACCTGGGAGTAGGAGAATTTTCTGATCGTTCGAAACAGGTCTTCGGACGGATTTAAATGCTTTTCCAAAATCCAATGAACGGACAGCTCCAGCAGATTGATTTTGCCGTCGGCGTGGATCAGGGAATGAAGCATCAGCAGGAAATTCCGTTTTTCCATGCCGTTCATGACCGACAAAGACGGCATGGCCAGCTCCAGCAGAGGCAGCTTCAGTCTGTCGGACAAGCCGGCCAGTCGTTCGCTTAAAGACCACACGGTTTCCACTTCTCCCCGCAGGATCGTTGTCCGGCCCAGCGCCGCGGTCTGTTGTTCGCGGAGCCGGGCATCCTTGCCGATGAGGAGGGCGAAGACGATGGAGGCTGCGCCCCTGGCCGTCGCGGCGATCTCGCGGACGTCCTGCGGCAGGGCGGTCAGAATGCCTTGGCTTTCTTCAAGATGACCGGACAAAGGGCTGCCGACCATGGATGTTACGTCCGCCGCAGGCGACGACTCGCCGGAAACGGCAGGAAGGCGATAATGACCGGTTCCCCCGAACGGTTCAGTGTACATGGGTTTGGGAACGCTCGGTTCATCGGCCATTTTGGGAAACCTGCCGTCAAAGGACGGATCCAGCAGGCGGATTCGGGTGATGAGCGGCGGGTGCGTGTTCAGAAAGGAAAACCAGCTTGCGGGGTGGCTTTCGCTGAAAAATAAATGACTGGCCTGCCTTGCCTCCGGCGACCCGATGCGCGAGCCGAAGGCGGAACCGCCGATTTTCTTGAGCGCGCCCGCCAGCCCCGCAGGATTGCGCGTGAACTGCACGGCGGATGCGTCCGCCAGAAATTCCTGCTGACGGGAGATGGCGCATTGCATCAGCCGTCCCACAATGGAGCCGGTGTGGCCGATGATGACCAGGAAGATCCCCGCGGCCATCGCCGGAAGCCCCGCCCGCATCGATACCCTTCCGCCGGAGAGGAATTTTTGTCCGGCAATGCCCAGGAAAAGAATGCCGAAGAGGATGCCGATGAGCTGGACGTTGAGGCGCATGTCGCCGTTGAGGATGTGGCTGAACTCATGGGCGACGACGCCCTGCAGTTCGTCGCGGTTGAGCTTGTTCAGGGCTCCCCGCGTGACGGTCACCGCCGCGTCGCTGATTTCCAGCCCGGCGGCAAAGGCGTTGATGTTCTTTTCGGAATCCAGAACAAAGATCTGCGGCACGGGAATGCCCGACGCAATGGCCATTTCCTCCACAACGTTGACCAGCCGCCGCTCGTCCGGATCGGTTGCGCCGGGGTCGATGCGGCGGGCGCCCAGCATTTTCGCCACGGCGGCGCCGCCTTTTTTCAGGGTATGCATTTTGTAGATGCTGGCGGACAGGATCACGATGACGATGATCATGGACATGAAGATGAAGAACGCGGGGTCGAAAAACGTGAAGGTGGAAATCTTCTGCTGGTAGCGGTAAGCTTCGTCGGCGTTGAACGAGGTGTAGGCGTTTGTGCCGACATACAGGTACCAGGCCAGGCGGATGGCCAAAGTCGTGACCAGCACGATCACGGCGACGGCAAAGACAAAGCCGGTGAGCTGGCGCCGGCAGTTTCTGCGCGCCCGCGCCTGCCTGGCAAAAAAATTGGTCGCACGGTCGGTGTTCATGCTTCCCGTCAGGTGAAAGACACTTTAGGCGCCGTGCGCTCTTCGGTTTTTTCCACGGCGTCCAGAAGGGCGGCGGTCTTGAAATCAAACAGGGACGCAATCACGTTCTGGGGAAATTTTTCCCGCTGGATGTTGTAGCCGGTGACGGCGTCGTTGAAAGCCTGGCGCGCGAAGCTGATCTTGTTTTCCGTGGAGGTCAATTCCTCCATCAGATCGGCGACGGTCCGGTTGGCTTTCAAATCCGGGTAGGCTTCAACGACCGCCAGCAGCTTGGAAAGCACGCCCGAGAGCGCCCCTTCCGCCTGGCTGAGGCCCGTCATGGCCGCGGCGCTGCCGGGAGATTGGGCGGCCGCCCGGCTTGCGCCCACAGCGGAATTGCGCGCTTCCATAACGGCTTCGAGCGTGCCGCGCTCATGCGCCAGATAGCCTTTGGCCGCCTCCACCAGGTTGGGAATCAGATCGTAGCGGCGTTTGAGCTGGATGTCGATCTGGGTGAAAGCGTTTCGGTAAAGATTGCGCAGCGTGATCAGTTGATTGTAAATTCCGACGAAGTAAAAAGCTGCTCCGGCGAGTATGACGACCAGAACGATCAATGGAATCATATTGGCCTCCTTCAATAACGCCCGGACGGGCGCAGGTATGTCGCCGATGGGGTGATCGGATCACCCCTTGCTTTTTCCGGCGTCGCCGGTGACGACCAGATTGTCGCGGTGAATCACCTCGTCATAGTCCTTGTGTCCGAGAACGGAAAAAATCTGTGACGTCTTCAGGCCGATAATACGGCGGACGTCGCCGGAGCTGTAATTGACCAGTCCCTTGGCCAGCAGCGTTCCGTCTCGGTCCACGCAGGCGACGGGATCGCCTTGATCGAATTCCCCTTCGACGGCGGTGATGCCCGAGGGCAGCAGGCTCCTGCCTTTTTCGAGCAGGGCTTTCCGGGCTCCGTCGTCGAGGATCAGTCGGCCGCGGGGACGCAGGGTAAAGGCGATCCAGTATTTGCGGCTGGCCAGCTTCTCGTTCTGCGGCAGAAAGAGCGTGCCGATTTCCCTGCCCGCCATGATGTCCGACAGGACTTTCCTTTTCTTGCCCGGCGCGATGATGCAGGGAATGCCGATGGAGGTGACTTTCTTCGCGGCGGCGATTTTGCTCTTCATGCCGCCCGTGCCGACGGACGTGGTTTCCTCCGTCGCGGCCGCTTCGACGGCGTCGGTGAATTCGCACACCAGGGGAATCAGCTTCGCTTTTTTACATTGGGCGGGGTTGCAGTCGTACAGTCCATCCGTCGCCGTCAGATTGATGAACAGGTCGGCTTCGACGATGTTGGCGATCATGGCGGCGAGGTTGTCGTTGTCGCCGAATTTGATTTCATCGACGGCGACGGAGTCGTTTTCGTTGAGGATCGGCGTCACGTGCCATTCCATCAGCGTGGAGAGCGTATTGCGGATGTTGAGATAGCGCTGCCGGTCCGTCAGATCCGACATGGTGAGCAGAATCTGCGCGACGTAGAGGTTGTTTTTTTCAAACGCCTTGGAATAGATGCGCATGAGCCGACCCTGGCCGACGGCCGCCGCCGCCTGTTTTTCCGGAATGCTTTTGAGCCTGCCGGTGATGTTCAGGCGGTGCTTGCCCGAGGCGATGGCGCCGGACGTCACCAGGACGATGGAAAAACCCCGGCGCGTCAGGTCGCACATTTCCTGCACGAGCGCCTCGATGATTTTGAGGTCCAGACCGTCCGCGCCGGTCAGCACCGCGGAGCCGACCTTGATCAGGATTTTCTTGACGGCAGACAGCGTCTCCAGGCGGATGTTATTCATCGTCGTCATGTTTCGTTTGGTTCAGGACGGTCACAATTTTCTGTAAAATATCCTGCAGGCCCTCGCCCGTGGCAGCGGAAAAGGGATGAAGCATTATCCCTTTTTTGAAAAATTGCGCAACGGTTTTTTTGATCTTTTCCCTCACGGCGGGCAGGTCGATTTTGTTGAGACAGACGATCTGCGGCTTGTCCAGAAGATCAGGATTGTAGCTTTCCAGTTCCCGGTTGATGGCGGTGAAGTTTTTCCACGCGCTGGTGTGCGCCTCGTCGGAAACGTCGATCAGATGCACGAGCACGGCGGTGCGCTCCACGTGGCGCAGAAACGAAGTGCCCATGCCCAGCCCCGCGGAAGCCCCGGCGATGAGGCCGGGAATGTCGGCGACGACGAAGCTTGGAGCGTCCTTGTATTTCACGACGCCCAGATGCGGTACAATCGTCGTAAAGGGATAGTCGGCGATTTTGGGCCGGGCCGCCGAGACGCGGGAGATTAAGGTGGATTTGCCCGCGTTGGGAAACCCCACCAGCCCCACGTCCGCCAGAAGCTTCAACTCCAGAAGCAGCGTGCGCTCCTCGCCTTCCATGCCTTCCTGCGCGAAGCGCGGCGTCTGATGGGTGGAGGTCTTGAAATGGGCGTTGCCCTTCCCGCCGATGCCGCCGCGCGCCGCGACGAAGGTTTGTCCCGCCGCGGCCAGGTCCGCGAGGACCTCACCGGTTTCAAAGTCCTTCACCAGAGTGCCGGGCGGCACGATGATTTTCAGGTCCTGTGCGCTTCGGCCGGTCCGGTTGTTGCCGGAGCCGTGTCCGCCGTTTTTGGCAAATTGATGCTGCTGATACTTCAGATCCAGAAGCGTGTGATGCGTGTTGGAGGCGCAGAGGATGACATCGCCGCCTTTGCCGCCGTCGCCCCCGTCCGGGCCGCCTTTGGGGACGTACTTCTCCCGCCGGAAACTGACGGCGCCCGCGCCGCCGTGTCCGCCACGGACAAATATCCTGGCTTCATCGACGAATTTCATAATAAATGAAAAAGGCGCTTATGGTCTAAGCGCCTTTTAAATCCTGGTTTGAACGGCCGGTTTACGCCGCTGCATAGACGCTGACCTTTTTGCGGGTTTTGTCCAGCCTTTCATATTTGACCACGCCGTTGATGAGCGAATACAGTGTGAAGTCTTTGCCCATTCCGACGTTGTTGCCGGGGTGGATTTTTGTTCCGACCTGTCGCACGATAATGGAACCCGCATGGATGTTCTGGCCGCCGAAAACTTTAACGCCCCGGCGCTGCGAATTGGAGTCTCTACCGTTGCGGGAGCTTCCCTGACCTTTTTTATGTGCCATGATGTCCTCCGCCTATATCGAAATCTTCTTGATTTTCATGCTGGTCAATTCCTGACGATGACCGGTTTTCTTTCGAAAACCCTTGCGTTTTTTATACTTGCCGATGAGCAGCTTCGGGCCTTTGGTCTGTGCGACCACTTCACCGATGACGGTGGCTCCTTCAACGAAGGGCCTGCCGATTTTCACGCCGGTCTCGTCCGATACCATCAAAACTTCTTGAAAAACAACTTCGGCTCCCTTGTCGCCGGGCAGTTTTTCAACGGACAATACGTCGCCCTCGCTGACCTTGTGCTGTTTGGCTCCTGTTTTTATGATTGCGTACATAACCCTATCCTTTGCTGACATTAAGAACGAAGCTTATAGACAAAATGAACCTTTTTGTCAATAAAATTCGGCCGCCCTGCGGATATTTTATCCGGATGGCGGCAGGGAGGCCTAAAATACCGATATCAAGAAGAAATTTGCTTGCATTCCACGGCGGCAAAAAGATAGGATTCATCATCAGCGTCAGGAAAGAATAAAAGAGGTGAATTTGTGAAAAGAACCGGCGCTTGTCTTGTTTTCGTTGTTTTTTTTCTGGTCTGGCCGTCACTTCCGGCAACCGCCGTCGATGATCCACGGGGGGTGGTCGAGGGGCTCTTGGTTGCCGAAGGACTGGATCCCGAAAAGGTCAGCAGCCTGCTGCGGGACAGCCGTGTGTCCGTCCGCCCGGAGATTGTCCTGAAAAATCTATTCTTTTCCAAACCCAAGGGGTCCGGGCAGAATCCCGAAGTCATGGAAATCGACCCCCGCCAGATTGAACAGGGCAGGAAATTCATGAAAGAAAACGAGACGGTTTTGTCCGCCGTCAAAGAGCGCTTTGGTGCCTCGCCGAGGATCATCACGTCGATTCTCATCGTGGAATCCCGGCTGGGGACCTATCCCATGCCGTATAACGTGTTCAATGCATACGCCAATCTGGCCTTTGTGCTGGATCCGGTCTATTGGAAGGAAATCCAAAACCGCTATGGGGACGCCTATCCAGAGATTCGGAGCGAAGCAACCGTCGTCCGGGCGAAAAGAAAAGCAAAGTGGGCGGTGCGGGAGTTATATCACTTGAGCCAGATCGCCGATCATCTGGAGACGGATCCATTGAGTCTTTCGGGATCTTTTGCCGGCGCAATGGGCCCGGCGCAATTTATTCCTTCTTCCTTCTGGATTTTTGGAGTGGACGGCAATGGGGACGGGATGGCCGATCCTTCGAATATGACGGATGCCGCGTTCAGCATGGGGCATTATCTCAGAAAATTCGGCTGGAGGGAGGACGCCCCCGTCGAACAGAAACGCAGGGCGATCTGGCACTACAATCGCAGCCGCGTATATGTGAATACCGTGATGATGCTCTATGAAAAACTGGGAAGTAAAACCGGTCCCGCTGCGCCGGTTCCCTCCAGCGGATCTTCGGATCCGGGCGGGAAGCCGCCGGGCTGATCGCTTGCGCCCGCGTTTCCCAAGGATCCGGACGGCCGCTTTTGTCCATACAGGACAAGCGTCCGGTATCCGCATCTTCTTACCCGGAAGGGGTAAGATCAAAAATTACCACGGATCAACAAACGAATGACTTGCCTCCGCGGGCGGGCGGCCCGCCGCGGATTGAAGCCCCCGCATGATCCACTGCCGGGTTTCGGCCGGATCGATAACGGCGTCAATCTCAAGGTGCGCGGCCATGTTGATGGCCTTGCCGCGTTCGTAGAGCTGGGCCACCAGAAACTCGTAAAATTCTTCACGCTTCTGCGGGTCTTCGATGGCCGCCAGTTCCTTTTTGAAACCGGCCTTCACCGCTCCTTCCAGACCCATTCCGCCGAATTCGCCCGTGGGCCAGGCGGCCGTGAAAAAGGACTCGTGGAATCCTCCTTTGGCCATGGCCATGACGCCCAGACCGTATCCACGGCGCAGAACCACAGTAAAATAAGGCACGGTGACATGCGAGCCGACCACGAACATCCGGCAGACGTGCCGGACCTGGGCGCGCTTTTCAATTTCCGGACCGACCATGAAGCCGGGCGTGTCGCACAGAGAAAGAATCGGAATTCCGTGCGCGTTGCAAATCATCATCAGCCGCACGGCTTTGTCCGCGCCTTCGGCTTCGATGGCTCCGGCCATGTGCATGGGATTGTTGGCGATCACGCCGAGGGGTCGGCCTTCAATGCGGATCAGTCCCGTGACCATGCAGAGGCCGAATTTGGGCTTCAGCTCCAGAAACGAGTCGGTGTCCGCAAGAGCTTTAATGACATTGCGGACATTGTAAGCGCGTTTGCGGCTCTCGGGAATGGCAGTGCGCAGTTTGAGTTGATCGCCCGCCTGCCAGGAAGACGCCGCGCCCTGGAAATAGGAAAGATATTTTTTGGCCGCCGCGACCGCCTCTTCGTCGTTTTCCACTTCGATATCGACGACGCCGTTTTGCGTCTGCACGTCCATCGGGCCGACTTCTTCCGGTTTGAAGACGCCCAGGCCGCCGCCTTCGATCATGACGGGTCCGCCCATGCCGATGCTGGAATTTTTGGTGGCGATAATCACGTCGCAGCAGCCCAGAAGAGCGGCATTGCCGGCGAAGCAAAAGCCGGAAACCACGCCGACCATGGGGACACGGCCGCTGAGACGTCCGAAGAGGGCAAAAGTCGTCAGATCCAGCCCCGCCACCATGACGCCTTCGGCATCGACATCGCCCGGTCTTCCGCCACCGCCTTCGCCGAAGAAGACCAGAGGAAGCTTCTCATCGTAACAGAGTTTCAACATGCGGTCTTTTTTCTTATGGTTGAAGTATCCCTGCGTGCCGGCGAGCACCGTGTAGTCGTAAGACAGGACCATGCAGCGGGCTTTATCCGCGTTAAACATCGAACCATTGACGGCGCCGACGCCTGCGATCATACCGTCGGTCGGGGTTTTGGCGATTAAATCTTCGATTTTTCTTCTGCCGCGCTGCGCGGCGACGGCCAGCGCGCCGTATTCGATGAAACTGCCTTCATCGCAAAGGTCCATGACATTGGCGCGCGCAGTGCGCTGGTTCTTTTGTTTTCTTTTGGCAACCACGTCGGGACGGTTTTCGTCCAGCGTGAAAGCATGTCTGCGGATCACTTCGGCCAGATCGGGACGAAGAGTGCCGCTGTCCGTTTTTGGCTGTCCGGCGGCATTTTTATCTTTTTCCTTATCCATTTTCCTTAAACTCCCTGTGATGTAACCGTCAGTCCGTATTTTTTAAAAATGTAATCATTGTCTTCGCCGATATTGGCGGAAATCCACTTTACCCGCAGAGGCGTTTTGGACATCTTGCCGGTGATCGGCAGCGTCACGACGCCGTAGGCCGGATGTTCGACTTTACTGAACGTGCCGCGGACCTGCCAATGTCTCTCCTGGAGGACTTCTTTCGCGGTCAGCATTTTGGTGGTGACGGGAAGCCCGCCACCCCGCCATTTGGAGCGGGCCGCTTTCACGCTGTAGGCGGAGAACTTTTCGTTGATTTCGCCGTAGGTCAGATCCGCGACGGCTTTCTCCACGACCTCGTTGAGTTCCAGAACCTTGTCGATATCGTCCGTAATGCGGTCCAGAAGCGTTTTCCAGTCTTCCTCAATCTTCCATTTTCCCAGAAGCTTCAACGCCGCCCGGAAATCCTGATCCCGGAAGCAGGCGATGGCGACGTAACCGTCCTTGCATTTGAAAAAACCGTACGGGCAAAGGCCATAGTCCAGCGTGCCGTATCGGATTCTCGGTTTTTTCCACACATAGCCGATCGTCGGCGGAAATCCGACGCAGGAGGCGAAAGCGTCGGCGGTGGCGATGTCGATCATTTGCCCTTCGCCCGTGCGGCGTTTGAAGAAGGACGCGATCAATCCGCCACAGGCCGCTCCGACGGCGGAGGTATAGCCGGCGGCGTAAAATCCCGCCCGCGTCGGCCAGTTGTAAGGTTCCGGCGCGGAGGGGAGATCTCCGATCAAAGCCGCGAGACCCGATTCGGCCTGGCTGGTCAGGTCCGTCCAGGGCATTTCAGCCATTTCTTTGCCCTTGGCGGTGTAATGACCGTAAGGCGAAATGGCGATGTAGATCAAGCCGGGATGGATCTCCCTGAGCTGCCGGTAACCGATCCCCCATTCATCCATTTCACCGGGGGCGAACGTTTCGATGAGGATATCCGCCTGCTTGGCGAGGCGCTTGAGATTTTCCCGTCCGTCAGGGCTTTCCAGGTCCAGGGTGATGTGGCGCTTGTTGCGGCTTTCCATCAGGTAGGGAATGCCCACCCCCTGCCGATTTGCGCCATATGGACTTAAAATGCGTGAAGGGTCTCCTTCGGGAGGTTCAACCTTGATGACCTCGGCGCCCGCTTCGGCAAAGAAACTGGCGGCGACGTTTCCGGAAAAATTGGCGTAGCTCAGGTCGAGGACCACCATATCGTCCAGAGCCTCCGCTTTCCCTTCAACGGCCATCATTTTAGAAAGAAACTGGCTCCATTCGGAAAGAGGCTTCGACGCTCCCTTTTTCTGCAGGTATCTGGAATAAACTCGCTCTTTAATGGTCCTCACCCCCTTCATAATTGAATATCTTGTCTTTGGTGATGTCGTGATAAATGGGGGGCCTCTGACCCACCCGGTAATCCCAGTTGCCCACAACCCGTTCCTTTTCCAGCTCCCTGATTTCGGTCTCGGAAAGTCCCAGGATTTTCTTGAACACATAGCGGTTGTGATAGCCCAGCGGCCGGGTGAGCCATTTTGTGCGTCCCGGCGTATGGCTCAGCATGGCGATCGGTCCTTCAATGACCAGTTTTTTGTACATGTCGTCACGGTAATCGATGACGCTTCCCCGTTCCCTTCGCCAGGGGTCGTTGGAGATTTGAACGTCATCCATAACTTCCGCCGCGGCAAAGCGGTGCTTGCGGGCCAGCGTTACAATTTCATCCGCATCCTTT
>Ga0209407_1002409_pt1 | contig 17537 bp, 13 predicted proteins | sample AD_JPNHG3_MetaG_FD_184410 | JGI IMG/M metagenome (GOLD analysis project Ga0209407, IMG submission 184410) | Active sludge microbial communities of municipal wastewater-treating anaerobic digesters from Japan - AD_JPNHG3_MetaG (SPAdes) (version 2) | ecosystem: Engineered > Bioreactor > Anaerobic... | reverse complement strand
CCTCCAAAGAACTGAACGACTACATCGTCAAGTTCCTGGATCAGGTTACTGATTTTATGATCGAGAAAGGGCATGAGACCTTGCTTAAACAGTTCCAAAGCATTCTGCATGATTTGGCAGATTACCTGAGAGTGAGAAATGGTTAGCCTTCCTGCATCCTATATAAGGCCTCCCCAGCCTAAGCCTACAGATCAACCTCCCTACCCTGCATACCCTCCAAGCCAACAGCCCGACAAGGTCAGTCCTCCGACCTTCGGGTCCCCGACGCCCGCCCCCCTGGGCGTCGGGGGGTTACCCGGTTATGCCTAAGAAGTTCATTCAGCGGCATAACAAGGCACTGGCGGAGATCGCATCCAAGACGATCTCCGTCTTGCCTTTTATAGACGTTAATCCCGAAGCCAAGTCCGAGAGGATAAGACGAACTACCGGAACAGGTTGGGATGCCTTCTCGTTCTTCTGCCATACCTATTTCCCACATATTTTCCCACTACCTTTTTGCCCAGCTCATAAAACTATGTTCGATGAGACGGATAAGGGCTCAGGTATCATCGCCATTACCGGTTTTCGTGGGCTGGGCAAAACGGTACTTATGGGAGTAGTGTATCCCATCTGGATGATCATCAAAGGCGAACGCTACGTGATCCATACTGCGGCAGACATAGATCTGGCTCAGGAACGGACAGCTTTTACTTTGCATGAGCTGCAGAACAATAAGCGGCTCACAATGGACTATCCGGAGCTGCAGCCGATGGATGCCTTCGATCTGGACTTCTATCTCAAGAATAAAGCCAGGATCAGAGCCAGAAGTATCAAGCAATCCCATCGTGGAACCATCAATCCCAAGACCGCCAAACGTCCTGGACTGATCGTCTGCGATGATATAGACAAAGAAGAGAACATGGGTAACCAGTCCATCGGCAAGCGTAGGATGGAGAAGATCTCCCAGGAGCTTGCCGGAGCTCTGGCACCTGAGGGTGGCGGTAGAATCATCTGGCTCGGTAACCTGGTGCATCCCAACTATGCCATCTGCCAGTTTCAGGAGTTCATATTAAGTGAAATACGAGCCGATAACCCGGAAGTCGATACTGCACTTCAATCAGTTCTGAAAACGCATCAGAAAGCGATTATGCGCTTCTCGCTCGAAGATCAGCAGGGCAAGTCCACCTGGGAGGCTCAGTACCCCACTGCTACACTTCCAAACCTGCGAGCCAAGTTTGGGATGACAGGTTATCAGAGAGAGATGCTGGGACAGCCGGTAATAGAAGGGAATATATTCAAGAACAACTGGTTCACCAAGTATAGATCTCTGCCTGAACCATCGCAGATGAAGCGGGTCTGGCTATATGCCGATCCTGCTTGGGGAGAGAAGGGTTGTTTCAAGGCTATCATCTCCATAGGCTATGATGGTAACAGATTCTATGTAATACACGTCTGGATACGGCAGACTGAGAACACCAAGTTCTTCAGATATTACTACGATGCCTATCAGGAGCTTGATCGCACTTACAGAGTGAAGGCCAGAGCAGCAATAGAAACCACCTACGGACAGGGACGCATCTTGGCTGACTTTGACAGATGGGCACAGGATAATCATCTACCTCCTATAAGTCACAGAATCAAACGCATAGATAACAAGGATAACAAGAACCTCCGCATTGAGAGAACCGAGACAATCATTGAGACTGCCAAGGTGCTCTTTCCTGAAGGGCAGGATACTCCCACCCTGATCAGTCAGTTCCTCACCTATCCTGATGGCTATATAGATGGCTGTGATGCTCTGGCCGGATGCTTGGAACGCTTCTCTGAATACGATATTGGTAGAAACAGAGTGAAAGTCCGGAGGTTCAGTTTCTGATGAACTACTACGATAATCTCATGTTGGAGTATTACCGGGTCCTTAATAATGCCTGGAAAACCGAGATCAAGGATGCTGCCAGACTTGCCATCCAGATGCTGAGTGATATGCCAAGGTCAGAGAAACTCAACCAGGGCTCCATTGATAAGCTTATGGGCATCATCAATACCCAGTTGGGAGATGACTTCACAGCCCTCGTCAATGAGCCCACCAAAGCGATAATAGACCGCTGTGTGCGACTTGGATTGAAAGATGTCCAAGTGCAAGCACCCACCAAGACCAGTATCGGACTCTGGGGCATTGAGGATCAGCATCTCTCTTCCACCATCCAGAAACAGCAACTGTTCTGGATCGGCAATCACTTTGAAGCCGATGTCCGGCAGAACTTTGCTGATACACTATCTAAGGCCATAGAGCAAGGTTATACTAAAGAGATGCTTGCAGATACGCTCAAAGACCAGTTCAATGATCTTGCCAATCGGTCATCCCATTACTGGCAGGGACTTGCAGAGCACACCGCACTCCGTATAAGAGAGTTCGGAAGGTTACAGGGATATAAGAAAGCCAAAGCCAGATACTATAAGCTCGTGGTAATCCTGGATGACCGCACCAGTGATATCTGCCGGGCTCTGGCAGCCCAGGATAAGATCTATCCCATTAACGATGCCCTCGAAGTGATGGATAATCTCATGGCTCTGGATACCAAATCCAACAGCCTGGATGATGCCCGGGAATACATCAAAGCAGTTGCACCCTGGATCAAAGACGATCAGATCGAATATGACTCAGAGATGAACCCGGTAGGTGTCTCCGGAGCACATACACCATTCCCACCATTTCATTGGAAGTGTAGGACAACGACTGAAATAATCTGATCCGAAAGAGATTTTTAGAATGGAATGATATCTTCTTGATCTGAATCCTGAGTCAGCGAACCAGCTAAAACGTCTTCTATTTTATTTATAAATTCTATCATACTGCAGATAGTATCTACTATAAACAAACTCTCAATCTTGTTTAGCAAGGGGTTAGGGTGAGCAGCACTCTCATTATTCCTAACATAATTGAAATCATCAAATAATTTTACGATACTACCAATAATGTTACTCGACATATTGGATTCCAATAACTCATGATCGTGCAACCATTTATTATATGACCCAAACAATGAGTTTAGAGTGTTATTTCCTGTATACCCTATCCCATGTTTATCGCAGAGCTTTCTGCCATAGTTAACCAGATAAGTATGCAGTCGATCTAGGGTTAACTCGGGTTTGTTATTCTCTATGTTTTGTTTAATGTCAGCAATAATTGCATCCAGACTTTCATCGGCATCAATTGAGCGTAAAGCATCAATATTCTTGACCTGCGGGATACCAGATAACTTATTGTTTATGAGAACACACTCATTGTACAAGGAAATGTCAGAATCGGTTTTAACTTTTGTATTATTACACCAGGTCCTTAGAAGCTCTTGATTAACTTTGGCAATTTGCATGTCATTAGCTTTTTCCCAAAAAGCTCTCAGAAGATTAGCTTTGGATAATGAACTATCTGCAAATGAACCATCATAAATATCTATGTCTACTGTGGAGATGAAGAAATCTCTGAATGTCCTATTGCTAAAAGAGAGGACATATCCGCCACCCATATTAAAGAGTTCTTCGAATTTCAACCTGTCTGCATATCTGAATGAAGACATAATCAGTTCAAATGCTCTGCGAAAGAATCATAGCTATTGGCTACACAAAAAGCCACATCATTTTCCAGGGCTTGAAAGTGCTTCTCTCCACAAGCGATTTTTCCTTTCTCTGATGGCCGCTGAACATCTAGGAAGGTATCACCCTTAGTCTCAACCACAAAAAATAAACGTAAGTGTTTTTCAGTTTCTACTAAAACAGCCCAATCCGGATTATAACTTCCCAAGGGTGTCGGAACTGTGAACCAGCCGGGTAGCTTGGCAAACACTTTAACCGCTTCATTCTGCTCCAATCTTTCAGCAAACGGCTTTTCCACAGTGGCAGAGTCATAAACTACATACTCATACGGAGACTTCTTTGATTCCAGCATATTGCGAGACAAATAGCCAAACAGCTCTTCGTTTTCAAATAGCTCTTGGGCATAAAAATGGTCATCACCAATACGCTGGTATTTTATCCCATCTACTAACGCAAGTCCCTTTGCTTTGTTGATACACTCAACAGAGTATTCAATAAACTTCTGGGGATTTCGTTTGAAGTCAATCAACCTATCACATTGCAGAAGTATCTTGGCAATGCTTTTCCTGGTCAAACTTGTTTTATCCTGGAGATCTGATAGCACATCCGGTAATGCCACCCAACCTTCTTCTATGGTTTCTGGAGCAGAAGATGATGAGAGGGTTGCGCTCACCCCTCCTTTGCCGATCTCAATGCCAGCCTTATCCCATACGAGCTTTGATCTGGTAATGGGTAGCATATTCTTTATTGCCTCGATGCAATCTGATATGAGTTTATCATTGTTGAAATGAACTCTATATGTAGTTTTATGCTTTATCTTGTCCCATAGTTCCTTGAACTCAGGGCTATATAAAACTTCCTTCCTAATTTTGATCAGATTCCGATCATCAGCATTCTTTACATCAAGTTTGCCTGCCAGTTTACGCAGTATCTCTTTAACTTGTGGGAGTTGATCTTTGAACTCGTCAGGTATAACGAATGATCCATCCTTTAGGGCTGTCCGCAGCTTATCCTGAACTTTCCCCTTATGGTCTATGTAGTTATTTGCCAATAGATACGACCAGATACTTTCGGATTTCTCGACTCCAAGCGGGGCGATGTTCCCTGAATCATCAAGAACGTGCAGAGTCGCAAACTGGTGCTTCTCAACGATTCCGAAGCGGATACCTATATCCTGTTCAATCTCTTTCTGCAGGTTCTCTGCGAATGACTCATACCCTTCATTAGCAATTACAGTGAGGGTATTGATATCGAAACCTCTAATTCTTTCTCCGGCTTGGTTTACGCATAGCCGCAAGCCTCTACCAATGGTTTGCCTTCTCTGAAGTTCAGAGCCCATCTCCCTTAGGACGCAGATCTGGAATACATTGGGGTTGTCCCAACCTTCTCTCAACGCAGAATGTGAAAAGATAAACTTTAGCTTGGTTTCAAAGCTGAGGAGCTTCTCTTTATCCTTCATGATCAAGTTATAGGCACGTTCTGCGTTATCTCTGTTGGTCTGATTATTCTCTTCAGTATCTGTCCAGCCACCTTTTTTATCAATGGAAAAATAGCCATTATGAACTTCTTCAGCAAGGCTATCAGTATCCACATCTTGGAAGATAGTATGGTATTCATCCCGCTTGATCAGCTGGGAGTATTCCTCTTCAAAGATTCTGGCATACTCACCCTTGATAGCATGGCCTTCTGCATCGTAACTGCGATATTTTTCCACACGATCTATGAAGAACAAACTTAAGACCTTGATACCTTTTTCTTCATTTTTCAACCTCAGCTCCTTATCCAGGTGCTCTTTAATCGTCCGGCGGATCATCAACCTCGCCAGGGATTTGTCATCAACTCCACCATAACTATCGCCGATTGCCAGATTCTGATTGATGCCGGGAAACCTGATTTCAACAAACTCTCTGCCCTTGCTGCAGTTTATCTCCCCTATCAGGCAGTTTTCATATACAGCTCTGTTGGTTACCAGTTCCAGATTGTCACCGTCCTGCACAAATAGCTCTTTACGGACCACTTTCGGACCTTGCTGAACATCCAATTCCACCTTTGCTTGAATAACATTGCGTTTATTTGATACCGATAAGACTTTTAGGTATGGCTTATTATGATCACCAATGATAGCTGCCGAAGCCACCTCTATCTGTTTTACCAGTTTCTGCTCATAAGCATCAACAGCATCCAACCGATACACCATGTGGTGCTTTTCCACATGAGTGGCTGAATACCGTAATGTACATAATGGATTCATAGCTGACAGAGCTTCTTTGCCCCTGCCTTCTAAACCACCATCCACGCTCTGCGGCTCATCGACTATGATGATAGGATTTGTTTGTTTAATCAAGTCAATCGGCTTCTCGCCATTGATCTTCTCGGTTTCTTTGTATAGATTGTTTACGTCCTTCTTATTGATTGCGCCTACAGTAACCACCATAATCTGGATAGAACTACTGGTCGCGAAGTTCCTTACCTGCCCAAGTTTCGCTGAGTCGTATAAGAAATATTCGTAAGGTTCGTTAGCATATAACGAGCGTAGGTGATCCTGAGTGATCTGAAATGATTTGTAAACCCCCTCTTTGATAGCAATAGAAGGTACAACAATCACGAACTTATTGAAATCGAAACGCTTATTTAACTCCAGAATGGTTCTAATATACACATAAGTTTTTCCTGTCCCTGTTTCCATTTCCACTGTGAAATTCATAGACTGGAGAGTATCATCTGGTCTTAAGCCGTTTCGTAGTTGAATTTGTCTTAGGTTTGCCAATATCTCATCATCCAATAATTGGAGTTTATTGCCTATGCCGATATTATCTGATTGTAAAAGATAATCTGTCTGTTCTTTGTTTGGCAAGGTTACTGTAAATTCTGAACGGCAGCTCTCTTGCCCCCTGAACAGGTCACAAACTGCTTCGATGGCATCAAGCTGAAACTGCAGATTTGGCTCAAAATGTAGCTTCATATTCACCCCTACAAACTGCGGATATTGGAAAGCCCATATTGATTGAAGATGGCTGTGATGTTCGTCTTGGCAACATCATCTGCAAAAGCAGAATCACGGAATACAATCATAGTTTCTGCATCAGGATTCTGCTCTTTTATCCATTCAATCATACCCAGCGATAAAGGTTCAATCTCTGCGTTAGCTATGTTTGTTGCAAGACATACTAGCAATACTCCATAGCCAATGTTATAAACTTGCTTATTGGCGATATCTCTGCTTTCTATCTGCACTGCTAAATCTAATCCAAGTTTTAGCAAGAGCTCGAATAATATATCCTGCTCTGATCTATCAGATTTTATATGATCTATGTATTCATCTATTGTAGTTTCAATTTCTGATATAGAAGGGTCCCATGGTTTAATATTTGTAGAACTTAGTTTAAACACTCGAAAACCTAAATCCCCTGTATAGTTTTCATATTCTTTGAGAATCAACTTGGATGAGCGTCTGACTCTTTCTTTAGTTAGCTCAGTGATTCTCATTGGTTTATTTAATCTAGCACAATATTCCGCTGCAGACTTCTGGTTTTTATCATTAATATCAAGCAATTCTGGAAGTTGAACAAGAATAAACCTTCGCTTTCCATGATCTATAGCATTTTGTTCTAACACCGCGTGCCCTGTAGTCCCAATACCCGCAAAAAAGTCCATCACAATATCATCATCGCTTGTAGTGATTGATACTATAGTTTTCATTAGGTCCAGACTCTTAGGATTCAAAAAAACTTTCTCTCCCATTAGCCTAACCAGCATTTCAGTGTTCTTTTGTGCATCATACAAGCCAAGGGATGATTTTATTGGTATGTATGGTGATTCGAACTCAGAGAAAAATTCTTTCATTCTTACCTGCCCATCAGAAGTACGTGGGAATATCAGCTTCTTCTCTTGTATCAATTTATCGATTTCGGTCTTTGAGAATGCCCATGTATCTGTGAATTCATTGCTAGTAACAGGATCAATTATAGTAAAAGCCGTAGATTTATCTTTTACCGTACTTTTTAAATTCGTGTTTCGCCAAGGTCCCCTTGGGTCATTGTCTGGATTACTAAACCCATTCTGACTCCTAAGAGTCCCAATGAATTTAAAATCTGATGATTTTGAATAGCATAGTATGTACTCATGAACTCCTACGACCATATTTACTGGTGGGACCCCTTTGGGAGCAGCTTTTTTTTCATATACAAGACACTCAACGAAATTCTCTTCACCAAAAATTTCGTTGCATATTGCCAGCATGTTAGCAATTTCATTCTCGTCAATGCTAATCAATATTGCTCCGTCTTTGCTTAATAGATTTCGTGCTAAGATTAATCTTGGATACATCATATTCAGCCATTGAGTATGAAATCTTCCACTTGCTTCAGTATTGCTTGATATCTTCTTCTTGTCTTCGACTTGGGAGGTTAAAACTAAGTAGTTTTTGATGTTATCCTTATAGTTGTCTGGGTAAACGAAATCGAAACCGGTGTTATAGGGAGGATCTATATAGATAAGCTTTATTTTCCCGTTTAAGTTTTTTTGCAGGAGTTTCAAAACTTCAAGATTATCTCCCTCAATTATTACATTCTTAGTTGAGTCCCAATCCACACTATCTTCAGGGCAGGGTCTCAATGTTCCCAAACTTGGGGTAAGAGCAAATTGACGAGCTTTTTTCTTGCCAAACCAGTTAAGACCATACTTTTCCTCATTGGTATCGATGTTTTCGCCCAATAATTGTTTTAAGACCTCAAAATCAATTTTTCCCTCGGTAAAGGCCTCCGGAAAGAGCTGTTTAAGTTGCTTTATGTTGTTGGCTATTATGTCTTCGCTTTTCCCGAAGTTCTCATCTAATTTTTCCATGTCTATACCTCTCTAAAGTTTTTTTACGCATTCGTTGTATTGAAGTTTTAGCTCGTTGATTTTAGTATTGAGCTCTATCTTTTTATTCATCTGGGTTTCTTTTTTGATTTTGGACCGCAAGCTATTGATCTCTGATTGCAAGTATAGACACTTGTCAAGCAACTCTTTTCTCTCTACATTGTGGCAGTATTCAATTTTCAAATTACCGCTATGCTTGGAGCAAGCATAAGCGATAAAGGATGCCTCCCATCCTTGGTACAATTCCAGGAAGTTCAAGTATCTACGATCATCAATCGCCAGGCTTTTCAGGAAGGTCATTTCATTTGGAGAGACAGCATTCAGGTTGATCCATCCGCTACTGAGCAATTCCTCAGCCACGATTGCACCTTTTTCGGCGAGATTAAAGCGCTTGAGGGCAATGCTGAGCATAACTGCTTCCTGAAAACGGCAGATAAGGAGCAAAGGGTAGGGGATTGCCCTATGTATAAGGTTTATCAAGCGTTCAGCAGATTTACTCTCTTTTAATTGTACCATCAGGACTGAAGTTTCCAGATATTCTCTTTCTTGGTCTGCGTAGCCCTTAATGCCGATGTTATCAGGTTTCAAGGCATATAGCCAGGTGACATAATCCAAATGCTCTTGAAAAGCTTTTTTGTCAGAGGAGTTAAACCTTGCATTATCATAAAAGAGTTTTTTAAATATTCTCTTTCCCACATAGCACTCTTGGGGAATTCTAAGCAAGCCCAGGCAATCTTCAAGACTAATGTTAGTGGGTAGTTTTTTAGTATGTGTTTTCATACGATCACAAGAAAAGTTACCACTTCGAAATCTTCGATACCTTTGAATCCATTATTCATAGCAATCGTCCCACCTCTGTGAAATAGGCTTTCAACCCCTTGTTCTTCAGTAGTTCCGGAGATTGCTGCAATAGCTTTGCCAAGAAGACTCTCATAGAGGCTCATGTCTTTAGCATTGTTTGTTTTTCGGTTGAACAGCTCTATTGCCTCTGGATCAGCCTGCGTTCTTCCCAAGGTCAGTTTTTTAAACGAGTCCATTACTTGTTTTACTTGGTTTACCTCGTACTTAAGATTACCTTGATCTGTTATATAAACAATGTAGTAGGGTTCCATAGCGAACATACTGGCAGAAGAGGGAGTGAATTTATCAGCTTTTAAGCAGAAAATTGCCCCTGGCTCGATATCGTTACCAGAGAGATCATCTTTTCTCGCCACAGCCATTAAACCTAGATGACTGTTTTTTAGAACCATATCTCCTTGTTTGGAGAACTCCAATAGATCTGAACGGAATTCACTAAAAGTCATATCAGTTATGGAAATACTTCCACCGAGGTCCTCAAGATCAAGTACTTGGTGTTGTAATTGTTCCAGTTGCTTACGCCTGTACTCCAAATCGTTCATTTTTTCGGAGTCAGTGTATTCAATAATATTCTCTTCACCAGTAGCTGATATATCCAGCAGCACCATCCTGCCTGAGACCCTTGCTTCCAGATTGATGTATTCCTCCAGTTCCAGGTTTGGCCAGAAATTCACTAATTGGATCACCTTGTTGTGCGATCCCAATCTGTCAATTCTGCCGAACCTCTGAATGATTCTGACCGGATTCCAGTGGATATCGTAGTTTACCACATAATCACAGTCCTGCAAGTTTTGTCCTTCTGATATGCAATCAGTGCCGATCAATAGATCAATTTCTGCTATTTGATCCGGGAATATTTTCTGTCGTTCTTTGGATATGGGTGAAAAGTTCGTAAGTATAGTAGCCAGGTCTTTCCGTATTTTTGGTAAAGTGGTTTTGTTCTCGTCGCTTCCTGTTACCAATGCCGTGTGAATGTTATGTTCGAATAATGCCCACTCAGATAAGTTTGCATATAAGTAGGATGCTGTATCCGCAAATGCAGTGAAGATTAAAACTTTTCTGTTGGATGGATTGATAGGGTTGTTAATCTTTCCTGATATGATCTTCTTGAGTTCAAATAACTTTGCGTCCCGGGAGGCAATAACCAATCTGGATTCTCTCAAGAGCTTGGTTAGACGTGATTCATCTTCCTGTAGCTCTTGCTTCCATTTGATTTTATCTACGTCTTTAATGAGAACTTTTATCTTATTCCCAATTAGATAGGGGGTAAATTCCTCGGATTCGATCTCCAAATGCTCTATATCCAGTTCTTCAACGTTCGCATCGTCATGTTTATCTATCTTGTCCAGGATGATTCGAACTTCCTTAAGCAGATTTTCAATAGTTATAGCAAAGGAGTGTATAGAACTTTCCATGCGTTTGAAGAGGTTTACCCGCATCAGATATATCAAGCTTTCTTCACGATCTATTTGGCGGAACACAGAACCTTGAGATAATTGCAGGTCATATTTGCGTTCGTATTCCTCAAGTTTTACTGGTAAAACGTATTTTAGGGGAGCATAGGCGCTTAGATGAAGCTTGCGAATATCCCGATTAATCTCACGCAGCGGTGGAAACTCGTCCCTGAGATCTATATCTGCTTTGACATTAATGGGCGTCAATCTTTCAGGAAATCTGTTAAGCTCGCTCCCATGATAGTATTTGGTGATATGTTTCCGAGATCTGGCAATGGTGAGAGTATCCAGGAGTTTGAAATAGTCATAGTTCAATGTGCTTAAAAGAGAATTAGTAGTGCGCTTGTTATCATCCAAGCGTAACCAGGCATTGAACTTAGTCTGAGCATGTTTTAGGGTTTGCTCAATGCTTGCTATACCTACGTCATACAGGGCATCATCCAAACCAGCATTGATAAAAGCCACTTGATTTTTCAAGTCATTCATGCGGCTATTAACTGGTGTTGCAGATAGCATCAAAACCTTAGTTTTAACTCCTGATTGAATGATCTCTTTCATTAACCGGGAGTATCGTGTGAGTCCGTTCCTGCGAGGTGGATTGTTTCTGAAATTATGAGATTCATCTATGACCACCAAGTCATAGTTACCCCAATTGACTGTTTCAAGATTTATTTCTCCTGATCTTCCTTTGGTTCTGGTCAGATCGGAGAAGCACAACACATCATAATTAAAACGGTCAGCTAATAGCAAATTGCGCTTATCGTTAACTGTATAAATAGTCCAGTTATCCTTTAGTTTCTTCGAGCATAAAACTAAAACCCTATCGTTGCGAAGCTCATAGTATTTTATGATCGCCAATGCTTCAAATGTTTTCCCCAATCCCACGCTATCGGCTATAATGCAGCCATTATATCGCTCAATTTTTTCTATAGCTCCAAGCACTCCATCGCTTTGAAACTTATATAGCTTTTTCCAAATTTCCTTGTCTTTTATGCCAGTTTTGGCTTTAATGATCTGATCTTCACTGAACTCGCCATGTGTCCTTTCAAACAATCCTGAAAGAGTCAGATAGTACGGTATTGTAGGTGCATAGTTCTGAAATAATTTACTTATTCCATCGAGAAAAGCAGATTTATAGTCAAATGTGATATTGGGATTTTGCCACAAGCTCTCAAACCAATCAAGTAGTGGCTGTGTTTCATCCTCTATATCACATAATGAGTTTAAGGTGTAGGTGCTTTGTGCTACAAAGCCCATACCCTCATATGTTAAAGTTGCGCTTCCGTGAATTGCTAGGGACTTGGAACCTAAGTTCTTAATGTGATATAGGTTCTGGTTGATTGGTAATCGGGATGCTTTAATCTCGCATTGGTCAAGAACCCACTTATAAAGTTCTTTCGCTATTTGTCCAGTTCCAAGAGAATTTCTATAGGTTCGTTCAGAAGGAATATCAGTTATACTTCTCACAATATTGTCTGACAAATTCGGTAGTATTAATCTAACCTTTGTGCTCTTTCTCCAATACCTTGCCAGTTCTGCTAACATAAATACAGAAACCTGGCTACAAACCATAGAGACAGAAGCGTTTTGAGATACACCTTTCACTAAAATGTCTCCAATCCTGCTACCTGTCCTATTATCGAGGATTTTCATTGTAAAACCTCGATCTCAGAGGATATTTTTTGAGGAATAGCATCCATCCCCCTATGTACTATTTGCTTATTAATATGTATTTGTCATATCGTTTTTTTGTCAATCAAAAAATCTGTCTCATCTTTGCTCATCCTGATTTGTCAGCGGACAGGGTAGTGCTTTCCTGGCTCTGGATCTATGATCACATCGGAACCAAGGAGATAATATGACCGAAGCGTTGATGAACCGAATCAAAGAACAATTAGTCAGACATGAAGGTCTGCGGCTCAAGCCGTATCGCTGTACGGCAGGTAAGCTGACCATCGGTTATGGTCGCAATCTCGATGATTGTGGTATCTCCCAGAAGGAAGCTTATATACTCTTGGAGAATGATATCCAGGACTGTGATCAATCGCTGATCGATGAGATTCCTGAGATCTACAATGCTCTGGATGAAGTCCGCAAGTCCGTATTGCTGAACATGTGCTTCAATCTGGGGATATCCGGACTGTTGGAATTCAACAACACCCTGACCTTCATTGCTGCCGGAGACTGGGAACGGGCTGCCAATGGAATGCTGGCTTCCAAGTGGGCGAAACAAGTGGGAAAGAGAGCAATAGAGCTCTCAGAGATGATGAGGAAAGGTCAGTGATAGCTATCCCGGTCGAAACCAATGCCATGCTTGCTATTCTTAACCTACCCAAGGAGATGGCTAACAACAGCATTTTCAAGGAGCATCAGGGCTTGGTGCTGGAGATGATCCACTCACTGGTTCTACAGGAGCACTACGATCATGCAACTCACGATGACCTAACGGAAGAGGAGCCATTTCTCATTTCTTTTCGTTTTGGGTTCTGTTTTCTGATGCTGCACTCAACAGCTGAGTTTCTCAATTTGAAGACCTTGGGCGAGGGAATCGTCAAGACCGTAGGATTAGACCAGTCAGCCACCGAACTGCTCACGGGTAGCGAAATAGACTCCTTTAAGATCAATCTTGAACTGAGAGCTTTGACCGTTTTGAGTTCCTATCTCAACCAAGCTGGTCTGGATCGCTTGAACGAACTCAAGCCCAGACAACCTCGTGCTATCCGGGTGGGAGTGATCTGAAATGAATAGCTCGCAGATGACGCAGATTATACAGATTTACGCAGATATTTTTGTTTTTGTAATAGAATGCTGGAGTGCAAGTGCCTGAGCAGAACTCCTCATTCGATGAGATTATGATAGAAGTTTACCGGGCTATCTATGCCGCTCTGGAAAGCCGCTTGCACCTGATCGGCTCGGTGATTGATGCCGAGTCCCGCAAGGAGATACTGGCACAGCAGATCTATGATAAAGGTGACTTCTATGGCAATACCGGCTATCTACTCCAAACCACAGCTACAGCCATGATCCTGAGAGTGGGCTCCAATGTTAAACACGAACCATTTGTTTTAGGCGGTAAAGTGCCTTCCTGGACTCCGATTGCTCCTCTTATAGCATGGGTCGAACGCAAGCACCTGTCTTGGACTGATAAAGAGACAGGGAAAGCTCTGACCGTAGCCGAGATCGCTTATCTCATCCGGGGCAAGATCAAGCGGGAAGGCATAGCTGCCAGAAATGTATTCGCTTCTGTCATAGCTAACCGGGAGCAATGGATCTATCAGCAATTGAACGATATAGAGGTAGACCTGTGACTGCAGTTGATAAGTATCAAGCCGAACGCAGCCGCATCTCGGAGTCATTGAAACTTGCGGGAGTTACCGAGATACTATACAACAAAGATGCCATACCTAAACAATTACCTTGTGCCATCCTGATCCTCGATTCCGAGACAGGCAAGCATGGCACTTCTCGACAGTATGTAGATACTGATATCGCTTGGACGGTCTTTCTGATCGTCAATGCCCAAAATTCATCCGATCCGGACTCTGAACTTTACTCACTCAAGGAGAAGTTCAGATCTATCTACATCAAGCTGATGAACAGGGACCTGCCCAGTGTGGAATACTATACCAGCAGAATAGACGGCACCCGCCTGGTCAGGATAGCCAAGATAGATCTATTGAAATCCGGAACCGGAGCAGGAGCATGAGAGTGATGCGATTGGGTGGTTATAACTTGGCGATCAGTTCTGCATCTGATCTGCTGGAGAGTAAATACAAACCTGAACCAATAGATCTATCCAAGTATCATAGGGTCGGTAAGCAGTTGGTATCCAAGGCTGCTGAAACCAAGAAAGTGGTCTCACAGCCCTACTCCATGAGCAAGCTGCTCAATCTCTTGGATATAGACGAGTACCACAGTGGCTGCATCGATGCCCTGACTATGGCTACCATCATGCAGTTCGACTGTAAGAACAGCCAGGTCAAGGCCTGGATGGTTGATGCCGAGTTCCCTGCTTGTGAAGACCAGACCACCATCCTGGCAGAACTGATGAAGTTCTATCTGGCCTGTGGTAACGGCTTCCTGATCAAGATGCGGAACGCCCAAGGCCAGTGGATGGGACTGGAACGGATGCTGCCCTCTGAAGTGCAGATCGTGGAGAACTACGACGAGTTCGGCTTCTTCAAGCCCAACTACATCCAGGTAAAAAACAACCAGAAGAAGGACTTCGCCTACGAGGACATCATCCACGTGAAAAAGTCCACACATAGATCAAACGCCTGGGGCCTGGCCTGCCTGCCCATAGCCATCAACATCGAGATCTTGGGTGAAATCAAGACCTTTGATTACAACAACTTTAAGAACGGTCTGATGATCGACTACTTCGTGATTGTGGAAGGTGGCACATTAAGAGACGGAACTGTCACTGATGAGCAGGGCAATGAAGTTCTCACCGATGCCTATACCGAGATCGAGAAGGCACTCACTGAAGTCAAAGGCAATGCCAAGAGCCACTCCACGGTGCTGATCGAGAGTGAGAGTCGGGACGTGAAGATACGCCTCGAACCACTCCGTCAACAAGACCGGGAAGGTGGCTTCCTTGGACTTAAGAAAGACCTGCGGGAAGGTATCCTGGCTTATCACCGGGTCCCGGCAAGGATCGTCTCACAGCTTATCCCAGGTCAGCTGGGTGGGGATAATAGTAGCGATATGCGGATGTTCTACCAGTTCGTAGTCAGACCGCTCCAGAACCGCCTGGCTTTGGCTCTGGCGAACGAGTTCAACTTCGACTTCGGCTGGAACGTAAAGCCGGAGGACTTCAACTTTGGCAACCTGACCGAAGTGCTGCAGACCGCTGATGAACAGCTCTTCATGCAGACTCGTAATTTCGGAGCATAGTTTTGTATTTTACCCATATTAACAATCAACCACTTAAGAATACCAAAGGAGGTAGCGTGAATCGTAAACGCACCATTCTCAAGGGAGAACTTCGCAATGTGGAAGTAGAGTTAGTCTCGCTTCTCTTCGATGAGATGACTCCCGCCAATCAGAAGGGCTTTGTGGTCAAGAATGCCAATGGCAGAAGTTTTGAGCACAAAATCAACTCCACCAAGTTCAAGAGTGAAACAAGCGGCACCCAGGGACGGCTGTTCGTCACCCTGATGGAGCCCAACATCCACGACTCGCAGGGCGATTACTACACCCGAGACGAGATACAGAAGGCCTGTGATCACTTCGCCAAGCATGGCCTGGTAGGCAAGTGTGATGTCAATCACAACATGCAACCGGTGCCTGAGTTTACCGTGGTCGAGAATTACATCCTCAAGACCAGTGACCGGGAGCATTTCCCCGATACCAAGGTGGGAGCCTGGGTCCAGGTCTTGAAGTGCGAAGATCTCAACTCCGAGCTCTGGCAGAAGGTCGAGAAAGGGGAGTTCAATGGTGTCTCCATCTACGGACGAGCTGATGACTACCGCAGTGCGGAAGCAAGTTTAACTGAGATCAAGAATGAACTCAACAACTTACGCAAGGTAGCGGAGCAGAACAACAACTCAGAGCTGCAGAAAGGGATCAATAGCATCACCAGCCGCATTACCGAACTTGAAAAAAATAATGAATCAGCGCTGGTATCTGATGCGGTAAAAAGCATCGAGAAGAGCCTCAAAGACCTCTCCGTCACTATGAGCAGAGCCATTTCCAAAAGCATTCCTGGAGAGCCGGACAGCAACCAGCAGACCACTGATCGGGAAGTTAGCATAGATGGCAACAAGATCATAGTCAAGGCCAGCCATCGTGAGATCTACAAAGGCATCTCCGATGTGGACTCCGGCAAAGCCATGAACATCCTCACTGCCAATACCACCTCTCTGTTTATCGATGAGGTGATCGGCAGCCAGCCGGGAGATACTCTCTCGGATATCTCGGTTCTTCCACTGCTAAAAGATGAGAAGATCGACGTCGGCCTGATTGATGACCTGGTCTTTAAGAACTCCCTCGATGGCGCACTTACGGCTCAGAACGTATCTACTGCCGATCTCTCTGTCCCCACCGGGATACTCAATGCCGAGTTCACTCTGGGAAGGGATGTGGTCGAGTTCTACAAGGACAAGTACGGTGAAGATGCCTTCGGAGCCTATGTGGAGAACCATATCGCCAAGAAGACCGAGAAAGCCATCCGCATGCTGCTCTTCAAGGGTGATAGAGCCTCTGCCACTGCCAAGATCAAGGCTCTGGATGGAGTGATTAAACTGGCAACTACTGCCACTGACATTACCAACCTCTCCAAGGCCACCTATACCGACTGGGCGAAGCGCTTTGAAGCTGCTCTCCTGGCCTTCTCTGATGAGATGCTGGAAGAGCAGGAGAACTTCAAGTTCTACGTCAGTCATAAAGACCTGATCCGCATCCGGGCCGAACTCGCCAAGCGTGAGACCGGAGCCGGAGACCGCCTGCTGCTTGAAGGTGGCAACGTCTCCTTTGCGGGTATCCCTGTAAAGCCTCGTCTTATGGATGCCGATTACATCATCGGCGGTCTGCCCAAGTTCATCATCGTCGGCTATCGCACTGATGCCGAACTCAAAGTCGAACACCACGGAAGCGATTGGAAGTACCACTGGTACATCCGTATCCGTCCCGGCATCACCTACATTTCCGGCTTCGTGAAAGTGTTCAAACTAACCACCTAAGCAATAACAACAAGATAAGGAGTATTAATGGACTTCATCATTGCCAATCAAGCCTTCATCTTAGGGCTTATCACCACCCTGATCGTCTGGATCATCTTTAAGATAACGG
>Ga0209407_1002407_pt1 | contig 17543 bp, 20 predicted proteins | sample AD_JPNHG3_MetaG_FD_184410 | JGI IMG/M metagenome (GOLD analysis project Ga0209407, IMG submission 184410) | Active sludge microbial communities of municipal wastewater-treating anaerobic digesters from Japan - AD_JPNHG3_MetaG (SPAdes) (version 2) | ecosystem: Engineered > Bioreactor > Anaerobic... | reverse complement strand
GGTACATCGTGGAAAACGTACATGACCCGCTGGTCTCGCCGGAAGACTTTGAAAAAGCCCAGCGGTCAATCGATAAACGCCGGTATGCAGGCGGAAAGGGCAAGACCGTCAATCGCGCGCTGCTTGCGGGACTCATCAAATGTTCGCATTGTGGACGCGCTTACATTAAGAAATACATCGATTCAATCTATCGGGGTAACCATAAGCGGTACAATTACTACTCGGATAGTGGGTACATCAAAGGCGGTACGTCCGTGTGCAAACTCACCAATGTACCGATGGAGCGGTTGGACACGTGGGTATTACAGCAGATCAAGTACGTCCTTCTCGGCGACCACGATGGGGTCCGACAGGCCGTCGACGCCTTTGTGAAGACGGTCCTGTCCGGGCAGGAAACGCCCGACGATACATCCGGCGTCAAGAAGGAACTCGATGCCGTCAACCGCCGCATCAAGGCAACCGTTGCCATGCTGGCCGATCCGACGTTCGACGGACTGGACGAACTCAAGACGACGCTTGCCGACCTGAAGCGCCGCCGCGATGGCCTCCAAGAGAAACTGGAAACCTCCGCCCCCTCTCGCGTCGCCGCGTTCAGCGAATCCGACCTTCGCAAATGGGCGACCGATCAACTCACCGCTATCGATGAACTCATCGCCACGCCTAACGCCTCCGTCGAGGCCCGCAATTTGGTCCATGCCTACGTAGACCGCATCGAGATCGACCCCTACGCCAAACAGGGCGTGCTCTACCTGCCCGTGGACGCCTACGGGTGCTTCACCAATGGTTTTTGTAGTTGGGGTGCGCACGGGACCGACCTCTGGCACGTCAAGAAGGTCAATCCGCAGAGCATGGTCCATCTGACAGAGAAACCGGTGGAACTGGCGGTACGGGCGATTCAGTTTTCATCGAAGCCCGGAGAGAACGTGCTGGATCTGTTCGGCGGCAGCGGCTCGACCATGATCGCCTGCGAACAGACCGGGCGCAACGCCTACTTGATGGAGATCGATCCCCTGTACTGCGATGTGATCGTGAAAAGGTATGAGGAGTTCACGGGCAAGAAGGCCCAGCGATTGGGCGGCGACGAATCGCCGGAATCAGAGATTACACAAGACCTGGCGGCGAAGGTGGTCGAGAGATGAGAGCACTGTTAATCCCCAAGCCAGCGCAGCTTTTCGTCGCCCTTGTTATCTGCGCCATCTGCGGGCAGGCGAATGGCGGCACGCTGCAGACGCAACCCCCCATCCGCGTAGGTCAAAACGCGGGCGCTGTTGTTGGCCACCGCCTGCACTCGACCGGGCAGACCCTGCGGCAGACTGGCGAAGTAGTAGCCCTCGCGTGCCTGGCCAAAGTGCAGCGGCCTGCCCCTGCGGCCGACCAGGATACGCGCCGGCCCGGGCCACATGCCGAGCACGGCAAAGTCGCCTTGGGCCTGGCTGGCCGCCCAGGCCAGGCGCTGGCTAATAGAGCCTCCGCATCGCGTCATAAGCAGGCCGAAGATCTCGCTGTCGCATTCGCTGCGGACGTTGAGGCGGTGTCGCCGCACGACCTGCCGGTAATTGCCAACCACGCCGTTGTGGACAAGAAAGCCAGCGCCGGCGGCGTGCGGATGGTTGTTGCGGTTGTCCTCCGGCGAACCGTGCGTAGCGTAGCGGCAATGGCCGACCATAACCACGGCGTTGCGGCAGCGGTCCAGCGCGTCCAGATGGACCTTCGCAGGGCCCGGCCGTTTGAACGTCTGGATACGTCCATCTTCGTCGAGCCACGCCAGGCCGAAGGCGTGTGCACCTCGCGTCTGCGTGATCAGGGCCAAGCGCCGCAGCCGCGTGATGTCAGGGCCTTGCCCCGCGCTGGTTATGAATCCGAATATGCCGCACATGGCTGCTCCTCTCAAAGAATGGTGTCGCGTTTACATCTGGGCGTCGTATTTGGCCGCCAACCGGCGGAACTCGCGTTTGACCTGCTCCTGCGGGATCGCGTCGCTGATCCATCCGTATTGCCGTCCACCGTGAATGCGGGCGTATCCGGCTCCCCAAGCAAGGTAGCCCATCAACCGCTCGGCCTCGCTTGCGCCTTGTCCGGCCTTCTTCCAGCCGCCCTTCAACTCGCCGGGATTCCACTTCGGTGCCCGCTTGCCGTTGATCGCCCGCTCCGCCAGACCCAGGCAGACCTGAATCCAACCGATGACCTTCGTGACATTGAGCGATCCGGAAAACACGCGGAATTCGACCGCGTCGCGTCTGCCGTTGGCGAGGTTGGTCAGGTTGAGTGCGTGGTATCGATTGCGGTCCAGCGCCGGTTTGGCATCCTTGTCGTTTCCGTACTTGCGGACGCCGCCGCAGTACATCCCGCGCTCGCGGCTCTTGGTGCCGGTGATCGCGTAGAGGCCGCGTTCGCAATATGCGACGATGGTCACCAGCCGCGCCAGCGCCGTTGCCGGCCAGTCGCGTTGCCAGCCGACGTGGACGTGAATCCCGCAGCTGACGTTGACGCGATGCCCTTTGGCCTCCAGCGCCCGAACCGCCTCGGCGACCTGCGCCAGGCCCTCCGGCCCGCGAAGGACCGGGGAGACAATCTCGCAGGCGTGGTAGCCGTGCGGCGCTCGGATCGAGGCGTCGCGTTCGGCCTTCCATCCCGCGGGCAGGTATGGAACCTGCGTTCCACGGTGGTATCCGCCGACCCGCAGGCCGTCATTTTCAACGGCGCTTTGCGGGGCTACCGTTTCGATCTCAACCCCGAATGTCATGTCGTTTGCGTTCATGGTTTTTCTCCTTCGTTTATAACCACATTAAGCCAAATGAACGCGAAGAAGCCAAGGGCTTAAAGTGCCATAAATGCTTTATTTGCAAGAATTTACGATTTGCAGCCGCCATGCAAAACCCGTTCCAGTCCGGGCTCTGAATGGGTTCTTTTTGCGGCGTGAGGTGACCGCCTAACGGCGTGGGCGGTTCACTGGAAAGTGGACTGAGGCGACTGAGAAAAACCCCGGCAGAGGATGCCGAGGTTTGGGAGGCGAGGGATTGGGATTGCGCTTACGATTTCTTGGCGAGGGCAAACTGGCCGCGGCCGACCTTTTCGAATCTGGACTCCGCGCCCTTGGTGTTGATCTCTTTAAGGATGGCCGCATACAGGGTATTTGCCGGGGTCTTTCCGCCCTTGGACGGCTGCCAGTACGCTTTCTGGACCATGGTCTCGACCATCTCCTTGCAGGCCAGCGGCTCCTTCTTCTCGGCAAGGACCCGGACGGCACCATCGAGGATGGAAGCCTTCTTGACCCGCAGTGTGTTTTGCGCAGGTTTGGCCGTGTTGGGCGATTTGACGCTGGCGCTAGCGGTGGCCGTTCTGGCCGAAGATCTCGTACCACGTGCCGACGTGGCGGTTGTGGCGGCGGGCCCGCGGAGGCGTTGGGCCGTCTTGATACGGACCTTCTTGCCCGTGGCCAGATTCTTGGCGTCCCAGCCGCCGTTTGGGTTTTCGGCGAGGATTTCGACGGTGACCACCTTGTCGGTGACCTTGGCCTTGTACTGGCCGCCAATAGCAACTTCTGACTTCTTCATGTTTGTCCCTTTCAATTGGAGGTTATTAAGAATTTCCCGAATACTTGACCAACAGGTTCAGCGCCCTCATGTACTCCTCAACCGTGCCGCCGAGGTGATGGGCGAGGCATTCGGCCATAGAGACGACGTCCTCAGCGCAATCGACCTCGACAAAATGGTCCCGGTCGCCGCCTGGGCCGATCAGCGACACCTCAATATGGGGGCTGCCCAGCTTGCGACTCATGTTGGCGTACTTTGCCGCCGGCATACCAGCCGATGGACTCTTGCCTGCGAGCGTGATTGCAACGACGTGCATGGTGATCTCCTTCCGTTAGCAATAGCCGTTTTCTTTTGCGATGAAGTTGTAGAGTCTGGCCGGGATGCGATCCGCAACCAGCGTGTCAAGCTGGTAGGCCAAATTAAAGGCCAGCGTCCAATCGCCCCGCTCGATGGCGTCAAGGATGTCCGTGAGGTCTTTGACATCCTGTTCGTACTGCCGGGCCGCGTCCATATCGCGGGCCTGCGCAGCCTTGTCGCACCTGGCCTGCCAGCGGGCAACCTGTGCGGTAAAGCGTTGGATGTCCTGCTGGAATTGCCGGTAGGTCTTGAGGTTTCGTTGTTTCTGTGCCATCGTCGGGTCTCCCGTTTTCAATTCGTATCTCGCGTATCGTTAATGCACAGTTACCTCAATGCCACGACCACGCCAAGGCAATTAACCCCTTATTTTGCAGTAATTTACAGATTTTTTGCCCAAGCGCAGGCAGGTGGGAGCCCCTGTAAGAAGAATCGGTACACTGGCAGCAATTTGGACTGAATATGGCGGATAACACCCTGAAAATTACGGCTCTGACGCCCGAGCAATTAGCCAAGATCCTGTCGGAGGCCTCCTGGTGGAAGGTATCCGCTCAACAGGTCCTGGCAATCGCGGAAAACGCCGGGCTCGTCCGATCCGACGGAACAATCAGCCTCGTCGAATACACCGCCTATCTGGCCAGGGAGGTTGTGCGTGGCAGCGATTAATCCGACCAAGCTTCGGCCCACGGACCTGACGCGGCTGCTCAACTCGGCGGGTTTCGGCGAGGTGATCTCGGAGCGGACGCTGCGCCGTCACCGCAACCGCGCTGGCTACACCATTGGCGACGCACGGACGGTGGACCTGTTTCGGTATACCGCTTGGCTGACCCAGGAGTATTCCAAGCCAGCGCATGCCCCTCGCACCTACGACGACATCCGCGAGGCCGCACGCCAGCGCAACGCGGAACTGGCGCGTTCGGGTCAGGACATCGGTCAGATCCCACCGGTCGTAAATCCGGAACGCAGGGCACAGGCGTGCGCAAGCTTTCGGTATTTCTGCGAGGTGTACTTCCCGGAGGTCTTTTACCTGCCCTGGTCGGCGGATCACCTCCTGGCAATCGAGAAGATCGAGCAGGCGGTGTTGAAGGGAGGACTGTTTGCGCTGGCGATGCCTCGCGGAAGCGGCAAAAACTGTTCTGATGCAGATGGCCTGTCTGTGGTCGGCGCTTACGGGGGCGACGCCGTTTGTCTGTCTGATCGCCGCTTCGGCCGATCGCGCCAAAGACCTCCTGGAAACCATCAAAGTCTGGCTGGAGACCAACGAGCGGCTGCACGAGGATTTCCCGGAGGTGACGGTTCCGGTTCGTGCCCTGGAGCGGATCACCAACCGCCAGAAGGGCCAGAAATCTAACGGTCAGTCCACACGCATCGAGTGGGCCGCCGACAAGATCGTCCTACCGACGATTGAAGGCAGCAAGGCCTCCGGCGTGGTGATCTCCTGTTCGGGCATGAAGGGCTCGGACATTCGAGGCCAGAACTACGCCCGTGCCGATGGTCAGGTGGTCCGGCCGCAGCTGGTGATGGTCGATGACCCGCAGACGACCGAATCGGCCTGGAGTCCATCACAATCCCAGCGCCGGGAGGCAATTCTGGCCGGCGACGTCCTGGGCATGGCCGGACCCGGCAAGAAGATCTCGGGCCTGATGGCCTGTACGGTCATCCGACCCGGCGATATGGCGGACAACATCCTGGATCGCGACAAACACCCCGAGTGGCAAGGTGAACGGACCAAGATGGTCTATACCTTCCCCGCCGACGAAAAACTCTGGGCCCAGTACGCCGAGACCCGGGCCGATTCGCTGCGCAACAGCGGTGACGGATCGGAGGCCACGGAATTCTATCGCCACAACCGCGAAGCGATGGATGCGGGTTCGGTGGTCGCCTGGCCCGAGCGCCACAACGACGATGAATTGTCGGCCATCCAGCATGCGATGAACTTGAAACTCCGCGACGAAGCGGCGTTCTTTGCCGAGTATCAGAACGAACCCATGGTCGAGGCCGAAGGCCAGGACATGCTCACCGCCGACGAGATCGCCCAAAAACTCAGCGGTTTGCAGCGCGGCTTGGTGGGTCTCAATTGCCAGTGGCTGACGATGTTTGTGGACGTCCAGCAGAAGGCCTTGTTCTGGATGGTGGCCGCATGGGAGGAAGACTTCACCGGATATGTGATCGACTACGGAACGTGGCCCGAGCAGAAGCGGGCGTATTTTACGCTGCGGGACATTCGCCGCACCATCGCCCAGGAAAAACCCGATGCGGGTCTCGAAGGTTCGATCTATTACGCCTGGATAAACTGACCGAGGATAAACTCTCGCGGTCCTATCGCCGCGAGGACGGGCTCAGGATGCAGATCTCTCGCTGTCTTATCGACGCCAACTGGGGCCAGACGACCGATGTGGTCTATCAGTTCTGCAGGCAGAGTGCGTTTTCAGTGAGGCTCCTGCCCAGCCACGGCAAGTATGTGGGCGCATCCAGCATCCCCTTCAGCGAATACAAGCGAAAACGCGGCGACCGGCTCGGACTCCACTGGCGGATTCCCAACACCACGGGCAAGCGCGCGATCCGGCATGCCCTGATCGATACCAATTACTGGAAGAGCTTCGTCCACGCCCGACTGGCGGTGGCAATGGGCGATCCGGGGTGTCTGTCGCTGTTTGGACGCGATGATGCCACCCACCGCTTACTGGCCGAGCATCTGACCGCCGAATACCGTGTCCAGACCGAAGCCCGCAACCGTGTTGTCGACGAATGGAAGCTCAAGGCCATCGCGCCGGACAACCATTGGCTGGACTGTCTGGTGGGCTGTGCGGTCGCCGCATCGATGGAGGGAGCGAGGCTCTTCGGCACCGAGGCCACAGATGTGGCCGCCCCTCGGCGTCTGAAGCTCTCCATGCTGCAGCGCCGCAAGAAATTCTGAAAAAAAATCCATCGGATGCGGCCAACCTGCCTCTGCGCGTACCGATTATGCTTATGAGGGCAGTGAGAACTTACCGGCGACCCGCCTCCTATTCCACAGGACAATGCATGGTTACAGCGACCACCTGCGGTCTTGAACAACACCGTCATCTCATCGCAGACCTGCTTTGCGCCTACCGCGTGCCATCGGCGGCCGCACGGGATGAACTGGCAGCGGATGCGCTGATCGGCCTGTGGAACGCGATGCGAACATACAGTCCCGATCTGGGACTGAGTTTCGAATCCTTTGCCCGACGGAAGATGCGTCATGCGATCCAGGATGGTCTGAGAGAGCGGCATTTCCTGTCGCGGCGTTTGCGGCAGCAATTCGGCGAGAACCCGCCCATGCGTATTTCATTCGAGGTATTCCTGGACCGGTGCGAGACGACCGGTCGCCAAGATGAGCATCTGGAGGATGTCGACCGCCGCGACTTGGTGGAATTTTTGCTCGGTCAGTTGAGTCCCCTGGTTCGCCAGTGGCTGGTGGAGCGTTTTTGGCAGGACCACACCTATACCCACATCGCCGCCGATCACGGCGTCTCCCGCAAGCACGTGGCCTTTGAGATTCAGAAGGCGCTCGAATCGCTCAGCGTTCTGGCAAGACAGATACTGGATTAGCCCATGGCCGATACCGACATCGAACAAGCCATCAAAGACAACGCCACCGGGCCCAAGCAGGCCTCGGGCGACGCCGGTTCAGTCGAGCAGCATTCGCTGGCGGACCAGATCGCCGCCGATAAGCACCTGGAATCCAAAAAGGCGATGGCCACGAAGGGGCTGGGTATCAAGCTCCTGAAGATCTCGCCCGGAGGTGCCGTCTGATGTGGCCGTTTAAGTCCCGGACCACCACTGTCCAGAGGGTCGTGCCGGTAAAACTGCGGGCCCGCTACGATGCCGCCCAGACCACTCGCGAGAATATTTGCTACTGGGCGATGGCAGACGGGCTCTCGGCCGATGCGGCGTCGTCGAGCGATGTCCGTAAGAAGCTGCGTGACCGCAGTCGCTACGAGACGGCCAACAACTCCTACGCCAAGGGCATTGTACTGACATTAGCCAACGACTGCGTGGGAACAGGCCCAAGGCTTCAGCTTCTTACAAGCGACGGCGGATTGAATCGTGCAGTCGAAGCGGCGTTTATGGCGTGCGCCAGAGATGTTTCGCTGGCTGCCAAGCTTCGCACCATGCGGATGGCCAAGGCGACCGACGGCGAAACCTTCGGGGTTCTGACGGCCAATCCGCTGCTTGCCGGCCCTGTAATCCTGGACCTCCATCTGGTCGAGGCCGACCGGGTCGCCACGCCGCAGTTGAAGCTGCTCGATGACCCCGTCGATGGGATTGAACTGGATGCCTGGGGTAATCCCGCACGCTACTACGTTCTGCGTTATCATCCGGGCGATCTGCGGGCGACGGTCAACGACTTTGATGTATTGACCGCCGATTCGGTGATTCACTGGTTTCGAGCGGACCGACCCGGCCAGCATCGCGGTATTCCGGAGATCACTCCGGCTCTAGCGCTGTTTGCTCAGTTGCGGCGATACACACTGGCGGTCCTGGGAGCAGCCGAAACGGCGGCGGACTTTGCGGCGGTACTGTTCACCGATGCCCCCGCCAACGGCGAAGCGGCATCGGTCGAGCCGATGGACTTCGTCGAGCTGGAAAAACGCATGGCGACCGTCCTGCCCGATGGCTGGAAACTGGGCCAGATCAAGGCCGAACAGCCCGCCACCAGTTACGCAGAGTTTAAGCGAGAGATCCTCAACGAGATCGCCCGCTGCCTGAACCTGCCCTACAACATCGCCGCGTGCAACTCCTCGGGCTACAACTACGCCAGCGGCCGCCTGGACCATCGCGCCGCTAAACTACAAAAACTCACCTTTGGCTGGCATCGCAGCCAAATACGCCCAATCGCTTGAAAGTACCCTCAAGAGTCCCGGTCGTAGTCGGACAGCGCACGCTCTCTTACAAGTTCATAGCGGCCAAAGCAAAAAAGGGCCTCCGGTTTCCCAGAGGCCCTCGGGGCGATTAGTCACGCCTCCGGTGGAGGAGAAAAGCTTCGAAGCCCTTCTTGCGTGGGCGGCACAGCCCGGCCAAAGGCGACGCCGCCCGGAAGTCAACCACCCGCATCTCTATTCAATGAACTCCGGCGGAACTCGATCCGCCAGCCACACCTTATCGTTGCCCTCGTAAAACGCCACACCCCCCTGATGGGCTTGCCCTGCCTTGACGATCAAGATGACCGGCTCGGAAGCCTTTCGCTTGCCCACGGCCTGGGCGGTTTCCAAGTCGGCGGACAGGTGGACGTATTGCCGTTCCATCGGCAACAGGCCGTCTCTCCTGATCGCCGGCAGAGTTGCGGGCGCTGTCCCGTGGAACAAGCGGGTCGGGGGTGCGGCCGGTTCCCGGCGAAGTTTCCCCGGCAATGAATGCCCGTACAACGCACGGATGCGGCCGTTGGTCATCTCATGCCGCTGCTTTGATGAGGCCGCGATCATCGCGGCCAGATCGCTCTCGCACAGGTCGCGCCAAGCCGGGGATTCCTGACGCAAGGCCGCCAGCAACGAATCGACGCTTACCCAGCCGTCATTATCAAGCTCAAGTTCGTACAGCCAAGGCTCGTGCCGGAGCGCGTGCGAGACCGTTTTGCTCAACTGCACATAATCTACGTCCATGTGCCCGGCTCCTCCGGCAATGCTTCCCAGGACTCGGCAATGAACTCATAGCAACCGTCACTTGCAAAATAGATACGGTAATGATGAAGTTCCCACTTGTCCTTCCAACCTTCAGCTATATCCGCGACTACGGCCCGCAGCCATTCAGAGTCACGGACTTCCACCAAAGTGTCGTAGGCGTTCACATGTTCAGGACGACAGGCGACTTCTACCCGGTGTGAGGTGGCTTTGGGGTGGATAATCTTCAATCCGCTACGGAAGAACTTGCCATCTCTTTCAATATCGACGTAATCGAAACGCAGGGTTGCGACGCCACCGTCGAAATGCATATCAACGCCGTGTTCAAATGCCGTCGAACAAACTGGAATCTTCATAAGTTCAGTAATCCGTGGCATGCTCAACCTCCTCCACCACTTGGACGAACCGTGGGTATGCCTTGACTGGTGAGCCTGTTGTTGCTCAATTGCCGCGTCAGATTGTTTTCAAAGAGCCCTTGTCCGGTCCTGTTAACGGCATTCCATTGGGAACGCGGGATACCAGCCCTCATGAGCGCCTGGGAAGACCGAGTGTTCAAAATCAGCGTATTGCCATCACGTATGATGTAGTCGATTGGAACATCAGTGGGTGTAAACTTGCCTGCTCGGAGAGCGCCAGCCACATCGTCAATCGTCTGTCCGGCAAATTGTCCGCCCTTACCGAACGCTTCGCTGAACGTCTTCTGAGCAAAATTGGCGTTTTCTATCGCCGCTCCTGGGGCAGCACGGGTAGCATCCGCAATAGTTGCGCCGCACGACATGGCCCCCTGAGCACACGCCGCAACCGCTCCGCAGAATTGACTTGTGCCCTGCAAGCCTCTGACGTATTGCTCTTGACCACTGAATGTCCGCCCGGTGGTAGTGTCGATGGATTCTTTGCCTCGAAGGTAGTCGACGCCATAGCTCATGTCTGTCAGGCCCACGAGGTCGGCACCGACCATTTGCCAATTGCACGCATCCTTGATGGCCTGATCCAAGTCTTGCCCATTGTATTCATAGCACATGAGGATGCGATTGGTGTACGGTTCGGCGACGTAACCGATGATCTTGTCACGAACTGCCCCGTAGCCATTCTCATCCACGTACACGATGTAATGGCAGTAGCCCATCATGGCGTTCTTCGCGCAGCCGGACGCGATGCTCTTGGCGGCCTTGCAGTATTCTTTGGCTTCGTTGGGGTGCTGGTTCAGCATCTGTGCTCGCTGATACTGCAACCAGTAGTTGTCCATGCGTCTGGTCTGTTCGTATGATAATCCGAACCTGCCGCCGACCATTCCGTGCTCGAATCGAAAACGGTCCAACCAGGACCACTGGTCTTTGTACAGACTCTTCAAGCCATACGGGTCGACCCAATTGGTGGGGTTCGACATGACATATTCATACAGGTTCATCGAATCGGCGTAACCGATTGGGTCGGTCTGGAGGAAGCGTCCGGTTTCAGGATCGTAGGTCCGGTTGACCATGTAATACAATCCTGTTTCAGGGTCATAAAGATAACCGGCGAATCTGTACGGGTTGGCCGCCGCCGATGAGAAGGAGGCCTCAGACGGTCGGCCGTATGCATCGTACAGGTAGAACTCTCTATCACTTTCCCGCCGGAACTTGCCGCCCACGATGCCAACCACGGAACCAAGAGCATCCTTGAGGTAATAGAAGTGGGTCTCCTTGGTTGTGGGCAGCGACCCTCCATCGGCGGCGAGGACGGCGTAGTCGTGGAGGTCAACCGTGCCGCTGCTGTCGTAGTCATACGTTTCGTCGTCCGTCAGCCATGCACTGGCAAGTCCTGCCAGTTCGAGAACGCTGTTCGGGTCAAACGGCTTCTCCGGCAGGAACATGGCCAGCACTTCATCTTTGCCGTTGCCGTGGACCAACGAGCGGGCCGGTTTCTCAGTGCCGTCGTCGGGCTTTTCGTATTCAGAGATTACCCGGCCAAAGGCATCATAGTAGTAATATGTTGTCTTACCGCCTGCAACCTTCTTGATCCTTCTGCCCAAACCATCGTAGCCGTACTCGACAATTGTACCGGAACTGGCGTCCTGGACCTTTGTCAGCCGATCGCGGTAGTCATAGGAATACTGGAAGCCATATTTGTCCCTTTTCAAATTGCCGTTGGCGTCATATTCGGGATAGAAGTCGGCAGACAGCCCGAAGGCGTATTCCTCGTGGATTTGCGTGTACTGGTTATTGTTGTTGTGCGTGTAGGTCTGCGTGAAACCATGCCCGCCGACAGCCTGATAACGATTGCCTAAGCGGTCATAGGTAAACTGTTCGTTCGCCGCCCCCGGACCTTGGGGCGTGGACATCGTGGCAAAACCGTCGCCCCGGGCTTTGCTCGGCAGCACGTATACGTTTGTTCCGGTTCTTCCCATTGTGGGGGCCGGGGGGCCACCGCCAAAGGCTTTTTCCGGCGGTGCGTATGCGCCCCCATACGGGTCGAACCCTGCCGAGAAGCTGCCCAGCCCCAATAGGCAGGCCATAGTAATGAACCACCGACCTGAAGACCGCATCTTTCTCTCCTTTCCACAACACGTTTTCCGTTTGCGTCCTATGAACTCCTCGCGACGATGCGGCACGGCTTCTCTTGAAAGTAGCCGAAAAAAGGGGCACCACCGACTTTAACGGTACACTATTGTTCCGAGTCACGTCAACAAGTTTTTTCTCATCCACGAAAAATCCGCCGAGCGTCCTACGAATAAGCGAACGAGGAGTCCAAGTGTTGATATGCTTTTATCCCATCTTTCAAAAAGTTTTTCGTGGCGGGTCACCGCCGGTTAGTACGGATTGTATTAAGGGGCGACTTTTCTTATGGAACCAGCGACCATCTTAACACAGCGAATCTATCAATCCGCCGAGGCAATGGCGACGCAACTGCTTGCGGTAAAGGGCTTGCACGCCATTCACATCTCGCCGAGAACGCCACTCAGGAAATCGCCCTTGCGGGCCTTCAGAACTGGCAGGCGACACAGAATATCGCATTCGTCAAGGTGCGGGACCTGTTGGGCATCAATCTCCTGGAACCGGAAGCAGGCGATCCGCCGTTTCTGACTAAACTCGGGACCGACGAGATCCTGCTGTGCGATGTGATTTACTGCCTCATCAAACCCCAGGCCGATCAGCAGTCTGTCACGGACGAACATTTCGGTCAGGCCTTAGGCGGCGAGGCGATCCTCTCGGCCCAGAGGGCCTTCTACGAGGAACTAATTGATTTTTTCCAGAAGCGCGGCCGCAGCGACCGGGCGCGGGCGGTCGCCACACAGGCCAAGATGATCGAGGCGGCGGTGACGGCCGTGGAAAGCCACATCGAAGCCATCGATATCGATGCGACGATCCGTGGTGCGATCTCTGGCGACTTGCCGGGATCATCGGTGTCGACCCCGCACCGCTGACGCTTCGCGAGATCCTGTGGATGGCCGAGGGCCGCCAGCGACACAACTGGGCCAGGACCTCCCACGTCATGGCGCTGGTGGCCAACGCCAATCGCGATCCCAGGAAGACACGCACCTTTAGACCCTCGGACTTTGACCCATTCAGAGAGACATCGTCGCACGCGGGTGTCGTGATCACCCAGGAAAACGTGCACCTTTTACGAAACGCTTTTTTAGGAGACCACTCATGAAAACCGATTTCTTCCACACCGTTCTCAAATGGCTTGACTACAACCGCTGGACGTTCATCTCGATTGTAGTCTTTGCCGTCATGCTGGCTGCCTTCATTGGAATCGCGGGCTGTCAGTCGACGACGGCATCCTTGTTCGCACCCGCCGACGGCAGCGCAGCGGCCAAGATCGACCGCTCCGAGTTCATGCGTCAGGCCAGCACGACTCAGAAAGACCTGGCCGTAAAACGCGTGGCCATCGACGCCGAATTGGCCGCCTACAATGAGGAAGTCAAGGCCTTCAATGGACGCGTGGATGCGGGGCTCGAAGACCTCGACCGGCAGGACGAGTTTCGGGCGGAAATAGTCAACACCGTCGGCCTGATTGCCAGCAGCGCCGCCGGAGGGACGCTCAACCCTGTCTCGCTCATCCCCATCGGCGTGGGTCTCTTAGGCGGAGCATTAGGACTCGGAGCAGCTGCCGACAACCGCAGGAAGGACAGGCTGATTACGGATCTGAAACAGCCTGCCGTTACCCAGGCCGGATAAACCGTCGGAGTAAGGCGTCATGGCCTCGAACACTCATGGTATCCGCGCCGGAAGGGCCTATGTCGAGCTGTTTGCCGACGCCAGCAAGCTCGCCCGAGGTCTGAAACTCGCCGAGCGGCAGCTTCGCGACTTCGGCGGGCGCGTCCAGGGGCTGGGACTTCGCCTCGCCTCGGTAGGCGGTGCGGTCCTGGCCCCTATGGGCCTGGCGACGCGGACCTTTCAGGGTTTCGACGATGTGATGCTGTCGGTGAAGGCGGTCACGGGGGCAACCGGCAAGCAGTTCGACACCCTGACCGGGCAGGCCAAGCTCCTGGGCCGAACCACCTCGTTTACGGCCGCACAGGTTGCCTCGGCGATGTTGGAGTTGGGTCGAGCCGGTTTTGCGCCGGACGAGATCCAGGCGGCCATCGCGCCCGTCCTGGATCTCGCCCGCGCCACCGGCACCGACCTGGCCCAGGCGACCGGTTATGCGGCCAACACGCTGCGGTCCTTCGGCCTGGATGCATCCGAAATGACACGGGTGGCGGATGTCCTGACCGCTACGGCCAACAACTCTGCCCAGACACTCGATGACCTCGCCCAGGGCATGGTCTACGCCGCCCCCATCGCCGAGGAATACGGTCTGAGCCTCGAAGACACCGCAAAGGCGTTCGGCGCACTGGCTAACTTCGGCATCAAGGCCTCGATGGCCGGCACCAACATCCGCAACATCCTCTTGCGGATGGCCGATCCCACCATCCAGAAACGCCTCAAAGGTGTTGGCGTCACCGTCGCCGACACTGCCGGCAAGATGCGACCCATGGCCGCTATCCTCAGGGATATGGGCGCAGCCACCGAAAACATGCCTGATGTGGAGCGTCTGTCGCTGCTGCAGGATGTGTTCGGCCTGCGGGCAGTGGCCGGTGGAAGTAAACTCACAGTTGCCGAGTTTGACCGCCTTAACGAGGCAATAGACCAGGCGGCCGGCACCGCCGACCGAACCGCCAGGATCATGGATTCTGGCTTGGGCGGCGCACTGCGCCGGATGTGGTCGGCCGTCGAAGGGATTGCCATCGCCGTCGGAGAGGCCCTCTCCAAGCCCCTGTCCCTCGTCGCCGACCTGATGGCCATGATCTCCAATTATCTCACCGAGTGGATCGATAAGCACAAGGCCCTTGTCGTCATCATCGGCGCCTTGGCGGCGCTGCTGGTCGGCGTGGGGACTGGGCTGATCGGCCTCGGTATGGCGATCAAGCTGGCTGCTTTTGCCATGAGCGGACTGCTGACGATCTGCAAAATGTTCTCGGCAGCCATGTCCGCTGTGATCGCGACCATGGGCGCCTTGCTGTCTCCCATCGGCCTGGTTGCCGGGGCGGTGATCGCCCTGGCCGGGGCGTTTATTTACAGCAGCGGCGCGGCCGGCAAGGCCGTGGCCTGGTTAGCAAAACGGTTCGGCGAACTCAAATCAGACGCCATCACCGCCTGGCAGGCGATTGCGGACGCGTATGCCAAGGGCGATCTCGGTCTGGCGGCCAAGATCGCCTGGCTGACCGTAAAGATGGAGTGGGCCAAGGGCATCCACGCCATCAACGGCATGTGGCTGAAATTCAAATTCGGGTTCCTAAAAATCGCGCACGGAGCGTTCTACGGCGCGCTGGCGGCTTGGGAATACGTTCAGAATGCCATCGTCATCGGCATGATCGAGGCGTCCTCTGCGGCGATCAAAGCGTGGAACGTCTTTGTCTCCTGGTGGAAACGTGCGATCAACTGGGTCGCCGGGGCGCTGGGCCGGGCCTTCAGTAAGGTCATGAGCATCTTCGACAAGGATTGGAATCACCAGGCGTTCATGGGCGAATTTAACCAGGCGCTGAAGGATGACAACGCCGAGATCACCAGGGAACTGGCCGCCCAGAATGCCGCCGTCGAGCAGCGTCGTCAAGAGATGCGAAGCGCCGCACAGGGGGATCACGAAGACCGTCTCGAAGAGATCGCGCAGGGCTATATCCGTGCCGGCGACATGCTCGATAAGGCCCATACCGCCCAGCTTGACCACATCGCCGAGAGCCTCGCTGCGGCGCGCAAACAGTGGCAGGAGGCCGTCGCCGAATCCAAGGCCACCACGCAGGAAGCCAAGGAGGGCGCGGCCAAGGACAAACGACACGGAGGCCCGCAGATCCCCAACTTAGGTGCTCTGGGCGGCGTCCAGGAGGCGATGACCGCAGCGATGGGGACATTCTCCGGGCTGGCGGTGGGCAGGATGAGTATCGGCGGCATCAGCCAGAAACTCGTCGACGCCAGCGTGGAAACAGCCAAGAACACCCGCGATATCCTGCGCGAGGTTGAAGACGGCGGCACATTCACCTGATAGGTAGGCACCATTGAGCTGCGAAGAACTGTTTGATTCCAGGGACGTCCAGCTGGGGGTCAATCCCACCGCGACGCTGCAATTTGTGATCAAGGGCACCACCGATCACGATGCAGCGCTGGCCGAGCTTAATGTGACGTTTACGTCGACGGTTTCCGGCATCCCTGCGCAGAGCTACCGGGTGGCGCCTGTCAGTAACGACATCTGGCTCGGCACCGTGCGCTACGGCACCAGCGTTCAGTCGACCGGCCAGACGCTCTATCAGTTCGATACCGGAGGCGGCAGCCAGCACGTCACCAACAGTATCGCCACGGTCGCCCGGTACGCACCCGCGGGACGCACTGCGGCGAATTTTCAAGGGGCAATCGGTGTCAGCAAAAACGACGTCGCCGGCGTCGATATAGTCGTTCCGGTCTACAACTGGAACGAGGTCAAATATCATGCCGATTCGGACATCGATGCCGCCTACCGTCTTGCGATCTTCTCGATTACCGGCCGAGTGAACAATGCTGCCTGGAAGGGTTATGCCGCCGGAGAAGTGTTGTTCATGGGGGCCTCGGGCGCAAAGCGCGGCAATGACGACTGGGAGATCATGTACCGGTTTGCCGCCAGCCCGAACCTGTCGGGTTTGACCGTGGGCACCATCACCGGCATCAACAAAAAGGGCTGGGAGTACATGTGGGTACAGTATGAAGCGGCGGAAGATGCCGCTGCCAAGATGTTGATTAAGGTGCCTGCGTCCGTGCACATCGAGCAGGTCTATCATTATGGGGATTTCAGTACGCTGAAGCTGTAATGGCCGGATACCTGCAAAAAGTCAACCCCGGCGACCGGATGCGGATTGCCGCACGGACGTACAACGCCTTTGTTGATGCCGCCAAAGCGCAGCAGATGCAATCGCTGGGCAACCAGTCCAGACCACGCAATGATACGCCCGCTATGACACTGGTGCAGGTCAAGAACGCCAGCGGCTCTGACTGCCCTCACTTCGGCGTTCTGGGTATCAGCGGCGTTGTCTTTGACCCAGTGGCTGCCCCCGATGCCTTCAAGAACAGCGTGGTATTCTCCGGGACAACGCCATCAGCATCGAGTCACGCCGGCGGGCGATTCGTGATCTGCGCTGAGCCGATTGCAAACGGCTCCATCGGCGCTGCATGGGCCGGCGGTGTCTGCCAGGTACAGATCGAGGTCTCGGACGCCGACCACGCGTATGCTGATGTTTCAGACGGTCAGCTCACCAGATTAGCCAGCGCCGAAAGCGGACCCTGCACGATCCTGTGGAAACAGTCCGGCACCGGCACGAAATGGGCCGTCATACGGTTTGGCGGCGCTGGTGGCGGCGGCGCTGCAGGCGGTGACCGGATTGCCTATGTCAAGACGCTTCTGATCAGCGACACTCATTTTTACCGTTGACGACAATTAGAATTACCGGGCCAGGTTGAGGTTCGGTAGGCTATCTGGATTATCCGCAAGTCAGGGAGATCCAGATGGTTACGGACAATCAGGTAAG
>Ga0209407_1002406_pt1 | contig 17545 bp, 2 predicted proteins | sample AD_JPNHG3_MetaG_FD_184410 | JGI IMG/M metagenome (GOLD analysis project Ga0209407, IMG submission 184410) | Active sludge microbial communities of municipal wastewater-treating anaerobic digesters from Japan - AD_JPNHG3_MetaG (SPAdes) (version 2) | ecosystem: Engineered > Bioreactor > Anaerobic >... | reverse complement strand
GTATCCGCTTGGCGCTGCCACCTCGTGGAGTACGTATGTACCGTCTGTCAGATCCTTTACGAATGTGGATTCGCTTCCGCTTATCCATACCAGTTCCTTGCCGTTCTCACTTGTTACAAGCTCTGCTCCTTCGCCAAGCTTAACCTTGCTTACGTCGAAGGTTACGTCCTGACCTCTGAAGTCCTTGCCTGTGAGTGTGAGTCTTGCTCCGCTGATCTCATCGCTGAATACGTTTGCCTTGCTGATCTCAACGTCTGTTACTGTCATATCGTCAATCATTGTTACAGTACTTCCGTCGCTTACTGCGTCGCTTCCTGTTACCTGACCGTTCTCGATCGTGAATGTGATATCTGTTGTTACTTCATAGCCGCTTGGTGCTGCTACTTCGTGCAGTGTGTATGTTCCGTCTGTCAGACCCTTGACCTGTGTGGACTCGCTTCCGCTTATCCATACCAGCTCATTTCCGTTCTCCTTGGTAACGAGCTCTGCGTCCTTGCCAAGTACCACGTTATCAATGTTGAACTCGACCTTTCTTCCTGTCAGGTCTGTTCCTGTCAGTGTCAGTCTTGCTCCCTTGATCTCTTCGCTGAATACGTTCTGCTTGCTTATTGTTACGTCCTTCTTTGTCATGTCGTCTGTGAGAGTTACTGTATTTCCTGTAACTCCTGTATCGCCGGAAACCATACCGTTCTTGATTGTGAATGTGATGTCTGTTGTTACTTCATATCCGCTTGGTGCTGCTACTTCGTGGAGTGTGTATGTTCCGTCTGCCAGTCCCTTTACGAATGTTGAAGTATTTCCTGACTTCCATGTAAGGCTTGTGCCGTTTGCATCGCTTACAAGCTCTGCGCCTTCACCGAGGACTACCTTTTCAAGGTCGAATACTACTTCGTTGCCCTCTTCGTCCTTACCTGTAAGTGTGATCTCTGCGCCCTTGACCTCGTCGCCGAAGGTATTCTTCTTGCTGATCTGGACGTCTGTGATCATGTTGTCGATCATTGTTACGATATTGCCGTCGCTTACAGCTTCGCTGTTTACGAGCTTGCCGTCGCTGATCGTGAATGTGATATCTGTTGTTACTACATATCCGTCAGGAGCTGCTACCTCGTGAAGTACGTATGTACCGTCGTTGAGGTTCTTTACCAGTGTTGCTGTTGAACCTGATACCCATGCAAGCTCTGTTCCGCTTCCGCTTGTAAGTGAAGCTCCACTTCCCAGTACCACGTCATTGATATCGAAGTTTACAGACTTGCCTGTAAAGTCTGTTCCTGTCAGTGTGAGAGATGCTCCTGCGAGTTCCTCTCCGAGTACGTTTGCCTTGCTGATGTTTACATCGAGCTTGTTCATGTCGTCGATCATTGTTACCTTATGACCGTTAACGTTTGTACCCTTGACCTCACCATTCTCTATTGTGAATGTGATGTCTGTTGTTACTGCATAGCCGCTTGGTGCTGCTACTTCGTGCAGTGTGTATGTTCCGTCCTTGAGATCCTTTACGAATGTGGACTCAGTTCCGCTGATCCATGTAAGGCTTGTGCCGTTTTCCTTTGTTACGAGCTCTGCGCCTTCACCGAGCTTAACCTTGCTTACATCGAATGTCACATCGTTTCCGCTGCGATCCTTACCTGTAAGTGTCAGTTCTGCTCCCTTGACCTCTTCGCTGAATACATTTGATTTGCTGATCTCTACGTCTGTTGTTGTCATATTGTCGATCATTGTTACTGTATTTGTGCTGCTGTCTACGCTTGTTCCCATTACCTTACCGTCTGTGATGTAGAAAGTAATGTCTGTGGTCACTTCATATCCGTCAGGTGCAGCTACCTCGTGCAGTACATATGATCCGTCGTTGAGTTTCTTTACGTTTGTGCTTTCAGTTCCGCTGATCCATGTAAGCTCTGTTCCGTTCTCCTTAGTAACGAGTTCTGCGTCCTTGCCGAGCTCTACGTTATTCACGTTGAATACTACTGCATTTCCGTTGAAGTCCTTACCTGTAAGAGTGAGCTTTGCGCCCTTAAGTTCTTCGCTTAACACGTTCTGCTTGCTGATCTTGACATCTGTCTCTGTCATGTCGTCAACCATTGTTACTGTGTTGCCGTTGCTTACAGCTTCACTGTCCACAAGCTTGCCGTCCCTGATAGTGAATGTGATGTCTGTTGTTACTTCGTAGCCGCTTGGTGCTGCTACTTCGTGCAGTGTGTAAGTACCGTCATTCAGCTTCTTTACGAATGTTCCTTCTGAACCGCTTACCCAAGTGATCTTGGTTCCGTCTTCCTTGGTCTTAAGCTCTGCGTCCTTGCCAAGAACTACATTGTCGATATCGAAAGTCACGTCTCTGCCTGTGAGGTCCTTACCTGTGAGTGTCAGCTGAGCTCCCTTTACTTCGTCGCCGAATACGTTTGCCTTGCTGATCTTGACATCTGTTTCCTTCATGTCGTCAACCATTGTTACTGTGTTGCCGTCACTTACTGCATCGCTGTTTACCAGCTTGCCGTCCTTGATTGTGAAGGTGATGTCTGTTGTTACTTCATAGCCGCTTGGTGCTGCTACTTCGTGGAGTGTGTAAGTACCGTCGTTCAGTTTCTTAACGAATGTTCCCTCTGAACCGCTTACCCATGTAAGCTCCTTGCCGTTTTCCTTTGTTTCAAGAACTGCGTCCTTGCCAAGTTCAACGTTCTTTATGTCAAAAGTTACATCCTTGCCTGTGAAGTCCTTACCTGTGAGTGTCAGCTCTGCTCCCTCGACCTCGTCACCGTATACATTTGCCTTGCTGATTGTTACATCAACTGTGCGTACTCTTGTTACTGTTACGATCGCCTCAGTTGCAACTGTTGTGGAAGTTGTTGTGACTGCCTTTGTTGTTGCAGGTCCCTGTGTGGTCTGTGTCGTTACGATCTCATCGATCATCTTGACTACACTTACTTCGTCTCCGTCTACAGTTATCTTTCCGTTCTTTACGGTAAATGTGATATCTGTTGCCTTGTTGTAGCCGAGAGGTGCTGTGTCCTCGTGCAGTGTGTATGTTCCGTCTACGATACCGTGTACGATAGTCTCGCCTGTACCCGACTTCCATACCAGTGTCTTTCCTGATGCTGACATTGCTTCTGCTCCGCTTCCAAGCTCTAAGCTGTTTGCTCCGAACTCTACTTCGCGTCCGTCCTCTGTCTCACCTGAAAGGGTAAGTACTGCTCCGACTACTTCTGTACCGCCGTTGTCTACCTTGCTGATGCGTACATCGATCTTTGATGATGTTACCTCAGCTGTTGCTGTGGTAGCTGTTGTGGTCACTGTTGTCTGGGCCTTTGTTGTTGATGTAGCTGCTGCTGTTGTTATGATCTCGTCGATCATTTCGATTGCTTCTACATCTTCGTCACCGTCAATGCTCTTGACTGTGATCTTGCCGTCTGTTACTGTGAATGTTATGTCTGTTGCCTTTTCATATCCCTCAGGAGCTGCAAGCTCGTGAAGTGTATATGTACCGTTCTCCAGTACAACTACTGTTGAACCTGTGCCTGACAGCCATACCATTTCTGTTCCGACTGCGTTGATAAGTGTTGCGCCGTCGCCTACAAGTATTGAATCCTTAGAGAATACGAAGTCCTCACCGTTTACGTCCTTACCTGTAAGTGAAAGTCTTGCGCCTACTACCTCTGTACCGCCGAGGTCTACCTTATTGATGTTGACACTGTTTCTGCCGATGATAGTTGTTACTGTAGTTGTAACAGGTGCAGTTGTTGTAGTGCTGATCTTTGTGGTAGTCACGATCTTTGTACGTGTAGTTCTTGTAGTTGTTTCTACTGTTGTAGTTGTTTCTGTCTCTGCCTTGGTTGTCTCTGTTGTCGACTCGGTTGCAGCCTTAGTCGATGTAGTAGTTGTTGTGCTTGTAGTTGTTGTAGTACTTGTTGTTGTCGACGTTGTGGTTGCCTTAGTAGTTGTTACTGTGGTAGCCTTTGTTGTCGTTGTTTCAACTGCCTTGGCTGTTGTCTCTGTAACTGCCTTTGTGGTTGTTGTTACAGTTGTGGTTGTTGTCGATGTACTTGTTGTTGTAGTAGTCGACGTTGTAGTTGTTGTCGATGTGCTTGTTGTTGTGGACATCGACGACGTGCTTGCCTTTGTAGTCGTTGTGCTTGTTGTTGTGGACATCGACGATGTGCTTGCCTTTGTAGCAGTTGTGCTTGTTGTTGTGGACATCGACGATGTGCTTCCCTTTGTAGTTGATGTGCTTGTGGTTGTGGACGTCGACGATGTGCTTCCCTTTGTAGTTGTTGTGCTTGTGGTTGTGGAAATCGACGATGTGCTTCCCTTTGTAGTTGTTGTGCTTGTTGTTGTGGACTTCGACGATGTGCTTGCCTTTGTAGTTGATGTACTTGTGGTTGTGGACGTCGACGATGTGCTTGCCTTTGTAGTAGTTGTGCTTGTTGTTGTGGACATCGACGATGTACTTGCCTTTGTTGTCGTTGTGCTTGTTGTTGACTTCAACGATGTGCTTGCCTTTGTAGTAGTTGTACTTGTTGTTGTGGACATCGACGATGTACTTGCCTTTGTAGTTGTTGTGCTTGTTGTTGTGGACATCGACGATGTGCTTGCCTTTGTAGTTGTTGTGGACTTCGACGATGTACTTGCTTTTGTAGTAGTCGACGTTGTAGTTGTTGTCGATGTACTTGTTGTTGTAGTAGTCGACGTTGTAGTTGTTGTCGATGTACTTGTCGTTGTAGTAGTCGACGTTGTAGTTGTTGTCGATGTACTTGTTGTTGTAGTAGTCGACGTTGTAGTTGTTGTCGATGTACTTGTCGTTGTAGTAGTCGACGTTGTCGTAGTTGATATGGTTGTTGTTGATGTTGTAGTTGTTGATGTGGTAGTAGTCGACGTTGTCGTAGTCGATGTTGTAGATGTTGTTGTGGTCGAAGTTGTCGTAGTTGATGTTGTAGTTGTTGATGTAGTTGTAGTAGATGTTGTTGAAGTTGTAGTAGTTGCGGAAGTATCAGTTGAATCTGTTGTGTCAACTGTAGAAGTTACCGCTGTTGTGCTTGTTGTTGTAGTAGAAGTTGTTGTAGTTGAGGATGTGCTTGTAGTCGAAGTAGTTGTATTAGCCTTAGCATCATTTACAACTATTTCATTCTTGGACTTATCTGCAAGATAGTAGCCTTCCTCTGAATCAGCATCTGCTGACTCCTTAAGGGCATCGCCCTCAACTCTTACAAGCTTTCCGCCCTTGATCTCGAATTCAAGATCAGATGATACTATTGTGTATCTTACTTTGCCGGACTCGAAATCATCGCCTGTCTCTCTGAGTACATATGTACCGTCGATGAGTCCCTTGACGATCTTTGCAACGTCACCAGATGTCCAGCGGATTCCCACTGTCTTGCCGTCCTCGTTGATAACTCTTATTTTGTTATCGCCTTCAGCCGTATCATCTGCGTTGGCATTGACAATATCGGTCCAGTCTATATCGGGATTTCTTATTTCAAGCTTAGCGCCTGAAACTTCTGTCTTTCCTGTGATGTCTCTCTTGTCGATAGAAAGCTCACTGTAATCATCCTTAACGATGAGTCCAGTGCCGTTCTCGTTCACTGCATAGTGACCTGTTGTATCTGCTTCGATGAGAGATACCTTTCCGCCGTCTACCTTGAACTTGAACTTGCTTACAACTGTAAATCCGTTAGGAGCGGTCTTTTCTTCCAGTGTATAGACACCGTTCTTAAGACCTGAAAGTTCTGTGCTGTTGCTTGTGAATTCTGCTGTATTACCGCTTGTAACGGTTGTCTTGTTCTTGCCGTCATTAATGATAACGCCTTCAAGCGTACCCTCATCAGCAGTAAGTATGAAAGTTGCCTTTCCTGCTGCTTCGGGGATTTTTCCGCCTGTTATGGTCTTCTTATCGATAGTGATGGTATCCTTCTGTCTGTCCTCTACTACCAGATGTCCTGTAACTTCATCGATGTAAGCATTGCCGTTTGTAACAGCTGTTATGCTCTCCTTATCGACATTGCCGTTCCTGATAGTAAATTCAAATTCTGTCACTGTTTCATATCCCTCGGGAGCAGCATTCTCCTTAAGGATATATGTTCCGTTCTTAAGACCTGTGAACTCAGCGCTGTTGCCTGAGAATTCAACTGTCTTCTTGTCAGATGTAAGAGCCTCGCTGTTCTCACCGAGAACAACTCCGCCAAGGTCTGTGTCCTTTGCAGTAAGTGTGAACTGTGCCTTACCTGCTTCTTCAGGTATCTCCTTTGCACCGAGTGCCTTCTTATCAACAGTCAGTACAGATCTTGCATCCTTTACAACGATCTTATCGCCGTCAGCAGAAACGTCACCGTCAGTTACAGCTGTTATGCTTTCCTTGACAACATGACCTTCCTTAACCTCAAACGTAAATGTAGTTACCGTTGTATAGCCGTCAGGAGCAGCAGTTTCCTCCAGTGAGTACTTACCGTCCTGAAGTCCGTTGAATACTGCCTTGTTTCCGTCAAATGCAACGAATGCCTTATCGGATGCATCATCAGTTTCAGCCTTGACCTTTTCGCCCTTTACCTTTACGTCAGCGAAGGACTGACCTTCATCAGCGTAGAGCTTGAATTTAGCGATATTGCCTTCTTCAAGAGCTTCTCCGCCAAGTGTTGCCTTGTCGAACTCTACAGTTGATAATGCATCCTTTACGATGACCTTACCGTCCTTGAATTCAACACTGCCGTTTGTGATAGTTGAAACACTGCCGTCAACGAGCTTGCCGTCCTTGACCTCGAATGTGAAGGAGGATGTTACTGTCTCTCCTGCAACATTATTGATCTTTGTGCAGCCGTTAGGAGCAACTGTTTCTTCAAGTGTGTATGTACCGTTCTTAAGTCCTCTGAATACAGCATCGTTTCCTTCAAATGTAACTGAAGAAAGACCTGTTGCCGCATCATTTTCAGCAGTTATTGCCTTTCCGTCAATAGTAACTCCGCTGAGGTCTGAACCTGTAAGTCTGAATGAAGCCTTGTTGTCCTCTGCAAGCTTCTCGCCTGCCCCGAGGAGTTCCTTGGATATTTCAACTGTAGACTTCTTATCCAGTACCGTAAGAGTCTTGCCGTCATCCGAAAGTTTTACATCGCCGTCGGTAGAAACCGTTGTGCTGTCCTTCTTGACTACACCGTTCTCTACCTCGAAACCGATATTTGTAACTGTGATGAATCCGTCAGGAGAAGCTGTTTCTGTAAGAGTGTACTTGCCGTCCTTAAGTCCTGTTATCTTTATTGAATTGCCCTCGATGTCTATGGACTTCTGACCTGCTTTGCCCTTTACATTGCCGTCTCCGAACGAAACGCCCTCAAATGTTGCATCGCCTTCGGAAGTGAGTGTGAACTTTGCAGTTCCCGATGTTATCTCTTCAACCTTCTTATCATCCGAGCCGAGGCCCTTCTTGTCGATATTGATAACCGAGATATCATCTGTGATGGTGATAGAATCACCGCTTTCCGACTTAACGACCTTCTGTGCACCTGTAGTCGCTGCATCGACCTTGGTTACCTTATCTCCGCTCACGTTGAATGTGAATGCAGATACTACAGTATAACCGTCGGGAGCCGCTGTTTCTTCAAGTGTGTATTTGCCGTCAGTCAGACCTGTTACGTCTGTCTTTATGCCTGTGAATTCGATATACTTTCTGCCGCTTTCCGCATCAGTCTTTACCTCTGCCGAAACGCCGCCTACAGTTACCTTATCAAGTGACTGAGCCTCATCCGCATATAATCTGAATGAAGCTGCTGCATCTGAACCGTCCTCGCTGTCGGATACTACCTTCTTGTTGATAGTTATCTTCTTAGCTTCGGGTACTATAGCATCGTTGACTTCGATAGTGCTTTCGTCAGTGATGTAAGCAGTCAGGTTTTTATCGTTTGTTTCGTAGCTTCCGTCTGTAAGGGAAGTCTCGCCCTTCTTGACGATAACTCCGTTGTCAATGGTGAACTTAACGTCAGATTCAATAACGTAGTATTCCTTGCCATTGATAGCAGTCTTTCCGTCTGTGCCTTTTTCGTGGAGAGTGTATTCTCCGTCAGGCAGTCCCTTGATGTGTACAGCAGTATCGCCTGAAGTCCATGTAAGACCGTTTTCAATTGCCTTTACGCCTTCTGAAGAGTTTTCAGCTATTGCAGCCCAGTCTGCGGATGAACTTCCTGTGATAGTAAGCTCAGCACCGCTAAGCTCCTTCTTGCCGTCTGTAACATCATATTTTGTTATGCTTATGTCTGAAATATCATCTGTGATCGTGATAACATCGCCCTTTGAAGTTACCTTGTCGCCTTCTGTGGAAACAGTTACCTTTTCAAGTCCTCCGTCATCGTTGATCTCGAATGTGAATTCAGAAACCACCTTGTATCCGTCGGGAGCAGCTGTTTCCTTGAGGGAGTAAGTACCCTTCTTAAGACCTGTTATATCGGATGCGTTTCCTTCAAATTCTATTGAAGTTTTATCCGTATCGCTTACAGTGTATTCCTTCTCGCCGACCTTGACTTTAACGCCGTTAAGGTCTGCATCGCTTCCTGAAGCCTTAAGAGTGAATGAAGCGTTGTCAACAGGAGTTCCGCCGAGTACAGTCTTGTTTATTGTGATTATCCTGCTCTTGCGGTCCTTGACGATAAGTGTCTTGCCGTCTGTGGAGATCTCAGCTTCGCCGTTTGTAACAACTCCGAGGTTAACAGCTTCGCCCTTCTGATTGATACTGAATGTGAAATCCGATACAGCATCATATCCTGCAGGTGAAGTATCCTCATGGAACGTATATGTCGCGCCTGCTGAGAGTTTTCCTTCGATAACGTGTGACTTTCCTGCTTCGGATGTCCACTCGTCAATAATATTGCCGTTCTTGTCAAGGATCTGTATCTTGGCATCAGGTATTTCTGCACCTGTATTTATGTCTGTCTTTGATATTGTCAGTTTTGTAACTTCGTCCTTCATTTCGACAGCAGTTACTTCGTTGTTCTTATTTACTGTGAATTTAACGTCAGATGCGTAGGTATATCCTGCAGGAGCGCCTTCCTCGTGGAGAGTATAGGTCTCGCCTGCCTTAAGAACGCCGTTGATCTCGTGGGATTTTCCTTCCTCGGAAGTCCATGAATCGATCACTGTACCGGTCTTGTCGATGACCTGTAACTCAGCACCGGGTATCTCCTTGCCGCTTGTTATATCGGTCTTGGATATCTTTACCTTTGTTACGTCATCCTTCATCGTTACTTCTGTAACTGAACCGTCTTTATTGACTGTGAACTCAACATCTTCAGCGTAAGCATATCCGTCAGGAGCGCCTTCCTCGTGGAGGGTATAGGTCTCGCCTGCCTTAAGTACGCCGTTGATCTCATGGGATTTTCCTTCCTCGGAAGTCCATGAATCGATAACAGTTCCGTCCTTGTCGATGACCTGTAACTCAGCACCGGGTATCTCCTTGCCGCCTGTTATGTCGGTCTTGGATATCTTTACCTTTGTTACGTCATCCTTCATAGTTACTGTTGTAACCGAACCGTCTGCATTGACTGTGAACTCAATATCTTCAGCGTAAGCATATCCGTCGGGAGCGCCTTCCTCGTGGAGGGTATAGGTCTCGCCTGCCTTAAGTACGCCGTTGATCTCGTGCTTCTTGCCTGCTTCCGATTTCCATGAGTCTATGACATTTCCTTCGGAATCAAGTATGCGAAGCTCTGCGTCTGCTATTTCATTATCGCCTGTGATGTCTGTCTTTGAGATAGTGACCTTTGTGGTATTGTCCTTCATTGTTATCTGTACAGGTTCAGCCGAAGCTGTAACTGTGAAAGGAACATTTTCAGCGATTACGTATCCGTCAGGAGCTTTAACCTCTATCAGAACATAATCACCGGGATCAAGATCACCGAGGGTATTTGTTTTGCCTTTTTCGGACGTCCATGCTGCAACAGCTGTCTTTCCTGCAAGTGGTTTGCCGTCAGCGCCGATATCTTCTGCCTTATATACAGCAAGCTCTGCACCGCCTATAAGTTCGCTGCTGTTGAGGCTTGTCTTGGATATCTCTGCCTTGCCTTTCTCAGCATCGTAGTCTATCATTACTACTGCGCCTGTTTCAGCATCGTAATCTCCGCCTGTAACATCCTTGATGTTGTTGTACTTATCTAATGTGAATGTTATGTCGGAAGCCTTCTTGTAGCCTGCGGGCTCTGTATCTTCCTTAAGTCTGTAAGATGCGCCTGCAATAACGCCTTCGCTTATTGTAAGCGGAGTGCTGCCCGAAGTCCAGCTCTTTACGAGAACTTCTTCTGCAAGAGGCTTGCCGTCTGCATCTGTTGTACGATAGAGAGAAAGCTCAGCATCAGGAAGTTCCTGACCGCCTGCGTCTCTCTTGCTTATCTGTATGCCTACAGCATTATCCTTCATTACTACGGTAGTGTCGGATAATTCCTCACCGTTTATCTTGACTGTATGGTCATTGGTGACTGTAAACTCGATATCCTCAGCGTAAGCATATCCGTTCGGAGCGCCTGTCTCCTTAAGAGTGTATGTACCTGTTTTAAGTGTGAAGGTCTTGGGAGCAGTACCCGACTTCCATGTGATACCTGTGCCGTCTTCATTGAGTGAAACGTCAGTATCAGCTGCCAGTATATCGCTCCAGTCGTAACCAGCGCATATAAGCTCTACCTGTGCACCGGGAAGTTCATCTGTTCCTGTTGCAGCCTTCTTGCTTATAGTAACATCGGTTACCTCTGCTTCTGCGTCACATACAGTTATCTTACGGTTTGACTGATCGTACATGTAATAACCTGAATCTGCATTAGGATCAGCAGCAGGTTTAAGTACATCAGAGCTTACCGAGCTGTCTATGAGCTTACCGTTTGAGATCTTGAAATTAAGATCACTTGTAACGATCGAGTATTCTGTTGTGCCTGATTTGAAAGCACCGCCGAATTCGCGAAGGGTGTAGTCGCCGCTTGAGAGATACTTTATCTCTTTATCGGTTCCGTCGGATATCCACTGGATACCTATTACCTTGCCTTCGCTGTTTGTAACAGCAGTTACATCCGAGTTGCCGTCAAGTACAGCTCCCCACTTGATGTTTTCATCGTCAGAGATTATCCTGAGAGTTGCTCCCCTGACATTTTTCTGACCTGTGATATCAGTTTTGCATACCTTTATAGTATCAGGGATGATCTTGGTATTGGTCAGGGTGCTGTTTACAACTCCGCCTGACTTTGCTTTGATGATATCATCCGAAACCGATACGCCCTCCTTGAGATCATCGCCGCCCCATACGCTCTGATAGTCTTCAAGAGGTTTCTCGTTTATCTTATACTCATACTTGTGTATTGTCTGGCCTGCATGAACTTCATATGCAGGAAACTTCAGTGCAAACACCCACTTGCCGTTCTGCTCAACTGCGTTATCATTGAGAGTGATAGTCTCTTCAGATATAACAGGCTCTGCAGAAGGATCTTTCAGATCCTTGCGTTCAATAACAAGTGTGATAGAATTCGGACGTCCTGTTTTGCTTGTATTATTATCGTTCCATTCCTTCTCGAAGTTGAAGATAATAAAGCCAGCCTTTGTACCTGCAGCAGATGCAGTAAAGTTGTTTTTGTATTCCGAAGAAGAAAGCTGTTCAAAGACTGAAACCGAATAGCCGTCGGAATTGCGTACTACCGCAGTATTTCCGTAACGTGCCTTTTCTTCCTGTGGGCTGAAATGTACAGAGCCCTTTACCTGATTTACTGATGCAGAATACTTGATAACATAATGTGTCTCGTCCTCAAGAGGAAGCGAGAGTTTTTTACCTGTACCTGCTCTTATGATTGAAGCACCCTCTAAGAGAGTTCCGTCATCAACAGATTCAAGGTGTGCATAGAGCTTGTCATTCTCGTTATTATCGACATCGATAAGCTTATACTGCTTATCATTGATAGTTATAGGAGAAAGAAACTCCATATCGCCGCCCAGCCAGTCATCAACGATGATCTTGCCGTCTGTCGAGAGCTTTCTGCAATCCTTATTTACGTTTATGGTAAAGTTGCTCTTGGCTCCTTCGCCCATTACGTGACTTTTTTCGATAAAGTCTTTTTTCGGATTTACATCCCGAGCCTCAGATGCACTGGACTGCTTTTCACCGTTAAGGCTGAGCTCAGCGGTGTTCTTGAACTTCTTGCTGACTCCTTCAAAATCAAATTTGAAAGCCGCTTCGTCGCTCATCTTTATAGCATATCCAACAACGATCTTGTGTCCGCAATCAGAGTTAAGCTTTTCTGCTGTTTCAGCATCGATAGTGAAGCTGAAATCAACAGCATTCGGGCTTTTAGCTGCTGTGACTTTACCGAAAGTGGTATAGTCAGCATCATGACTTGTTGCGCCTTCATATTCCCATGCGAAATAACCGTAATTATCGCTATAACCCGGAGATGTTTTATTAACACCGCCATAATAAGCGCTGTCGGGAACATATTCATATCCCTCGGGAAGGATATCATGTATTCTTATTTCCTGACCTGCTTCAAAGTCCTCTTCATTCTGAATCTTGAGAAACCAGAAAAGCGTATGATTGAAATCGGAGTTCGCATCATAATTGTATGTTCTTCCGTTATCAGCAAAAATCTTTTTTATCGATAGCTTTGGCTTCTTGATAGCTTCCTGCTGATTTTGTGAAACAGTTCCCACAGGGAAATTATAGTTTACATTAACTGTATTTCCATATATATCTGTTTCGTCTCCGAGCATTTCCAGAGGAATAAGTACTGTCAGTGTCTTTCCGCGGTTTGCAGTTAAGAATTCACTGTCAGTGATATCGAAGCTGAGTGATCGTTCGTTTTTCTGGATATTGCTCAACCTCGGTGTCATTTCTTCGGCAGGAACGCTTGTACCGTCAACTGAGAACTGAAGGTTTTCTATTCCGCCATCAAAAGACATATTATTGTTTACCGAAGTTTCAAGTACATAATTGGTCTCCCATGCATCACGGACGTTGATAGAAGTAAGCTTATCAACATCAGGGATAGCAAGATTTACCTTCCACCAGATAACACCGTTCTCAACATGATCGACTTCCTTGGTGAACTTGTAATCATCGCCGATTTTTCCGCTGTTATTGATGTTGCCGGAACCTGTACCGCCCTGTAATATAATATCGCCGAAATGCATCTCGAAGCTGTTTCCGATATTTGTGTTAACAGGTATTTCGAGCATTTCATCCGGTATAGCAGTACTATAGGTAAGTGTATAGCTTCCGTCTGTATTATTTGTGAAATCAGAGATGTTAACCTTTACACTGTCACCGTCTTTGACTGCGGACGGTGCTGCAGCACTGATTCCTTCCAGAACTTCATCAACTGTCAGGTTCTGTCCGGGTTTGTCAAGTATGTACCATTCAGATGTATCTCCGCCGCCGAGGACCTTCGGATCAACCGTTATCGTCCAGTTGACTACCTTGTTGGTCATATCAGTTTCACCAGTCTTATTGAGAACAGGCTTTTCGATATTTGCATAGGCAGTATTGTCGGAGTTTGTGTTTACCTTTTCATTGTTCGCTGAACTGTAAAGCAATGCAGTGTTGTCGGAATCAACATTTGAAGTTACACTCGCAACAACTTTTTTCGGATCAAGCTTAAGAGCGTAGGTGTACTCTACGGTACTTCCTTTGAGAAGATTTTCTATCTCAGGGAATATCATAGTAACCTTGCCTGGTGTATCATCGATGAACTTTACTGCCGAGCTGCCTATAGCAGTACCGCCGCATTTGAGATCCGAAAGGACCGATGAAGGTGATTCAGCGTTATAATCATAGATTCCGTCTGAAGGGAAAGTATCCTTTACATAAACTTTACCCTTGTCCTTTGAAACGTTGCTTATAGTCACCTTGAATTGTGCGTACTGATCACCGTCTTTTGTGATGATGCCCTCTGATGTCTTTCTTATATCGCATGTCTGTGCGGGAAGATTAAGTAATACCGTATTTCCCATATAGCCAAGCTCGAAACTATCAGCATCACCAACAGATGAAGCATCAACCTTTGCCTCAATTACGCCCGAGCCTTCAAAATCGGTATCATGTCCCGGTTTAGGCGTGATGTCAATATAGACATAGCCGTCTTCAAATCTGTAAGTTGCAGTACACTGATCGTTGTTTACTACAGCAGGAGCCTGTGCAGCCATGATCGCGTGGTTGAACTTAGGATCGAAGCGGATGGTGAACGGCGATTCAGACGAGAAAGATTGATCCATCTTCCAGTCAAAGCTGATATATACGCTCTGCCCGTCCGAGGCCGTCGTACCGGGACTTAGTGTGTTACTGCATCCCGGATCAGAGAATATCTCTGCGTTTGCTGAGAAAGCTGACGAATTATCAAAGGTAGAGCCGTCGGTGGAAATATCAGCCGAATTAATAGCCGAATATGCTGTAATAGCACGTTCCCAAACCGTATTGGACGGCATGTACGCCATGATAATGAGCAAGCTCATCATAACGCTCAACATCCTCTTGTAGAGTTGTTTGTGTATACTCATCATACCACTCCCTTTCATAAATGCTCATATGAGTTTTATCAGGATAATTCATCCTCCGTATCATATACCATCGGATCTGATAAGAATGACAGCTTTTTCTTATCTTCTTTTCATGTATGATATGCATATTCCTCATAAAACCACCACCTGTTTATAACTAAACCTATTTGTGCATAGTATTAAAATAGTATAAAACAGTATGAGCTTTTTTATTTTATTGTATTAATATTTGATATATTAATTTTTAATATATCATCATACAATATATCAATATTGTAACATTCATGACGCATAATTGCAATATACCGTTTGTAAACAAATTATTTTCGGCTAACAGAATTTCACACGTTTTTTTGGTGAAAACGACTAATTTTACGTGTTTTTGCCGAAATTTTCTATACCACAAGTATTATTTAACTCTCATATTATGTCATGTATAACAAATGTGATATTGGTTTATTCTTTTAGCCATATACCGCTTTTTAGTATTTTATAATGTCCAAAACAAATTCGCCTTTTTTGACCGCCATCCATAATGTTTTTTTCATTATCTTTCTCCTTTCCTTGACAAACACGCTCATAATGTGATATCATTATATATAGTATGTTCAGACAGCATATATCAATATGTTCTGTCCGCAGCGGGAACTTGTTCCCCCTGCATCTATATCTAAATAACCTAAGGAGGCAGCTATATGGAAAATATCAACGAGATCACCGCTCGTATCCGCGAACTCCGTGAGATATGCGGCTATTCTTCAGAACAACTTGCCGGAGAACTCGGCATATCACCTGACGTCTACGCAGAATATGAGGAGAAAGGCGATTTTCCTATCAGCGTCATCTACGAGATCGCTCATAAGTTCAATGTTGATTTCAACGAACTCGTTACAGGCGAACCCAGCAGAATAGACACTTATCAGGTAGTACGCAGCGGAATGGGCAAAAGCATCAGCCGTTACCCCGGATACCGCTTCAGAGATCTTGCATACCGCTATGCAGACAAGATCATGCAGCCGCTGCTGGTAACTCTTGAACCATCCGACGATCCTGCAAAACTGGTATCACATTCAGGTCAGGAGTTCAACTACGTTATCGAGGGAAGCATCGCTGTTGTTTTCGACGACCGCGAGATAATCCTCAACGAAGGCGATTCTATATATTTCAATCCTACTTATCTCCACGGACAGCGCTGCGTAGGAGATAAAAAGGCAAGATTCCTTACTATGATCGCTGAATAAAAGAATAGGAACACTATTAATAAAGGAGATATCAACATCATGCTTTTAGACCGTTATCTACCGCGTATAGATTTTGATTCATATGAGGACTTCAAGGAGAATTACAGAGTAAACGTCCCCGAAAACTTCAATTTTGGCTGGGATATAGTCGACGAATGGGCAAAGCAGGAGCCTGATAAAAAGGCACTTGTATGGCTCAGCCACGATAAACAGGAGCGCACCTTCACTTTCAGTGATATTTCAAAGCTCTCAAATCAGGCCTGCCACTATTTCAGAAGCCTCGGACTTCACAAGGGCGATGTAGTTCTTCTTATTCTCCGCCGCCGCTGGGAGTACTGGGTCATCTCTACCGCTCTCCACAAGCTCGGCATAATCCTCATACCCGGTAACCTCCTGTTCACCGCTCACGATATCGCTTACCGCGGCAATATGGCAGGTATATCCGCTATCATCGCATGCGACGACGAGTATATCCGCAGACAGATACAGGAAGCTGCTCCGCAGATAACAACACTCAGGAAAAAGATAGCTGTTGCCGCTCCTCAGGAGGGCTGGGACTTCTTCTCGGACGAGATAGCTAAATTCCCCGATACTTTCGAGCGTCCCACAGGCGATCAGGCTACAACAGTGAACGATACTATGCTCATCTACTTCACCTCAGGTTCAACAGGTATGCCGAAGATGGTCTGTCATAACTTCGCTCATCCTCTCGGTCATATAGTAACTGCAAAATACTGGCATCAGGTACAGGAGAACAAGCTACACATGTCCATTTCAGACTCAGGCTGGGCTAAGTTCGGCTGGGGCAAGCTCTACGGACAGTGGATCTGCGGTGCTATTCAGTTCGTTTACGACTTTACAGGCAAATTCAACGCAAAGGACATCCTTGAGGTAATAAGCCACTATAAGCTGACTACATTCTGCGCTCCGCCTACCATGTACCGCTTCATGCTCCAGGAGGACATGACAAAGTATGATCTCTCCTCCATTGAGAACTTCTGCAACGCAGGCGAACCTCTCAACCCCGAGGTATTCAACCGCATTTACGAGCTTACAGGCAAGAAGATGCGTGAGGGATTCGGTCAGACAGAGGGTACCGTACTTATCGCAAACTTCCCATGGATCGATCCTAAGCCCGGCTCAACAGGCAAGCCTTCACCGCTTTACAATATACACCTTCTCCGTCCCGACGGAACAGAGGCTGAGGACGGTGAAGAAGGAAGCATCATGATCTGCGGCATCGATAAGAAGCAGCCTACAGGTCTCTTCATCGGATACTACAAGGATCCAAAGCTCACTCAGGCTGTTCTCGGCGGAGAGAATTACGATACAGGCGACGTTGCATGGCGTGATTCAAATGGCTACTACTGGTTCGTGGGACGTAATGACGACGTTATCAAGTGCTCAGGCTACCGTATAGGACCTTTCGAGGTTGAAAGCGCTCTCCTTACTCACCCTGCTGTAGTTGAATCAGCTATAACAGGCGCTCCCGATCCCATAAGAGGTCAGGTCGTAAAGGCTACGGTAGTTCTTGCAGAGGGTTATGAGCCTTCACCAGAGCTTACAAAGGAACTTCAGGACCACGTAAAGCGTGAGACCGCACCTTACAAATATCCCCGTGTTATCGAATACGTCAAGGAGCTTCCTAAGACTCTCGGCGGTAAGATAAAGCGCGCAGAGATTCGCCATCACGACGAAAATCAGTAAAAGATCATAATTACATTTCTGTATACAGTTAAGAAATGTATTCCAAAGCAGAAAGCAGCAATGGTGTCAGCTAAAATGCAGTTCTCTCTTCGCATCTGCCTGTACCAGCCGTT
>Ga0209407_1002400_pt1 | contig 17598 bp, 12 predicted proteins | sample AD_JPNHG3_MetaG_FD_184410 | JGI IMG/M metagenome (GOLD analysis project Ga0209407, IMG submission 184410) | Active sludge microbial communities of municipal wastewater-treating anaerobic digesters from Japan - AD_JPNHG3_MetaG (SPAdes) (version 2) | ecosystem: Engineered > Bioreactor > Anaerobic... | reverse complement strand
GTTGCTGGTGACGGTCGATATCTTCAAGTCGTGGGCGGAACTGGACAAGGCGGCCAAACTGCCCGTGCCGCGCGATACAGACGTGGCGGCCAAGGGCGACTGTCTGTTGCGCTATCTGCGGCGACGCTCTAGGACGCTCGCGGATAGCGTGACGCTCTCACAAAATGAGCTGGCGGTCGGGTTCTGCGCCAACCGGCAGGAGTTGCTCTTTTGCCTGCGCTACCTCGTTGAGCGCGGCCTGATCGAAGAGGTGGCGTCCGCACCACGTGGCGATGGCAGGGGGCCGCGTCCCCAGCGCGGCGGTGGTGGCGGTGGCGGCATGGTCTACTGCCTGACGCCGGCTGGTTGGGCCGCGCTCGACACGGCGCACTTGCAGCCGGAGCAGCCGCTGGCCGCGGTTTCGTTGACGCTCGACAAGGATGCGGACACGCTCTGGACGCAGGGCCTTTCGGCGGGACTCCAAGCCGCAGGCTATGCGGCGGTGCGCATCGACAGCCGCGAGTACGCCAACAAGATCACGGATGAGCGGATTGTGGAACTGCGCCGTGCGTCGATCGTGGTGGCGGATCTCACCGGTCAGTCGCCGCCTGCCTTTTTCGATGCGGGCCTGGCGATTGGTCTCGGCAAACCGATCTTCTGGACCTGCGAAGAGAGCGAGGCGCGCGACAAGCGGCTGCTTGTCGATACGCGGCAAATCGTGGTGACGCCGTGGACGCGCGACAAGTTGGATGATTTCGCGCGGCGGCTGGCGCAACGCATCGAAGCGACTCTAGGGCGGCCTTCGCCGCGCTGACGCGCGGAGGAAAAGTGGTGCGCCCCAGTTTTGTGGGCGGCGTTAACGCCGCCGGTCAAGCAGACGCTCGACCGTTTCCGGTACAACAAGCATAGAGGTCACAAAATCATGTCTAAGAAAAGAACAAGTCTCCGCACATCCCTTCCGTCAATCACGCGTATGCTGAAAAAGGCTGGCCTGTGTCTGTCCGTCGCGTTGCTGATGCCGTTCGGCCTTGCGGCGCAGTCGATGACACTGGCGCGGCGTGGAGAGCCGGCGGCGGTCACGCTGGTGCGGCCGGCAAAGGCGTCGCCGTCGCAAGTATACGCAGCGGAGGAGTTGCAGCGATTCACGGCACAACTGACCGGTGTGACGCTACCGATCGTAACCGACGAGGGGCCGCTGCCGGAGCGCGCGGTACTGATCGGCGACACGCGCCACACGGTTGCGGTGCTCGGCGCCCCGGCGGAAGTGGCGGCGTTGGGTGAGGACGGATTCCGGCTGGTGTGTCGGCCGCCGCATCTGCTGATTCTCGGCGGGCCGGTACGCGGCACGCTAAACGGCGTGTACGAGGTGCTCGAACGGTTCGGCGGCTGCCGCTGGCTCAGCTCGTGGCACAGCGTCATTCCGGCGCGCGAGACATTGGAAGTGCCGACGCTCGATGAGACTCAGCGACCTGCCTTCGCGATGCGCGAGCCATTCTGGTTTGATCTATTCAATGGTGATTTTGCGGCGCGTAACAAGGCCAACGGCAACAGCATGCGCTTGCAGGAGCGTCATGGCGGCAACAGCTTCCGCTTCGGCGGTGGGCTCTTTTGCCACACCTTCAACATACTGTGTCCGCCGAAAGAATTTTTTGCGGAGCACCCGGAGTACTTCAGCGAGGTCAACGGGCGCCGCATCAAGGATCACACGCAGCTCTGCCTGACCCATCCGGATGTGTTGCGGATTGTCACCGAGCGCCTGCTGGCGCGCATCCGCAAGGATCCGAGCGCCAAGCTCTTCAGCGTCAGCCAAAACGACTGGCGTAACCCTTGCACCTGCCCGGCCTGCCGGGCGATCGATGAACGCGAGGGCTCGCATGCCGGCACGCTGATTACCTTCGTGAATCAGGTGGCCGAGGCCGTGGAGAAAGAGTTCCCCGATGTCTGGATCGAAACGCTTGCCTACCAGTACACGCGCAAGCCGCCCAAGACGGTGCGGCCGCGCCGCAATGTGGTGCCGCGCCTCTGCACCATCGAGTGCGATTTCTCACGACCGCTCACCGTCAGCGACTTCAAAGAAAACCGCAGTTTTGTTGAGGACATCCGCGGCTGGAGCGCGATCTCTAAAACGCTGTTCATCTGGGACTATACCACCAATTTCCGCCTCTACATCGCGCCGTTCCCCAACGTGCGCGCGCTACAGGAAAACGTGCGCTTTTTCCGTGACAACCATGTGATCGGACTCTTCGAACAGGGCGCGTATCAGGGGCGGCATGCAGACTTCGCCGAATTGAAAGGCTGGTTGCTCGCCAAGTGGTTGTGGAATCCTGAATTGCCGGCTGAGCCGTTGCTCAAGACCTTCTTCGAGGGTTACTATGGCGCGGCTGCGCCGCAGGTGCGGCAGTACTTCGATGAGGTACACGGCTTTTACGGGGTGACGACCAATGCGCCGCTGCGGATTTTTGACGACGTGAAAGCCCCAATCATTCCGGATGAGTTTTACGTGCGCGCCGAGAAACTGTGGCAGCAGGCTGAAGCAGCGGTTCAGGGCTCGCCCGCGCATCTTTACAACGTGCGCATGGGTGCGGTGCCGGTGTTGGCCGCGCGTCTGGCGCGCCTGCCGACGCACGAGCCCAAGAAGGTCTGGGTCACGTCAGACCCGATGCAGCATGCTGTGCCGGCTGAACACCGTCGGTTGGCGAAGGAACTGCTGACGCGGTTTGGCGAGGCGAAGGACAAACGCCTCTCCGAGGGCGCGGAGTCGCACGAGCGTATACTTGAAACGTGGCGGTTTCTGTCAGGGCCGGGCGTGCCGCCTGCTACGGAGGTGAAGACGTCGGCGACGGTGGAAGACACCGCGCTTTCGTTGGGCAATCGCGGCACGTGGGGCGATACGGTAGCTGATCCGCTGGCCGAGGACGGCTCGGCGATGAAGCTCAACAACACGCACTATGAGTGGTGCACCACGCTGCGCTTCAGCCAAGTGGCGTTCGATCCCGGCGCGCGCTACCGCATCCGTATGCGTGTACGGGTTGAGAAGAAACCCGGTCAGACGGGCGAGGCGTTCTGGAGCGGCGTGTACGACGCCAAGAACCGGCGCAGTTGCGGCGACTGTGCACGCGCGGTGGAGGTGGTCGGCGAGGGGTATCACTGGTACAACGTGACGGAGTGGGTACCGGAGGCGGACCACTACTTCTGGATCGGCCCCGGACGCTTTGACAAGAAGGTACATGCCGAAAGCCCGGCGTACGCGGCGGTTTACATCGACAAATTGGAGATCAGCCGGATCAAGTGACAGTCGCGCAGGTGCCCAGCGCGAGTAGACCGTAAAATGTATGCTCGGCGTCGCCGTGTGTGGCGGCGGGTGACGCGCCGAACAAGCCGTCGTCCTGCCAGCACGCCTCGATAAAGGCCAGATCCTGCGCCTGTGTTGTTCTAAGGCAGGACATCTCGTCTGCATCAGCGGAGAACCCCAGCGCGAACCGCGCCACTGCTGTGGCGAGCAGGTCGGCCGGTGCGTTGGGGGCGGAGGCGAATCCGCCGTTCGCGCGGTGTCGCCCCTCCAGCGTGCTGACTAGGTCGAGTGCTTCCGCTCCGGCTAGCGCGGCCAAGACAAGGCCGGCGGCCAGTTGCGGTGTGGGGAGGCGTGAGGCGCGGTCTGCCTGAAAGAGACGCCGTTGATGCCACCATGCCGCGCGCGCGGCCCAACGTGGTATGCGCCGCATCGCGAGACATCGTAAAAAGAGAGCGTAAGCCCCGCCGTGCGTATCGCCGCGCAACAACGACGGGATAAGAAGCGACCACTGTGTTGCATGCGGGCTCCGGCCCTCGCAGGCCAGAAGCAACGCGGCGCATTGTGCGTCAACGGCACTTGCCGCACGCCTGTGCGTCGCCATGTACGCGCACAGGCTGTGGCACTCATAAGATGCGCCGAGGGTGCGCAACCCGAGCCAGGCGAAGAGCGTGTAGTAAGGATCGGAACGGCCGTCCAATCCCGCGAAGCCGCCGTCATCGCGCCGTAGCGCATACAACGCGCGACCCAACTCCTCACGCGCCGCGCCGACGAGCCCATCTGCGCCGCGCGCGGCGGTCGCCTCGATCGCCTGGAGTGGATGAGTCATCAGACGTTTTGAGGTGCGCGCGCGACGCATACGGATCGCGGAATGATCACTTGAAGAGGCTCTTCAGGCTCTTGGCGGCATCTTTGGCGGCGTCGGTCGCGCCTTTGGCCGTATCCTCGACAGGTTTCGTCGTGTCTGCGGCAACTTCTTTTGCACCGTCTGCTGCGCCGCCACCGATTAAGCCCTTGAGTGCGCCGGTCGCGCCTTTGGCCGTATCCTCGACAGGCTTCGTCGTGTCTGCGGCAGCTTCTTTTGCACCGTCCGCTGCGCCGCCACCGATCAGGTTCTTGAGTGCACCGGTCGCGCTTTTGGCCTTATCTTCAGCGGTTTTCGTTGCATCCGCTGCGGTCTCCTTTGCACCGTCCGCCGCGCCACCGCCGGTCAGGTTTTTGAGCGCATCGGTTACGCCTTTGGCTGCACCTGAAGCAGTATCCGACGCGCCGCTGGTCACGTCCTTGAGCGCTTTGGCCGCACCTGAAGCAGCATCCGATGCGCCGCTGGTCACACCCTTGAGCGCATCCGCCGCGCCATCGGCTGCACCTTTGAGCGCATCGGTTGCACCTTTAGCCGCGTCTCCGGCACCTTTAAGCAAGTCGCCCGCTGCGCCGGTTATGCCGGTCACAGCCTGAGAGAGACCGCCCAAGACACCGTTGATGACCTCGGTCAGTGCATCGGCGACCGTCGTACCTCCCGACTTCTTGCCGATGTCGCGCATAGTCACCGAGGGCAGGGGGACAGTGATCGCCTTGCCCAGAGTTATGCCCGATGCGTACGAGACTTTCGCGTTATTCAGCGAGAACTCATCGATCACGACTTTTTTGCCGGGCTTCTTCTCTTTTTCGGTTTGCTGTTGCTGTTTCTCCTCTTCGGAAGCCTTTTTGGTGTTCGCCATCATGGTGTCGAAGTTCGACTTGCCGTCCTTACTCTCAAACGAGATGGCCGGCGCATCGATCTGGATTTTGCGCACCACGATGGTGTCGCTCAGCAACGAGCGCATATTCAGGCTAACCTCGACCTTGTCCACCGCGAAGGCATCCTTGTCGGAATAGCCTTGAGGGTTGCCGACCTTGACCTGCGACACCGTGAGGTTGCCAGCCAGTGCGTTGAGTTTGACGTTGCCGACCGAAACCGGCACGCCCAGTGCCTTGGGGCCGCCCACCGAGGCGGCGGTCTTGACGATCGGTCCGATGGTCATCGGCAGCGTCAGAATTGCCGCCACCAGCAACACCACGACTACGATCACAAGCCACATCAGAATTTTACCGAGTTTTTTCATAACGTTTTTTCTCTCTCTTCTTTACGAGGTGAACGATCACACTACACGGTGTAAGTCGAAGCAGCAGTGCTGCCTCCGCTTTCAGTCCAGATGTGATGGTAGAATTCGCCGCGCGGTTTGTCAACGCGCTCGAAGGTGTGCGCGCCGAAGTAGTCGCGTTGCGCCTGCAACAGGTTGGCAGGCAGCCTCGCGCTGCGGTAAGCGTCGAAATAATTCAGAGCCGTGCCCATAGCCGGCACCGGGATGCCGAGGTCGACAGCCGTCTTGATGACAGCACGCCACGCGCTCTGGGCTTTGGCGACGGTCTTCTTGAAGTAAGGATCCAACAGCAGGTTGGCGAGCTTCGGATTAGCGTCGAACGCCTCTTTGATCTTGCCCAAGAAACGTGCGCGGATGATGCAACCCTGACGCCAGACCAACGCGATCTCGCCGTAGTTGAGATCCCACTTGTACTCTTCGGCAGCGGCGCGCAGCAACTGGTAGCCTTGCGCGTACGAGCAGATTTTCGAGGCATAAACCGCCTGCTCAAGTTGCTTGATGAAAAGCTTCTTGTCAACTTCGACCTTCGCGGCAGGCCCCTTCAGCAACTTGGATGCCGCAACGCGCTCATCCTTGACAGCGGAGAGACAGCGCGCGAAAACCGCCTCGGCGATCTGCGGGATGGCCACGCCCAGGTCAAGCCCGGCCTGCGAGGTCCATTTGCCGGTACCCTTCTGACCGGCCGTGTCGAGAATGATGTCGACGATCGGCTTGCCGGTTTCTTCATCGGTCTGCGAAAGGATGTCAGCCGTGATCTCGATCAGATAGCTGTCGAGGTCGCCAGTGTTCCACTTAGCGAAGACCTTATGCATCTCTTTGGCGGACATGCCGAGACCGCGCGCCATCAGGTCGTACGCTTCGCAGATGAGTTGCATGTCGCCGTACTCAATGCCGTTGTGCACCATCTTGACGAAGTGACCAGCACCGTCGCTACCGATCCAAGCGCAGCAGGGCGTGCCGTCTTCGACCTTCGCTGCGACATCCTGGAAAATTGCCTTCACGTGAGGCCACGCTTTGACATCGCCACCGGGCATGATGGCCGGGCCCAACAGTGCGCCCTCTTCGCCACCGGAGACACCGGCGCCAATGAAGCGCAGGCCTTTTTCCGCTAGATAGCGTGTGCGGCGGATCGTGTCAGGGAAGTGGCTGTTGCCGCCGTCGATGATGATGTCGCCTTTTTCCAGCACGGGCAGCAGCGCTTCGATCGTCTGGTCCACGGCCGCTCCGGCTTTGACCATGATCATCACGCGGCGCGGCTTCTTGAGGCTGTCCGCCAGCTCTTGCATCGAGCGGCAGCCGATCAGGCGCTTGCCCGCGCCGCGGCCGTTGATGAAGGCGTCAACCTTCGCGACCGTACGGTTGTAGCAGGCTACCGTGTAGCCTTTGCTCTCCATGTTGAGAATGAGGTTTTCGCCCATCACCGCGAGGCCGATGAGCCCGATGTCTGCTTTGGTTGCTTTCTTCGCCATGGTTGTTTTCCTTTTTTTCGAGGGATTCGAAAGAGTTTCGAGTTAAGTGAGGGGCTGATCTGTCTGATTTGTCGGATCAGTCGGATCAGCCTGATCGTCCAAAGACTACACGCCGCTGTAGGCCGCGAAACCGCCGTCCACCGGTACCACCACGCCGGTCACGAAGCCTGCCGCCGGGTCCGAGACCAGCCACAGCAACGCGCCGATCAGGTCGGACGGATCGCCGAAACGCTCCATCGGCGTGTGCGCCAGGATTTTCTCGGAACGCGGGGTCATGCTGCCGTCTGGGTTGGTCAGCAACGAACGGTTCTGGTCGGTCAGGAAGAAGCCCGGTGCGATTGCATTGACGCGAATACCCGCCTTGGCCATGTGTACCGCCATCCACTGCGTGAAGTTGCTGACCGCCGCTTTGGCCGCGCTGTAGGCCGGAATCTTGGTGAGCGGGCGGAAGGCATTCATCGAAGAGACGTTGATGATCACGCCAGAACGTTCCTGCGCCATCTTCTTGGTGAAGGCCTGGGTCGGCAGCAGCGTGCCGAGGAAGTTGAGGTTGAAGACAAACTCGACGCCTTTGGGATCAAGATCGTAGAAGGTCACGAAATCGCGGTTTTCCTTCAGCAGGTCGTCGGGGTTCAGGTATTCCATCGCCGTGGTGCCCTTGGGATGGTTGCCGCCCGCGCCGTTGATCAGGATCGAAACCGGGCCAAGGCTCTTTTCGATCTCAGCGTTGGCCGCTTCGAGGCTCTCCTTCTCCAGCGCGTTGCAGGCCACGGCTATGGCCTTACCGCCCGCCGCCGTGATCTCGTCGGCTACGCGCTGCGCGGCTTCCACCTTGAGGTCCGCCACGGCCACCGCCGCGCCGCACTCGGCCAACGCCTTGGCCATCGCGCTGCACAGCACACCGCCGCCGCCGGTCACCACCGCCACCTTGTTTTTCAAATCAACCTTGAATGGAACTGACATATTTCTCCTCCTTATTTCACGCTTGAAACCTTTCCCGCACGGACCAAAGCCCGATCGCGGGGTTGCTGATGTAAAAAATCTCTTCGCCGTCAGGCATCACGTTGATGCCGTCTTTCAAAGTCTCTGGATTGTAGCGCGCCATCGCCTCTTTGATGTCGGCATACTGGAAGCCGACGCCCTCGATCTCCGCACGCGTCAGGTGCCCCGGCGCGTAGGTGATGGTGAAGCGGCCTTCGGACGAGCCGTGAATCAGGTGCGCTGCTGCGCCCAGATTCTCCTGCAGGTCGGTATTGGCCTCGACCGCCTCCAGCGTCTGCGGCGTGCCGAAGTAACCGTACTTGCGGATCAGCGCGTCGATCTGGGCATCCTCGCCGAACTCTTTCACGCCCGGCGCGAGAATCAGCAGTTCACCGTCGTCGGCCATCGCCATGCGTGTGCGGTAGATCGCTTTATTGCCCAGCCAGGTGCTCTTGAATTCTGCGGGGTCAAGGTAGACCACGCATTTTTTGAAGGGCTCCGACATCATCTCGAAGTTGACCTCAAGTGCAAGCGCTGCGGCGCGGTTGAAAACCTCGATGTCGTCGCCGACATAGAGTCCGCGCACTGCCATGCCGCCGTCGTCGGCGCGTCCCACGACCGTCTGCACGTACACGATCTGCGGTATCAGGTGACCGAAGTGGTCTGAACCGTAATTGAAGAGTCGGCGCACCGGGGTATCGGCGCGCCCCATCATGCGTTCCATGCCGTAAACCGCGCCCACGAAGTGGCTGCGGTTGATTGCCACGGAGCCGCCGGTACCGACGAAAAGGTTTTTGTTGTAGTTGGCCATGCCGACCACTTCGTGCGGCACCACTTGGCCGATTGAGAGGATTAGGTCAAAACCGCCCTCGACCAACAATCGGTTGACTTGCACCGGCCACTCAAAGTTCAGACGGCCTTCGGTGAGTTCGCTCACGTACTCCGGCGGCACGGTGCCCAGCGTCACCACGTCGTTGCGCCAGTCATGGGCCTTGAAGAGTTCGAGCGGCATGTCACCAAACATCTCGCGGATCTGCGCTTCGGTCATCGGCGAATGGGTCCCCAAGGCCGGCATCACGGCGGCGAGCCGCTCGCCGTAATACTCCCATACGTACTGGGTCAACACGCCGGCTTGCGAATGAAAACGGGTGAAATCGGGCGGCAGCACCAACACGCGCTCGCGCGGCCCCAAAGCATCCAGCGCGGCGAACAGCGTCTGCTTCATTTGCGGCTGGTCGAGCGTTTCGCGCGCCGCACCGCGGGCAACATACACCATGGCGAATCCTTTCTTAATAATCTGACAACCAGTCTCGCATATCGGCTGCTTCAAATCAAGACAGGGGTCGGGTTTCTGGGCCTCTTTCTCGCACAAAGGGTCGGGTTTGTTTAACGCAGAGGCGCGGGGACGCAGAGGTTATCTTGATGGTTGCGCCAGCCGCAGGTCGCGGGTCGAGCGTCGCAGGCCAACCTTTCTTGTTGCGACCACGCAGTGGTTCGCAACGACGAGTGTAAAAATTCATACTTCAGCGTTGGGCGTTCGATTGTTCGGTGTTCGGCGTTGCGAGAATAAAAGCGCGCCAACCCTGTCCTAGCGGGCACTCCGCGCTCTGGCCTTTTTGCTGCGCTCTGAGATAGTTCTCGACATCGGCGCGCGACGCCACCAGCGCCGGATCAATCCCGTGCACATCGCAAGCAATGCGAATGCGGGCCAGCAAACGATCGGACGATGCTTTGAGCGCGCGCTTTTCTTCTAACCGGAATCCTGTGTGTTGTGGGCACGCCTCATCAGGCAACGCTAGCCCACGCGCCACGGCCGCAAGCAGCGCATCCATCACACGGCGCGGCATGCGGTGTGGAAAGCCCGGCAACGCGGCCAGTGCCGTGCGGTCATTTGGTTGGGTTTCGGCGAGCGCCATCAATAGCGTGTCGGACAGGATATACTCACGCGGCCGGTCGCGTTGCCGCGCTTCCTCCTCGCGCCACGCCGCCGCCTCGCGTAACACTGCGAGTGACCGCGCATCAAGGTGCGACCCGCCCTTGACACGCTGATACATTGAGCGCGGATCGCGGTCACTATACAGCGCGGCGTTGTCTAGGCGCGCCAGCTCCTCGCTCATCCATGCGCGGGGTGTGTCTCCGGCGCAATGCGTCAACAGCGCTGTGCGCAACGGGATCAAATGGATCACATCTTCGGCCGCATACCGGATCTGGCTCTCGCTCAGTGGGCGACGTAACCAGTCAGAACGGGTCTCGGCTTTGGTCAATTCGACGCCCAATGCGTCGCGCAACAGTGCTTGCAAGGAACTGGTGGAACTGAAGCCGGCGAAGCCCGCCGCCACACGCGTGTCGAACACGGTTCGCGGTGCGGCGCCGGTCGCGCGGGCCAGAATCGTGAGATCCTGATGGGCATCATGTAGCAACTTGGTGACGTTCGGCGCAGCCAGTACCGGCCCCAGTGCGCGGAGGTCGCGCACTGCCACGGCATCGACCAGCCAGCAGCCGTCGGTCGTCGCGAGTTGTACCAGACCGAGCACCGGGTAATAGGTTCGCTCCCAGAAAAACTCTGTATCGACCGCCACCGCTTCCGCATCCAGTAGCCGTGCCACTAAGGTCGTAAGGTCGTCTGGTGTTGTGATTAATTTTTTCATCCGGTGATCTTGGCTAACGTCTCAATCGTGAAGCGGCCCGGCACCAGCGGAATGAAGCGGATGGTGCCGTCGTATGCGGCTACGATCCCGGTCTCGGGAATTGGTTTTCCGTGCGGCGGCGCGTAATCTGTCCCCGTGCAGTGGATTTCGGGCTTCAGCCACCACACATGCGGCGAACAAGGTGGGCAACATTCTTTTCATGGCCGTCCCTCCGTCCTGCAAATCACGACCACGATCAGCGTACCGCTTCACGCGGGAGACTGACAAGCGCAAAATGCGGCGTGGGCGCGTTTCGCTAACTTTTTCCTAACACTTCAGTGGACGGTTATGATACGCTGTACAGTTGTAACCTAGAGTTAAGGAGTGCGTGTGTTCAAAAAAGGCAGACAGACCAGTCGGGATCTGGTGACGCGGTATGAGGCGAAGTATATCATTCCGCGCTCACGTATCCCTGAAATCCGGGCGTTTATCCGCCCGTTCTGTCGACCCGATCCCCATGCCCACGGCAACCCGCCGGAGTACACAATCACCACGCTACAGTTGGATGATTCCCGCTATTCGCTTCACAACGCGAAGGAATTCGGGGCACTGAATCGGTTTAAGTTGCGTGTGCGAACCTACGGCGCGATCGGTTCGACGCCGGTCTTCGCGGAGGTCAAGTCGAAATTGGAAGACACGATCATCAAATTCCGTGCGGCGATTCCTTTTGAAGCGTGGAACAGAGAACTGATATTCGGGGTGTATCTGCCCGATTTTTTCCACAGTGAGCGGCAGGAGATCGATTTTTTGCAGTTCAAGCGTTTGGCGTGGGAGATCGGAGCCGAACCCAAGGCCCTTGTGCGTTATATCCGTGAATCTTACGTGGGGACGCTCGACAGCTATGCGCGGGTGACGTTCGACCACAGCCTGCAATACCAGATAACCGACTCTTGGACCGACTTCGGGCGCAGCGGCCTCTGGCGCGGCATGGATTCGACCGAGGCGCAGGGGTTCGGACTGCCCTACTCAGGCGTGGTGATGGAGGTGAAAACGCTCTCCCAAATGCCAGTTTGGGTGGTGGATTTGGTGGAACGGTTTGAACTGCGTAAGCGGGGGAACTGCAAGTATTCGACCGCCATCTGGCGCGAGGGGGTCTTTACGAAATACCCCGGAACAAATTCTGAAACTGAAGAAGCGTTGGTGAGCCTGTAAAGGAGCAGTGTAAACCGTGAACGTGCATGACTATCTGGCCCTGTTTTTCGGGACGCAAGAGCCGCTAAACCCGGCCCTTGTGGCGGGGGCGATTGTGCTGAGCTTCCTGCTGGCCATCCTCATCGCGACCGTGTACCAGGTCACCTTCCGCGGCTTCACCTACTCGCGCTCCTACATCCATACCATGGTGCTGGGCAGCATGGTGACCTGCATGTTGATCATGGCGGTCGGCAATAACATCGCGCGCGGCATGGGCATTCTGGGCACATTGGCGATTATCCGTTTCCGCACGCCGGTGCGCGACCCACGCGACGCCATGTTCCTCTTCGCTTGCCTCGGCGTCGGCATTGCTTGTGGTGCCGGCACGCCGATGGTCGCGGTGATCGGTACCGGTTTGATCTGCGCTGCAGCACTGCTGTTGCACTGGATACCGTTCGCCTCGCGCCGCGACTACGAAGGCCTGTTGCGTTTCATCATGCCCGTCGATGACGCAGAGACCGCGCAAACTGCGCAGGAGATTCTCAAACGTTACTGCTCCTCGTTTTATCTGCTTGGCATGCGCGATGCGGAGCAGGGCGATGCCATGGAATTTTCGTACCAGGTGCGGTTGCTGGATCCGGCCTATCAGCAAGATCTCGTCGCCGCCTTCAAAAAAGCGGGTGGCTTTTCGGACCCCGTGCTACTGCTGCAGCGTACGACGGTAGAACTGTAAGGACAGTGAATCAAGATGAAGACCTCATATAGACGACCCATGCGGCTGCCCTTCAGGCTGATTCTGAAACGCCTGATGCGGGTCTGCTTCATATTGCTCGTGATAGGTCTGATTCCCTTTTTCCTCTGGTTCCAGACGCAAGATCCTAAAGCGTACCGTTTCAACGGCGTGGTCGAGAGTGAGGCCGAAACCGTGGGTCCTGTCGAGACCGCGCGCATTCTGTCGATCGAGGTCCAGTCCGGACAATCTGTGAAGGCTGGCGACGTGCTGGTGCGCCTAGACCCCGCCGACCGCGCGATGGACTTGGCCATGAACGAGGCGCGCCTTAAGAACTACGAGCAGGATCTGTTACGCTATGAGCAGGACATCGTCCGGCAGCGGCAGGACTTGCAGGACTCCGAGCGCCGTTGCCGTCAAGCCGTACGCGAAGCGGAGACCGCCATTGAGACCGAACGGATGAACCGCACCCGTGACGCGGCCGAACTGGCCGGCCTGCAAGCCGAGATCAAACGCCTGCAGCCCTTGGTCGACCGGCGGCTGGTCAGCGAAACCGAGCTGTCGCGCCTACGCCCCGCTGCAGAGGCTCTCGCCACCACGGTCGCCGAATACACGCCCCTGCTCGCCACCTTGGAAAAACAGCACGCGCGCGCGATTGAGGACCTGAACGAGGTCAAGGCGCTGCTGGCCGAAACAGCAACGAAAGGCACCGATGCCGATCCGATCCTTACCACCATGCGCCAGGCTGTGGAGACCTGCCGCAAGGCCGCCACCAACGACCCCTCTGTGCTGCGTGCCTCGCGTTCCGGCGTGGTGTCGTGCGTCCTACGCCAGCCCGGCGACGTGGTGACGGGCGGCGAGCCCGTGGTGCGCGTGGCCGCATCAAGCGCGCTCTATATCACCGGAATGCTGACACAGCACCAACTCCAAGACCTGAAGGTCGGTGACACCCTGCACGTCGCACGCGCGGCAGCCGGTCAGCGTGAGACGCTCAAAGCACAGGTCGAGGTCATCGCACCTGAGGTGATGGACCTGCTGGACCCTTTCAATCCAGTACCGCGCTTTCCGCTACGCGGCCGGCGTGTACGTATGCGCGTTCTGGACGAGAACAACGGCCTGATTCCCGGTGAGACCGTGACTTTGGAGTCGGGGCATCGTGAGACCTGGCTGGAGGGGGTCAAGCGCATCTGTTTTTTTTCTGGAACCCCGCCAGCAACGCCATAAACGCGCGCTGAGCGGACATCAGGTTGAATAAGGCATGCGGCCATGCCGCGAGGGATCAAAAGGAACAACTTTCAACGTTCAAGTTGCAGGCACATCATGGTGATAAGGCGAGTATGGCACACCGCAAAACGTTGCGTAGCCGGAATAATCGTTCTGGCTGTTGCTGGTTGCTCTACAGTCGAAGACCAGACGCTCGCCGCGTCCAAGCCCGTAACCCAAACAGACACGGCATCCTCTGTTCCGGCGACACCACCAGCCGAGCCGCCAGCCGAGGGCTATGATTGGAATACTTTGGCCCGCATGGCGGCGGCTAACTGCAGCGAAGCCCGCGCCCTGCTGTTAGATGCGCAGGCGGAACGCAACAAGACGGCGGTGGACACCGGCTGGCGCAACCCTCAGCTCCGTCTGGGACACGGCTGGATCGACCAAGACAACGACACGCCGGGACGATCCGGCATGCGGACCTACCCCGACGAGGCGGGCTCGCCGCAACGGCCGTTTAGGAGCTACCGTGAATGGGATGACCGCTCGTTCACGGAGCGGTCCGTGGGGTTGCGCGTCTACACGGCCAACCCCTTTGTGAACCGTTGGCTGCGCAAGCGCGGTGAGGCCGCAGCGCGCGCGATTGAGAAAGAGTCAGAGGAGGAGGCCTACGCGATCTTCTGCGAAGTCAAGATGCTCTGTCTGGAGGCGGAGCTGTTGCGCGAGGAAGTCGATCTGCTGGAGCGGATGGCCGAGGTTCGTGCCAAGCTGCGCGATCTGCGCCGCGAGCAGTCCGAGGCGGGCGTGACCAGTCCGCTCGACCTGATCCGCGCCGAGACGAAGCTGGCGTCGCAACGCTCTGAGCTTTTCGGCAAGCGGATGGCGCGGCAGCAGCTCGTGCGGCGCATTGCCGTGCTCGCCGATGTGCCAGCCGAGGGGCTCCGTCTGCGGCCGCGCGCAACAGACCGGTTGCCGGCGCCCGCGCATCTGGACGCCGCCGCGCTCACTGATCTCGCCTTCATGCGGCGTCCTGACCTCGCACGGCTGGAGCAGGAGAAGGAGGCTGCAACGCATGCGTTGCGTGCCGCGCGCGCCGGACAGATTCCCTGGTTTGAGTATGTCGAGGGCTCGGTTGAAGACACACACGGCGACATCTATTCGCGCGAAGAACTCTTCACCGGACGTGACCACACAACACGTGACGAAACCGAGTGGCAGGTACGGGTCGCCATGACCCTGCCGGTCTTCAACTGGCTGGGCGACGAGATCCGCCTGACACGTACGCAACTGGCCGCCGCCGAAACACGCATGCGCGGACAATACGACTTGGTCCGGTTGGAAGTCAGCGGCGTCTTGGAGGACTACCGGGCGGCGCAAGCCGAATGGGCACGCCTGAACAGCGAAGGCGAGCGGCTGCGCACCGAGATGTATGCCCGCGTCGAGAGTCTGGCCCAAGAACCGACCATCAAGCGTGAAGAGGTGCTCGCCACACACGAGGAACTACTGGCCTTTCAGCGCACCTGTCTCAGAGCCGAACGCGAATGTCTGTTTATCGAGCAGTGCTTGGAGACCGTGAGCGGCGGAGCACTGCCGACAGAATAGGAGAAACACCATGAACAAACTAACCACAAACACCAGCCATCGTAACCGCCTTCCGGGCTTGATCGTCGTCATGCTCGCGATGTGCATGGGCGCCCACGGCGCGCTCGTTATCAACGAGGTCTGCTACGACAACTCGACAGTGCCCGATGATACCGGCGATACATCGTCGGACTGGATCGAACTGTACAACACGGGCCCGTCAGCGGTGAACATCCTGAACTACGGGCTGGGCGATGCCAACCCGTATGACGAGAACAAAGGGGTGCGGCTGCCCAACTACACCATTCCGCCCGGCGGATTCCTCGTGGTCTTTGCCAGCTCGGATCTGCCCGAGTACACGGTCTGGACCAACGCGTCGGACATCATCGCGATACCCGCCAACTCCGCCTGGCGCTACAACACACCGGCCAGCGCACCGCCCTCAACCTGGAAAGACAGCACTTTCGATGATACCGCATGGGCGAGCGGGATTGCGCCGCTGGGCTATAACGACGCAACCCTCAACATGGATTGCGCGACGATCCTGCCATACGGCTCCAACCCCGCAAACCGCTACCCGACCGCTTACTTCCGCAAGACCTTCAAGATCGTGAACCCGTCCGTCGTGACCGGCCTCGTCGTCCGCGCACGCATCAACGACGGCATGGTCCTCTATCTCAACGGAGCGGAGCAGAAGCGCATCTACATGCCGGACGGTGCGATCGCTTACTCAACGCTTGCCACGGTGAGTGTACCGCCGACATTCTGGACCAACATCCTGCTTTCAGCCTCTGGCCTTGTGGCCGGCGATAACGTGCTGGCCGTTGAGGCGCACCAAGCCGCAACAGACAGCGTCGACTTGATCATGGACATGACCGTCACCGCGCTCGTCGATGAACAGGTGCCGATCGTTCACGGCCAGTTCGGGCTCAAAAAGACCGGCGAGAACGTCCACCTCTTCGATGCCGGATCGACACGCATCCACAAGTTCGACTCGCCATCCTCAGAGCCTGGCGAGAACAAGACCTACGGACTCGCAGTTGATGGCGTGACCGGCGTTTGTAAAATCTACGACCGCCCAACCCCCGGTCTGCCCAACGCGACGTATGCGCAGAAATACTCGGTCGCGCTTTACTCCGAAACACCGACTTTTTCGGTCGCGCCCGGTTTCTATGCCGCCAACCAGTCCGTCGTGCTAAGCACGCCCACAGCCGGCCACAAAATTTACTACACGCTGGACGGCAGTGATCCTTGGGACAGCAGCACGTATGTGTTCAGCGGCGCGGCGATCCTGATTGCCGCCGAGGCACCGGCCACCTCCGGCCTCGCGTGGCTACGCACCAACCCGATTGAGATCGACAGCCGAGTGCCCGGCACCGCCTGGCTGCCACCAATCGGCAGCATCCCCAAAGCAGTGGTGCTCCGTGCGATCGCCGTCGATAGTATGACTGGCACCACCTGTTCGCCTGAGACGCGCGGCACCTACTTCATCGGCCCCTCCTTCACCACTCGCACCCTGCCCACGGTGTCGCTCATCACCGACACGAACAATCTGTTCGGCTTCACCTCGGGCATCTACGTGCCGGGTAAGCACTACGCCGACTCACCGACAGGCTACGGCTCGAACAAGTGGGGCAAGCCCAACGCGAACTACCACCAGGACGCTGACGATCTGACCTGGGAGCGCCCGGTGCAGGTCGAGCTTTTCGAAACCGCGCAGAACACCGCTGCCTTCTCCCACACGATCGGCATGGCCATGCACGGCGGTGGCACGCGCGCCATCCCGCAAAAGACGCTCTATCTCATCTCCCGCCTCGGCACATACGGCACCAGCTACATCGACTATCCACTCTTCCCTGACGAGAGCGGCACGAGTTACAAACGCTTCCTGCTGCGCAACAGCGGCAACGACTGGTACGGCCCGATGTCCGGCGGCATCGCCACGATGCTCAAAGACGCGGTCTTACACCGCATCGTCAAAAACCTGAACACCTCGGTCATGGCCTACCGCCCCGTCGCCGCCTACATCAACGGCGAGTATTGGGGCATCCACAACCTGCGTGAGAGTTTCGATAAGCACTACCTCGCTACGCGTTACGGACTGGACGCCGACAACATGGACATCCTGATGCACGAAGAAGACGCGGACGACAAGGTCCAGATCACGCGCATCGACGGCGACAAAAACAGCGACGAAGAGTATGAGGAGCTGATCGACTGGATTCAGGAAAATCCGCTCTCGCAGGATGCCAACTACCAGCGCGTGCAAACGGCCACCGTGTTCACCAATGCGCTCGACATTGTGATCACTGGCATCGACGCCACCAACCACGCCGACTACATCATCGCAGAGACGTTCTTCGCCAACACCGACTGGCCGATCAACAACTGCGACTTCTGG
>Ga0209407_1002396_pt1 | contig 17615 bp, 14 predicted proteins | sample AD_JPNHG3_MetaG_FD_184410 | JGI IMG/M metagenome (GOLD analysis project Ga0209407, IMG submission 184410) | Active sludge microbial communities of municipal wastewater-treating anaerobic digesters from Japan - AD_JPNHG3_MetaG (SPAdes) (version 2) | ecosystem: Engineered > Bioreactor > Anaerobic... | reverse complement strand
AGGTCTTTTGTTCTGCAGCGGCAGAACACGATCCCGGACAAGAAGCGGCATATCCATGAAGAGTCGTCTTGTCCACGAGGAAATTTTTCACGGCTACGCAGCCTCGATTTCGAAGAAAATGGAATTTCACGGAGCTTGGTTTTTCCAGATGAAGAAAGATCGACAGGGAAAGCTCAAACTGCTCGAAGTGGCACCTCGAATAGCCGGCACGATGGCACTGAATCGGGTAAGAGGGGTCAATTTCCCCCTGCTGAGCATCTACGAGCAAGAGCGAATACCCGTGCAGATCATGATGAATCAGGTAGACGTCGAAATCGATCGTGCCCTCGTGAACCGCTATAGGCATAATGTCCGCTACCGCACCGTTTACGTCGACCTGGATGACACGCTGATCCTGCATGGGCGCGTAAACACCGCCCTTGTCCAGTTTCTTTACCAATGCGTGAATGAATCCATCCGGCTGGTTCTACTCTCGAGGCATGACGGAAACGTGGAGCGGACACTGCAGCTCCATCGCCTCGGCAGTCTGTTCGACGCTGTAATACAGATCGATCGAAAGGCGTCGAAGGCAGATTACATCCGGGAGGCGGATGCCATACTGATTGACGACAGCTTTCGCGAGCGGATGGACGTCCATTGCAGGCTGGGGATTATGACCTTTGACTGCAGCATGATCGAAATGCTTCTGGATGAGAGAGTTTGATATTCGTCGATTGCGATTCGTGAAATGGAATAAGGCAAGCCGAATCCGTGCAAGAATCCCTAAAATACGTAACCGTTCGTGCCCTGAAGTGGACGTTCCTCGAAACCGTAGCGTCGAGAGGCCTGCAGTTCATTGTAGGGGTCATTCTCGCGCGGCTGCTGTTCCCGGAGCAGTTCGGCCTGATCGCCATGCTTGCGATTTTCATCGCCATCGCTCAGTGCTTTCTCGACAGCGGCTTCGCGGCAGCGCTGATCCAGAAGCGATCAGTCACCCTGACGGACCAATGCTCCATCTTTTATTTCAACATTGCCATCGGCGTGCTCGCAGCAGGACTCTTGTGCATGGCGGCGCCTTGGATTGCAGCTTTCTACGATGAACCAATCCTAACGCCGTTAACTCGCGCGCTTTCCCTGAACCTGGTAATCAATTCATTCGGCTTGATCCACAATGCCCTCCTGACCAAGCAAATCGATTTCAAGACACCGGCCAAAGTGAGCCTGATTGCCAGTAGCCTGTCCGGCGTTATCGCGATTGCCACGGCATCCGGTGGATTCGGGGTCTGGAGTTTGGTGGTCCAGCAGTTATCCGCAGCAGGAATCCGCACGGCTCTTCTCTGGCTTTTTCACTCCTGGCGGCCTGCTCTGATATTCAGCTTCCGGTCCCTGCAGGAGATGTTTGGATTTGGATCGCGCTTGTTGGCATCACAGGTGCTGAGTCATATATTCGACAATCTGTATTACGTGGTCATTGGAAAGCTTTTTACGGCAGCGGACCTCGGGCTGTTTGCGCGTGCACAGACCTTCGGTGAGCAGCCCTCGAGGACCCTGTCCGGGATGGTCGGTGGGGTCACCTTCCCCGTCTTTTCAAGCATCCAAGATGACCCCGAGCGGCTCAAAAGGGTCATGAAGAAGGCGTTGAACGTTCTTGCCCTGATCAATTTTCCGATCATGATTGGCATGGCGGTCCTTGCACGGCCTCTGGTGCTGATGCTGTTGACGGAAAAGTGGGTGGGATGCATTCCTTACCTTCAGCTGATATGCATGGTAGGTTTGCTCTATCCCATGCATGCGCTCAACTTGAATGTGATCACCGCCATGGGACGATCCGACCTTTTCCTGCGCCTGGAGATTATTAAAAAAGTCCTTATTGTCATCAATATACTCGTGACGTGGCAGTGGGGTATCTCAGCGATGATATGGGGGATGATCGTCTTTTCCGGCATCTGCTACTTTTTGAACAGCTATTACACCGGGGCGTTGATCGGTTATCCAATCGGTGAACAGATAAAGGACCTGTCACCGTATTTGACCATGGCTATGCTGATGGGTGCCGGCCTAGCAGCGCTGGGAATGGCCCCGTTTCCAAGCTACGGGACTGCCTTCCTGGCACAATTCGTGGTGGGTATCGTCATCTATGTGTTCCTCTGCAGGATCTCCCGGCTTGAAGGGTTCATGGAGATCTGGAAGACAGGATGGGACCAATGGCGCTCACTTAACAAAGCAAGACAGTGCGACTTCCCTTGAGTTTTTCCGCAGACGAGAAGATGAAGCGTTGGCGACTCGATGGTGGATAATTTCTATAAACTGATCGGTTACTACAAGCGAAGAGGACTTTCCAAGACCTTGGATCGTATCTTGGAATACCTTCGCCGGGAAAACCCTGTCCGAATCATGATCATCAAGAGCCTCCAACGGAAAAAGCTCGTTACAGAATACTCCCCGAACACAAAGAGATTAATCATCTTTCTGACTCCCGATCGCGACATCATCAACGGGGGTATTCTTTCAATCAATTCAATTTACAATGAAACATGCCGGTTGAAACACACGCTAGATGCAGAAGTCGTGATGTGCACCGTGCCCGGTAACTTCCCGCTGCTGAAATATACAAAATTCGAAAATCAGAATTATCTCTTTACATTGCGAGATGTACTTGCGTATTTTCAGTCGTGTAAACATTTATTAATCCACATTCCGGAAACCTACGTAGAGGAATTCGCGAAATACTGCTCAACTGAAAGGATTCTACAAAAGTCGGCCGTCACCTCTTTTCAATTTAACATCCTGCTCCAGAACATCAACCTCGCACCCTCGAGACATTTCATCGTGGACCTGAAACAATGGGGGACAGTCACGTGCACTACCGCCCATGAAGCCTATACGAACGCCAGGACTCAGGAACGCTTTGGCTGTCCTGTCCATAAACTCTCCACCTACGTGAGCCCAGAACAATATTGCATGAAATCATACCGCGAGAAAGAAAACCTAATGATCATCTCTCCCGATGAGCATGAATTGAAATCTGCCGTACTGGGTACGATATCAAAGAATATGCCCGGCATTCGGCTGCAAATTATTCAGAATCTGACATATGAAGAATTCAAGTCAACCATATCCAGGGCGAAATGGGCCCTGACATTCGGCGAGGGACTTGATGGCTATTTCATAGAACCCATTTTCAGCGGCTGTGTCGGCTTTGCAGTTTATAATGAACAATTTTTCACAGACGATTTTCGATCCTGCAGAACCGTGTACCCGAGCTACCAATCGTTACTGGATTCTATCTGCAATGATATGGCCGAACTGGACAATCAGGAAAGTTTTACTCGGTATCAGAGAGAACAGTATGAATGCTGCGCAAAATATTATAGTTACCAACAATATCAAGATAATATATTCTCCTTTTATCGAAAATATTACCTTCCTGTAATCAGGAACTGGGAGGCCGACTTCACTGCCCCCACAGTAGCCGATGAAACCAGCATGTGACTGCCGCAAACCCCTTAACGCCAAGGCATCGGCATCGAAAGTGGATGTAAAGGGCCTTTTCGCTTTCAGGTCTCCGCGGCTGTGCAAGCCGGTACACGCCGTCCCGCGGAGCGGCCGGGACAGGGACCGTTTACGAGTCGCCTCGAGGATCACTCGATGCTGGGAAAGCCGTAGCGGAGCAGCATGTTGAGTTTGTGTGGCAAGGGGGTGAAGACGGAAAAGAAACGGCGAGACGGGATGCGCTTGGCCGCTTGAGCGATTCGCCGCAGCCCGGCGAGGCGGGCCCTCTCCCGCCAAACCCCTTTGAGCGCAAACCAATAGATTTCGTAAAACACGCGCGAATCCCGCTTCATGATGGAAAGGACGAGCCCTTCCGCGGCAAGGGCCAGAAGGTGCATGAAGATGAGCATGAACGAAGCGGGGGGCGGGCAGCAGATCCACATCGTGAAGGTCTTGTTCCGCTCGCTCAGGGCACGGCGCTGATAGCTCGTCTGCAAGGCGTTCCGGACGACCTTGCCCCCCCTGAAGCTCCGGCCGACCCAGTGATCGTAGCCGGATTCGTGCGGGACCATGACGGGCACTCCCCGCAATCGGGCCAGGCAGCACAGGTACAGGTCTTCCGCCAGGCTCCCGAACCATTCCGGAAAGCCGCCCAGTTCATCCCACAGGGCCTTCGGGATCCAGAGGCATGCCCCCATGACCATGGCCACATCCCTTCTTCCCGGATCCAGGTTCGGCACGGGGTTCATGAACGGGTCGAGCAGGCTGCCGCGGTCGATCAGCACGCCGCTCTCGATGTCGTACTGGGGAAGGCCCAGGATGGCGGGGCGCCGCAGCTGCTGCGCATGACGATAAAGCGTGCTGACTGCATCCCGGTGCAGGACGGCGTCGTTGTTCAGCAGGAGGATGTACCGGCCGCGCGCACGGGATACCATCCGGTTGTTGCTGACGCAGTACCCCACGTTGCATTCACTCGGGATGAGGGTCACATCGGGATGGCGGGTCCGAATGACTTCGAGGGAAGAGTCCGTCGAGGCGTCATCATGGACAATGATTTCCAGGGGCAGATCAAAATCCTGGTTGCGGACTGAATCGAGACAGGGCCCGATCACCGACTCGCCGTTGAAGTTGGCGATGCAGATCGAACAGACGGGGGCAGCGGTTGGCGTTACAGCGGCTGCGTCTTGAGCCATTCCCAGGTCCTTGCCAATCCGGTTTCCAGATCCGTTGCGGGCGTCCACCCCGTGCGCCGATGCAGCCGGGAATAATCGAGGATAATCGACCGGACGTCGATCGAGCGTCCCGCACGGTATTCCTTCCGGATCTTTCCGCCCGTCGTCGATTCGACCAGCACGCACAACCGGTTGATGCTTACCCCTGCACCGTAACCCACATTGAAGATATCGACCGTTTTTTCGGCCTGACCCAATGCCGCCAGGCGGACGCAGGCGTCGACGAAATCCTCGATGTAGATGAAATCGCGAACATTCTCCCCGTCCCCCCATATCTCCACGGGAAGACCGCGGCGCAGGTGTTCCAGCATGCCGCGCACGATGCCGAACCCTCGTCGATAGGGCTGACCGGGGCCGTAGAAATTCGAAGGCCTCAGGATGGTCACGCCTCTCCCGAACTGCCTGCAGTAGGCCTGCAGGAAAGCCTCCATCGCGATCTTGCCCGCCCCGTGATAGGAAAGGGGCGACAGCGGGTGGTCCTCGCCCACCGGCAGGGTTCGAGGGTTGCCGTAGACGGTGCCCCCCGAAGAGATGAAGATCAGATGCACGTGATCGTATTTCTGCAAGATGTCGAGGAAACGCAGGGCGGGCCCGAGGTTCAATTCCGATTCCCACATCGGCTCGGAGGCCGAAGTTCCCGGCGTGCTGTCCGAGGCCAGGTAAAATACCGTCCTGCATTCGGGCAGTAGGGTGTGCAGCAGCTTCGCGTTGTCCAGGGGACTGGTGTGCAGAACCGCATTCGCACCGAGTCGCACGGGCACGGGACGCCGTGCGACCAGGTGAACCCGTTGACCGGCCTCCACCAGGCGAGGCGCCAGCGACTGCCCGACAAACCCCGTGCCGCCGATGAGAAGAGTGTTTTCCCCCATCTGCTTTCCTACCTCACAATAGCCCGATAGGCATCCATGTAACGCTCGGCGCAATCGGCCCAGGTTCCGATGTTTTCCTGGACCCACGCTTTGGCCCGGTCCCCCATCTGCCGGCTGTTCTCTCTCTTCTTGAGCCGGGTGACGGCCTCCACAAATTCCCCTTGCGAGGATACCAACCAACCCGTTTCCCCGTGCCGTATAACATCCCGGTGAGCCGGCTGATCGGATGCGATCACGGGAAGTCCCGATGCCATCGCCTCGAGAATGACCTGGGGCCTTCCCTCGTCGTGTTCGCTCAGGGTGATGAGACCCGACGCCTCGGGAAACCATCGTTCCTGCAGCTCCCGGGGATGCGTCGCCCCGTGAAAGCGAACCCAAGGGGGCATGTCGACCCTCTCCTGCATGGGTCCCAGAACATGCAGCTCATCGTCCTGGCCGAAAAGACCCTCGCCCCAGGGGAAGAGCCGTCCCATTTTCTTGGCCGTCACCCGGAGGACAACCAGCCACTTGCGGGGTTCACCGGCATCACGTCGCCGGATTTCGAACCAGGGCTGATCGACACCGAAGGGAATGGGGCGGATTTCCGCAAGATCACCGAATAGGGTCCGGAGACGCCCAGCCATCCACCCGGCATTCGGCGCGATAATGACCTTTCTGCGCCCGAGTGCAGACCGCAGCAGGGTAACCATGCCGGGGCGATTCAGCAACGCGAAATCGGTCCCCAGCACGCTGATCACGGCGGGCTTATCGATGCCCCAAAGGGGAATGGCATTCTGCAGCCAGTTGACATGAAAAAGATCGACGTCCGCGGCTCTCCGGTAGCCTTTTCGCAGCAACCCAAGCAGACGTAAGACTGTTCCCGCAGCCTTCCATCCTTCCTTGCGCAGGATATGCGCGATACCCCCGGAAGCGAGCATCCGGTCAATCCAATCCGATTCGTCGGCAGTAAGGACATTCACGACGTTTTCTGGGATTGCTCCCGGTGGCGCCCATAGCTTCAGCTCTAGCGACTTCTTGCTGGCCAGTGCATGCACTAACTGCTTGATAAAAGGAGCTTTCCAGTCATCGGGCCCGTGGGGATAGGATGTGCTCACCAGTAAAACGCGCATATGCCGGATTTTGCAAGGTCGGTGCCAGGGTGTCTGCCCTTCCGACGAAGGGCAGCCTGCGACTTGCTCTGCCCCGCGTGCGGCGATCGGTCGCAAAAGCATCGAATCACGGCGCCCTGGCAGTGCTGTTGCATATCGGATCAGGAGCCGGCTAAGGGTGGAGTCGCTTTGAATGTTGTTTTTATCGCCCCCTTGTGGTTAAGAAAGACGTCGTCGTGCTATCTCGGGCAAGGAACCTCACATGATGGTCGGTGAAAGCACACCGAAGCAAAGCAGTGATTGCGATCCGTCGTGGCAGTGCAACCGACAGTTCGCCGTCCTGTCGCTGCTGGCAGTGCTGTTGCTCATTTACAGCAACAGCTTTTTCGGCGAATGGCATTTTGACGATTATCACAATATCATCGAGAACCGCAACGTCCATCTCCAGGGTCTCTCCTGGCAGGATATCCGCAAGACCTTCTACGGAATCGGTAACGACTCTGAAGGCGGACTGACAACCCGGCCGCTGTCCTATCTCAGCTTCGGATTGAATTATTTCTTCGGTGGCACGGACGTCTTCGGCTATCACGTCGTAAACTTTCTTATCCACTTCGCCGCGGCCGTCTTCCTTTTCCTGTTTGTGTTCAGGACCCTCAGGTTGCCCCTTCTCAGCGCCCGATACGGGGAACGGGCCTACGACATTGCCCTGCTGGCGAGTTTTCTGTGGGCAACGAGCCCCCTGCAGGTGCACGCCGTCTCGATCATCGTCCAGCGGATGGCCTCCATGGCCGGACTTGGCTACATCATGGCCATGCACTTCTATCTTTGCGCGCGAACAGCACAAAGGCGCCCTGAACGGTGGACGTATGCGGTACTCTGCGCGGCGGCTGCGGTCCTTGCTTTCGGTTCGAAGGAAAACGCGGTCATGCTCCCTGCCTCGATTCTCCTGTTCGTTATCGTGTTGATTCAGGGGGCGACAAAAGAAACCCTGTCGCGTCTCCTCAAATTCTTCTGGATTCCGCTGGCGTTGCTCCTCGGCTCTCTTTTCCTGCTATCAGACTACCTATCCGGAATTTTCCAGGCCTATGAGGTAAGGCCGTACACGATGGGAGAGAGGCTGCTGACAGCCCCGCGGATCGTGCTTTTCTACGTCTCCCTCCTGATGTACCCCATTCCCTCGAGGCTCGCGCTGCTTCATGACATCGACATCTCCCGCACCCTTCTCGAGCCCTGGACGACCCTGCCAGCCCTGCTGGCGGTAGTCCTCGTGACTGCCGCCGCGTTCCGTTACGCCCGGAAGGCCCCCCTACTGTCGTACTGCGTCCTTTTCTTTTTCCTGAATCACCTCATCGAAGGGACCATTATCCCCCTGGAGCTGATCTTCGAACATCGCAATTACGTCCCCTCGATGCTCTTCTTCGTACCCGTGGCAATCGTGATCATCCGTTTCCTGGACCATTTTTCTTACAACAGGGGGCTTCAGTACTTTCTGGCCGGGGGCATCGCGCTGCTCCTTGCCTTTCAGGGCCACACGACCTACGAGAGGAACGCCGTCGTCAGCTCCGATCTCCATCTCTGGCTCGACAACGTCCGAAAGGCGCCCGCCCTGAGCCGCCCCCACATCAATCTGGCCAGGCATTACTACGAGGCGGGCCTGTACGACGAAGCCTACTTGGAACTCAAGACCGCCGAAGACCTGAACCGCGACAGCAACCTCAGGCAGATCGGCATAGCCTCGTACAACCTCGGGGTCTATTACCTTCACCAAGCGAACGACGTCGACCGTGCGGAGCAGCAATTCGAAAAGGCGCTGCATCGGTTCCCGGGATATCCATCCGCGGTTGCCGGACTGGCGACGGTGCATCTGAGCCGGGGGGATGTGGAAAAAGCCTGGGCCCTGCTGGAGGAGCAGGCACCGCGCTACGATCAGGACTTCGAGATCGTCAAGATGTCTGCCTTGGTCCTTCTGAAAAAAGGAGATTCGCAGGGGGCTCTCAAGGCTGCGGCCCGGGGTATGAGCCTCCGATGGGGCGATCCGCAGCCTTGGGAGATATCAGGCGAAGCCTGGCGGAGACTCGGGCAATGGCAACAAGCGGCGCGGTGCTGGGAGGAGGCACTTCGGCGGAATCCTTCGAACCCAAAGGCCCATCTGGCCCTCGTGGAGATTTATGACCGGATGGGTGATCGCGCGGCGCTGCAAAGAATTGCGTTGCGCTGCCTGATGCTGAAAGGCGAGAAACCGCTCGATGGCTGGCTGACCGGACTAGCTCGCAATCCCCAGGCATCGGTTTACGAGGTCAATGCTGACAGGCTGGGACGGATCATCCGGAGAGAAGTGCTCCATGTCCTGACCGGCAAGTGATGGCGGAACGGAGTGAAGGGGGACCTCTACCGTGGGAATATCCATGTTCCGCTATTGGTCCCTTGCACGCCGGGTTTTCCCGCGGCGTTGATCTTAATTTCCGATGAACTCACGGCGCTAAAGGTCAGCGTGTATTCTCCTATATCGGCCGTCACCCCAACCGCATTGACAAGGCTTGCAGCGTCGGGAGGTACCCCGTTTTCCAGAAAGAGCCGGGCGTAACTCATCGAAAGGCGGGCTTTCCCTTCCGCAACGGCCTGCAGGGCCGCGCGATTTTGCGATTCCCTTGTGAGATCGTGGTATTTGGGAACGGCAACGGAAGCAAGGCAACCGAGAATAACAATTATGGCAACCAGTTCAATGAGGGTGAACCCTCGCTGGGAGGCGGGCACAGACATCAACGGATTAAGGCCTCTTTCCTGTAATATTGCAACCGGGAAAAAACCGCGTCCGCCGCTTCTGCGCTGATGAGGAAACCTGCCTTATCGCCTCATCAAAGGAGGAGGAATCGGTGCGACGAGAGGCCGCGAAGGAGGAGCAGCCCCCGTCCACCGATCCGATGTTGACAAAAACGCGCGTGCGCGGTTATTGCGGTTTGACCCAGATGCTGGAGTTCGTTCCCCTCACGGACCCGACGCCGTCTGCTCTCACGTTAATCCGGGTATCCGTGACTTTCGTGAACGTCAGCGTGTAATCTCCGGCGTTTCTGAGACTCGGATCCGTAGTATTCACATACGTAATAAGCGCATCCACGCTCGTAGCCGTACCGGACAGCAGAGCCCTTGCGAACTGATTCGACAGCCTGGATTTCCCCTCGGCAACGGCCTGCATGGCGGCCTTATCGGACGCGACACTCGTCAGGTCCATGAACCGGGGGATGGCCACGGCCGCGAGGATCCCGAGGATCACGAGCACGGCAATGATTTCGATCAACGTAAAACCTTTCTGATTGCGCACTTTCGATCGCCTCCTTGACATGGTCAAATGCCCTCCTTCACGTGTAGACTTGTTCTCTCTCTCTCAAAACTCCAACAACCCCATTTATCGCACGTTCGTGCGGCGACCGGTTGGCGCGTCCGGGTTTCCCCTTCCCGTCGGCACCCCTCCGAAAGGTGGCGCATTGTAAATCATTTCGCCCCGTATTTCCACAGTTTTTCGATCTCCAGGGCCCTGGAGATCATCCCCGCGGTGCCTGCCGGCCGGCCGGGCCATGCGGGGTGAATCCCCTGGTCAACGGGTGATCGGCCGCCACAAACGGATGCCGGTCCTTCGAGATGACCTGCAAAAATGCGGAGCATCATCCGTGCCATGGCGCAGAGCCGCGAACCCGGGAAAAGGGGAATGCCCGGCATTATCGGCCACTTGACCACGCTTTTTTTATGCCGAAAGGGCCCGAAACCTGCCTCCCGGGACCGAAAAACTGCCATAAATTGTTGTAATGTCTACATTTTATGTAGATTTCTTGATTGACGTGACGTCGATGTTGTACTTTTTCACCCGGTGCCACAGGCTGCGCTCCTTGATCCCCAGGATCTGGGCCGCCTTGACCTGGACCCCGTCGGCCCGGGTGAGGGCATCGATGATGAACCGCTTCTCGATCTCGGCAAGCCGGTCATCGAGATTGGCCTGCTCCGGCACCTCCTGCATGGCCTGGCCGACGAGTCCCCCCGAGATCTGGACGGGGAGGTGCTGGGGTTCGATGATGCCGTTTTCTGCCATCACGGCGGCGCGCTCGATGACGTTTTTCAGCTCCCGCACGTTGCCAGGCCAGTGGAACCCCATGAGGAGCTGCAGGGCCGAGGACGAGATCTCGGCCGATTTCGGGGCCGTCTCCAGAAACCCCTGCGCGAGTGCGGGGATGTCCTCCCGGCGGTCCCGCAGCGGGGGGAGGTGGAGGGAAAAGACATTGAGGCGGTAGAAGAGGTCCTCCCGGAACTTGCCTTCCTGGACGAGTTTCGTCAGGTTCTTGTTCGTCGAGGCGATGATGCGGATGTCGACCCGGATGGGTTTCGTGCCGCCCACCCGCTCGAACTCCTTTTCCTGGAGAACCCGCAGGAGCTTGGCCTGGGTCGCCAGCGGCATATCCCCGATCTCGTCGAGCAGGATGGTGCCGCCGTGGGCCAGCTCGAACTTGCCCCTCTTCTGCGCCGTGGCGCCCGTGAAAGACCCCTTTTCGTGTCCGAAGAGCTCGCTCTCCAGGAGCCCCTCGGGGATGGCAACGCAGTTGAGCTTGATGAAGGGCCCTTCCTTGCGGAGGCTGTGCTGGTAGATGCTCTGGGCGACCAGCTCCTTGCCCGTGCCGCTCTCCCCCGTGATGAGCACCGTCGCGTCCGTCGGGGCCACCTTGAGGATCTGGCTGAAGATCCCCCGCATGACCTTGCTCTGGCCGATGATTTCGGGGAAGAGCTCGCGCGCCTCGACCTTGGAGAGCAGGCTCGTGACCTGCTCGAAGATGATGTTGAACTGGCTGATGTCGTCGGCCTTCTGGTCCACGGCGCTCTGGAGCTGGGACTTCGGGAAGGCGGGCAGGTTCTCGGCGTCGCGGATGAATTTCTTGATGGGCCGCAGGATGAGCCACGTCACCAGCAGGGCACACAGGAAGGTGAACAGCGCGATGCCGATCCCCCAGGTCCTGAGCATCCACGGCGTCTCGACCTGGTACTTCGTGTAGAAATCGACGATCTGGTACGTGACGATCACGGCGAGGACCGTAATGCCGCTGAAGATGATCGGGATCAGGACGTAGAGGCTGATCTGGAACCGTGATTTCTGCATGTCGGCCTTAGAACCCCTTGGTGGCGATCTTGGTCAGATCCCACATGGGCAGGAAGACGGCAAGGGCGAAGAACCCGACGACGAAGGCCAGGCCCACGACCAGGACCGGCCCGATGGCATCGGAGAGGCGCTTAACCGCGAAGGCCACCTCGTCGTCGTAGTGGACGGAGACGGCCTGGAGCATCTCGTCGAGCTGGCCCGACTCCTCCCCGATCGCGACCATCTGGATGACCATGGGGGTGAAGTACCGCGCGGTGCTGAGCGGCCCCGAGATCCCCCGTCCCTCCTCCACGCGGTCGCGGACCTGGTCAAACTCCCTGGCGATGGCCGTGTTGCCGATCGTCCCCGAGAGGATCTGCAGGGAGTTCATGACGGGCACGCCGCTGGCCTGCAGGATGGAGAAGATGCTGGCGAAGCGGGACATGGCCGACTTCATGAACAGGGGCCCCAGCAGGGGGACCCGAAGCAGGAAGGCGTCCCGGACGTAGCGTCCCTGCTCGGTCCTGAAATAGTACGCTGCCCCCGCGACGAGGCCGATCAGCACGGCGAGCGAGACGAACCAGTAATCCGTCAGGAGGCGGTGCAGGAACAGGCTCACCTTCGTCGGCCACGGCAGCTCGACGCCCACGCGGGCGAAGATGCCCACGAAGCGGGGGATGACGTAGTTGAGCAGAACGAAGAACGCGATCCCCAGGGCCGCCACGACGATGATCGGGTACTGGAGGGCCGACTTCACGTCGGACTTGATCTTGTGCTCGTGCTCGAGGATGTAGATGAGCCGCGCCAGGACCTCCGGGATCGTGCCGCTGGCCTCGCCGGCCTTGATCATGCTCCGGTACAGGGTGTTGAAGGTCTTGGGGTGCTTCGCCATGGCATCGGAAAGCGGGGAGCCTTCCCGCACGTCCTGGGAGATCTCCGTCACGATCTGCTTGAGCTTGGGGTTCGTAACCTGGACCTCGAGGACTTCCAGGAGCCGCATGATCGGGACGCCGGCGAGGAACATGGTGCGGAACTGCTTCGTGAAAAGGATGAGCTCCTGCATCGAGACCCCGCCCACCCTCTGCTGCAGGGTCGCCCAGGAAACCCCGAGCAGGGCGGCGCGCTCCGACGCGCCGGCGACCCGGGACGGGATCCAGCCGCGGTTGAGCAGGAGCGTCCGGGCCGCGTCGAGCGAATCCGCCTCGATCGTGCCGTTGACGCTCGCCCCGGTCTCGTTGATGGCCTCGTAGGAATATTTCGGCATCGCCAATACAGTGATTCGTGACCCGTGAAAAAATTAAAATGAGGGGGTTTTCTCTTCGACTCGACCCTCCCCCCTCAACCCTCTGCGCTTCTACACCATGACCGCCGCCGAGGCCTCCTCGATGGTGGTCACGCCGGAGAGCACCTTGCTCATCGCGTCGTCCTTGAGGGTCCGCAGCTTGCCCTTCTGCTTCAGGGTCCGGCTGATCTCCTGGGCGGCCATCCCCCGCAGGATCATGTCCTGGACCTCCTCGTCGTTGACGACGATCTCGAAGATCCCCGTCCGGCCGCGGTACCCCGTTCCCATGCAGGCCGGGCAGCCCCGGCCCCTCTGGAAATTGGCCCCGTCGACCTGCAGGCCCCAGGCGGCGATCACCTTCTCGTTGGGCCGGTAGCGCTCCACGCAGTAGGGGCAGATGGTCCGGACGAGGCGCTGGGCGAAGGTCGCCAGCAGCACCGACGAGACGAGGAACCGCTCGATCCCCATGTCGATGAGGCGCGTGATGGCGCCCGCGGCGTCGTTGGTGTGCACGGTGCTCAGGACCCGGTGGCCCGTGAGGGCCGCCTGCACGGAGATGCCCGCCGTCTCGGCGTCGCGGATCTCGCCGACCATGATCACGTCGGGGTCCTGGCGCAGGATGGAGCGCAGGCCGCTCGCGAAGGTCATGCCCGCCTTGCGGTTGAGCTGGACCTGGCGAACCTTCTCGACGCGGTACTCGACGGGGTCCTCGAGGGTGATGATGTGGATGTCGGGCCGGTTGATCTCCCGGATGATGGCGTAGAGGCTCGTGCTCTTGCCGCTCCCCGTGGGGCCCGAGCTGAGGATCATCCCGTAGGGCTTGTTGATGATGGCGTCGATCTTGTCGCGGTCCTCCTTGACCATCCCGAGCCGGTCGAGCGAGTAGACCCCGGCGCCCATGTCCAGCAGCCGCAGGACGAGGTTCTCGCCGTAGATGGTCGGGATGGAGGAGACGCGGACGTTGATCTCCTTGTTCTCCATCTTGACGGTGAAGCGGCCGTCCTGCGGGATGCGCGAGGTTGCGATGTCCATGTTCGCGAGGATCTTGATGCGCGAGATGATGGGCAGGAACATCTGCTTCGGCGGGGCGGGCACCTCGTGGAGCTTCCCGTCGATGCGGAACCGCACCTGGACGTTCTTCATCTGGGGGCTGATGTGGATGTCGCTGGCCCCCTCCCGGACGGCCTGGGAGATGATGGAGTTCACGAGGCGGACGATGGGCGCCTCCTCGGCCATCCCCATGATGGAGCTGGGGCTCACCTGCAGGTCGTCGGTGTACTCGGCGGCCGCCTCGGCGTCGACACCCGAGTCGATCGTCATCTCCCCGAGGCTCTCCAGCACGCCGCCCAGCCCGGACTGCATGCCGTAGATCTGGCCGATGAGCTGATTGAGCTCGCGCTCGGTGCAGACGACCGTCTCGACCTCCTCGTTGGTGAGCGACTCGATGTAGTCCAGGGCGTTGATGTCCACCGGGTCCGTCATGGCGATCGTGAGCAGACGGCCCTTTCGCTTGAGCGGCGCCACCTGGTACTTCTGGGCGGTCTCGGCCGGGAAGACGGTGGCGAGGCCGAGATCGACGGGATACTTGTCGGGGTGGTACTTCTCGATCTTGAGCTGCCGGCTCAGCAGGTCGACCATCTGGGTTTCCGACAGGATGCCCTGCTGGATCAGCAGCTTCCCGAGCTTCAGCCCCGTCTTCTTCTGCTCGTCGAGAAAATGCCGGAGCTGCTCCTCGTTGAGGACCTCGGCATCGATGAGCATCTCTCCCAGCTTCTTTCGGACTCTCAAGGTCTTGCCCTTTCCTTCCTTCGGTTTTGCGGTCTGCCCGTGCCCGGCCCGGCGCCAGGGCGGGCGGCGGTCAGCGCGCCCCCGGCGGGGACGCCGGCACGGCGGCCGCCTCCCGCGGGATGCTCTTCCGGAACAGGGGAACCGCGGGGGTTCCGGCTCCGCCGGCCTGCGAACCGGCCATGGCCGCCACGGGCCGCCAGGGGGCCGGGGGCGCCGAGGCCAGGGGGTGGACGGTCTTGTCCGAGATCCGCGCCTGGTAGGCCGGCAGGGCGCGCTCGCCCGGGGAGCCGGTCCCGTCGCGCCGGGCCGCGGTCACCGTGAAAACAGCCAGGACGCAGACCGCCAGCACGGCGGCCACACCCCAGCCGATCCGGCGCCGCCTCCTTCGGTACGAGGTGCGGTTCCGGAGGCAGGACTGCACGAGCCACCACCCCGCCCGCGAGCGGTTGCGGACGATCATCGCGAGGATGACCTGGTGGCAGAGCATGACGACCTTGCGCGGCACGCCCCCCGTGGCCAGGTAGATGGCCGCCAGGGCCGGCAGGGTGAACTCGACGGGGTCGTGGCCGGCCTGGCTCGCTTGGGCGATGCGGTGCTCGATCATCCGGCGCATCTGGGTGAAATCGAGCGGCCCGAGGCGCAGACAGACGTTCATGCGGTCGGCGAAGTTCTCGCGGCGCTCCAGGATGGCGTTGAACTCCGGCTGGGCGAAGATGACGATCTGCAGGAGCTTGAAGCGGTTCGTCTCGTAGTTGAGGAACTCCCGCAGGATCTCGATGCAGAACCCGGGCAGCTTCTGCCCCTCGTCGATGATGAGGACGACGATCTTGTCCTCGTCGATCCCCCGGCGGAAGAGGTACTGCTTGATCGCCTCCTTGAGCTGCCACTCCGTGAGGCCGCGGGCAGAGTCCACGGCGCCCAGCATCCGGGCGATGCCCGCCAGGAACTGGATGGGCCCACCGAAATCGGGATCCATCAGCAGGTGGAACTCCACGGTGTCGTCCCCGTGGAGCTTGCGGATCAGCATGCGGGAGAGCGTCGTCTTCCCCGTCCCCACGTCCCCGATGACGACGTTGAGCCCCCGGCGCAGCCGGATGGAGATCTCCAGCTGCTGGAGGCAGTTGACGTGCTGGGGGGCCTCGAAGAAGAACTCCGGCTCCGGGGAGTTGGAGAAGGGTTCCCGGTCGAGGTTGAGGATCTCGAAGTAGCTCATGACTATTTACCCGGCGTCGCTCCAGGGGCCTCCTTCTTCGCCGGGACCGGGGCCTCGGCGGGCGCGCTCGCCGCCGGTGCGGCGGCCGGTTCAGGCTGTAGGGCCGCCTGGGCCTTCAGGATGTGGGGCGTGATGAAGATGAGCACCTCTTCCATGGTCTCGGACCGGTCTTCGGCCTTGAACAGGTAGCCGATCCCGGGGATGTCCTTGAGGCCGGGGAGCCCCGAGTCGCTCAGCAGGCTTCGCTGCTTCGTCAGGCCGGAGATCACGATCGTTTCCGAGTCCTGGACGATGAGGGTGGTCTCCGTCTGCTTCTTGATGATGAAGGGGTTGCCCTGGACGGTCCGGGTCGAGTCCACCTCGTCCTTCTTGACCTTGATCTTCATCTTGAGGTTCTTGCCGTCGATGACGTGGGGCGTGATCTCGAGGCGCAGCACGGCGTCCTCGAACTTGACCTCCTGGGTCACGACGCCGCTCGAGGTGCTCGTGGCCACGTAGGGGACGCGCTCGCCGTTTTCCGTGTAGGCCATCTGGTTGTCGAGCGTCGTGATGGAGGGGCTCGAGAGGATGTTGAGCTTGCCGTCCTTCTGCAGGGCCTGGAGCTGCATCTCGAGGACGCTGCCGCCGATCGTCCCGAAGATGAGCCCCAGCGAACCCGCGCCGCCCGCGGCGGCGATGGCCGCGGCGTTGGCCGGGAAGTTCACGCCGAAGCCCTGGCCGGCGATGCCCGTCGACCCGTAGGTCGGCGTGTAGCCGCCCGCGGTCGGAGACGTCGTCGTCGACCCGCCCGACCCGCCGGGGGTGATGTAGTAGTTCTGCCCCCCCCAGCGGTTGGCGTAGACGCCGCCCCACTGCACGCCCAGGGCGCGCGCCGTGTCCTTCGAGGCCTCGACGATGTTGGCCTTGATGAGGATCTGGGCGGTCGGCTTGTCGAGCCGCTCGATCATGGGGATCATCCGTTTGAGATCGTCCCGGGTGGCCTGGATGATCATGGAATTCGTGTGCTGGTCGACGAGGATGGAGCCGCGGACCTTGCCGTCCCTGTCCTTCGTGAGGAGCTCCTTGAGGCTGTCGCGGAGCTTCGCGGCGTCGGCGTAGTCCACGGAGACGACCATGGTGAGGAGCTTCTGGCCGCGGATGCGGTCCCGCGCGGCGTCGAGCTTGATGTCCCGCTCCATGTCCTCCACGGTCATGATGCGGATGATGTCGCCCTCCCACGCATAGGAGAGGCCGTTGGTTTTCAGGATCCCCAGGAATGCCTGGTCCCAGGGCTTGTTCTCGATGTTGATGGAGGTCTCCCCCTTGATGCCGGAGCGCAGCATGATGTTCACGTCGGCCGCCTGGGCGAGGGCCCGGAGGATGACGTTGATGTCCACGTTGTGCATCCGCAGCGACACGCGCCGCGTCGGCAGGGGCTTTTCCTTCCGGGCCGCCTGGTCGGTGACCAGCTCGTCCTCCTCGAGGGGCGGCATGTCCATGATCCGCGCCCGCGGCGTCGGCGAGTGCCCCTTCGAGGTCTCCGCCATGGTGCTCCACTTTTCAAAGAAGGGGTCCTT
>Ga0209407_1002363_pt1 | contig 17773 bp, 12 predicted proteins | sample AD_JPNHG3_MetaG_FD_184410 | JGI IMG/M metagenome (GOLD analysis project Ga0209407, IMG submission 184410) | Active sludge microbial communities of municipal wastewater-treating anaerobic digesters from Japan - AD_JPNHG3_MetaG (SPAdes) (version 2) | ecosystem: Engineered > Bioreactor > Anaerobic... | reverse complement strand
AAACGTCAGATTCTCCCCCGCCGCCAGCCGATACCACAGCCACGGAAAATCAACACCCGCATAAATCGCCAGCGCCATCGCCCCCCACGGCCGAGGATTCAACTCAATCAGCCGATATACGCCCTCCGCATCCTGAATAAAATCCAGATGAACCGGCCCGTGCCATTTCAATCCATCCAGAACCCGACGGCCGCTTTCCACAAGGGCCGGCTCCTCAAGCGTCCTCCGCAGCGTAGAAGTGCCGAAGCGGCCCGGCTCTTTGCAGCGAAGATATTCTTCCGCAAAAAAAGCCAGCGGCCGGCCATGGTCATAAACAGCACACACCCCGGCGGCACGACCGGGCAGAAACTCCTGAAGAAACGGCAGACGCTCCCCCGCCAAATGATACGTATCCGCCAGAAAACGGTATTTCTCCTTCAACTCCTCCGCATGGTGTGCAATCGCCACCCCTTTCGCACTGTTGCCGATGCGGGTTTTCAGAACGACGGGAAACGCAAGTTCCTTCGAAAGTTTCTCAAGCTCCCCTTCCGCAGCCGCATAGGTTCGCGGCACCGGACAGTCGTATTGAGAGGCAATTTCCATCAGCCGCAGTTTATCCTCGGCCGCCTGATAACTCTCCCACGCAGGCACCGCCATCCGAATATGCTCCGGAAAACGCTCTCGATACCGGCTCACAAGCCCCACATCTTCATGACAGGCAAGCAGAATCTCCGCACCCGTTTTTTTCAGCGCCTCCAGCAGACAGTCGATATACCGCTCCGGCTCAACAAAAAAATCCGGCAACCGGCTGAACGACGCCGCATACCGCGAAAACCGCGACATCGCCAGAGGAGAACTGTCCCCTACGTGCACTTTCACGCCTCGCCGGCCCAGCGAAAAAAGAATCGCATACGAAGAACGGCACCAGCCGTAAGTGATAAAAACAGACGGCAGAGGAGACGGCGTCCTGCGAACCGGACAAGCAGACGCCCCACCGGGGCTAGCCGCCTCCGGCTTATCCACCCAGACTACAACCGACTCATTTTCAATCACCACCGAATTCCAGCCGAGTTTGTCAACAAACAGTTTCTGACTCGCCAGATTGTGAATATCAATTTTATTGCCGCGGATGCGCACAACACCGCGTTTGAAAAACTCCTCCATTAACGCCCGCGCCACCCGCACCGCATTACCCCCGCCTCGATAATCCGGATGAACAGCAATCGGCATAAAATACCCGACAGGGCCTGCCGGATAGGTAGTTTCAAACAGTTCCGGATGACGCCGATATTCTTCAAATCGTTCCTTCTTAAACAGCGCCCGCACAACCCGTCCAATCAGTGATGGATGAGCCGCCATCGCCAACAGCAGATACCACCCAACCAAAAACCAGTGCCGTTTCAGAAAACGACGCTGAAAGCCCGGCTTCAGCGTGCCGGCCGCATATCCTGCAACAAACCCAAGGGTCTCATCCACAAGCACAACACCCAAACTGTCCTTTTCTTCTACATACTGAGCATACAAGTGCCAGGCCACGCGGGGATTCAATACCGAAAAAAGCGAAACCGACGCCGGAAAACAGAACCGATGAATATTAACCACTTGCTCAATATCTTCCAGCCGCATCGGACGGATCACCAAACGGGGCTCACCGCAAACAGCCGTCCGTCTTATCGGCGCCACATAGACATTGCTGACAATGCCATGATTGACAATCTGAGTAGCCAGCCGAAAACCGGTTTTCCGATAAAGATGATTGGCCGCCGTATTAAAATCAGCCACCAACACCTTAATTCGCTCAATCCCGCGAGCCGCACACTCCTGAAAACCGCGTTCAATCAGCCGCTGGGCAATTTTCCGACCCCGGCACTGCTCAGATACTCCTATGGAAAGCAGTTCTGCTTCGGGAAGCCGGAGTCGCGCAATCCGTTTGGGATAAAACAGAGTCTCGAGAATTCGCTTAAGAACAGAAAAAGAACAAACCTTTCGAATCAAAAGACCCGTAAAGGCCAACCCGCGTTTTCTAAGTACACAACGATACAGACGTCTCAAGTTGGTCGTAAACGAAACAAAGCCGACGACGGTGCCGTCTTCAGTAACCGCAACATAACCGAAGCTTTCCGTACTTACTGCCAGCGTCTCATAGAGGGCTGTTACAAAATCTTCTCCCAGCGCACTCAGAAAGCCCTGCTGAATGCTGTCAATATGAAGACGAGCCACCTGGCGAGCATGCTCCGCCCGCATCGGAATCATCTGTAAGGTCTGGTCTTGCTGACAGGACTCTGACATTTTTCCTCGACGATTTAGATTTCAACAACAAAAACCACGTTGGTTGTGGCCGAGCCGCCGATGTTCAATGTCGCCGCACGCCGGGCGCCGTCCACCTGATAGCCGCCGGCCGTGCCGCTCACCTGCTTAAAGGCATCCAGCAACTGACGGGCACCGGTAGCCCCCACCGGATGGCCGCACCCAATCAGCCCCCCCGAAGGATTCACCGGCAGCCGCCCGCCCATCTCGATGACCCCTTCTTCAATCGCCTTCCACGACTGGCCCGGCTCGGTCAGCCCAAAATGGTCAATCGCCATATATTCCGACGTCGTAAAGCAGTCGTGAGTCTCAATCACATCCAAATCCCAGCAATCCCGAATACCCGCCCGCCGATAGGCATCCAAAACGGCCTTTCGCGTCCACGGCAGCACATACGGCCGGCCCTCCGACTCAGCAATTTTGGCCGCAAACTCAATCGGCGCCGTCGTATGCCCCCACCCCGCAATCCGCGGAATCGTTTCCAGCGTCTGCCCAAGGCGCTTGGCATACTCACAAGCAAACGCCTCCGACGCCAGATACACGCACACCGCCCCATCGGTCACCTGCGAGCAGTCGGTAACCTTAATCCGTCCGGTGATGGGCACATTGTATCGTCCCTTCTGGCAGGCATGGTCATAACTCATAAACCAGTCGCGCGTCTGGGCATTGGGATTGTTTTTGGCATTGCCGTAATTAATCGCAGCAATCCGAGCCAGATGCCGGTCATCCAGCCCATACCGCTCCTCATACACATCGCCCAGTTTGCCGAATAGTTTTGGAAACGGAAACTCGATGCCGGCCGACTCCCGCTCATACCAGGCCGCCGTACCCAGAAAGTCCCCCCCTTCCGCCGGCGAAACAGTCTTCATCTGTTCGACGCCGACAACAGCAATGCAGTCGTACCACCCCGCCTGAATATGCGCCATCGCCGACAAGACCGCCAGCGCACTGGAGGCACAGGCCCCCTCGAACCGGCTGGTCGGCAGCCCCTTGAAGACCGCATCAAAATCCACAAAAAAGGCCCCCAAATGCCCCTGCCGGCAATACAATTCGGCAGCAAAATTGCCTACAAACGCCGACTGAATATCGCGCGGCTCGATTTTGCTCACCGCCAGCGACCCTTCATACGCCTCACGCATCATCGCTGAAATATGCTTGTTCTCCCGTGCCCAGTTCCGGGCGAAATCGGTCTGATACCCCCCAAGAATATAAACAGGTTTTGAACTCATTCGGGACTCCTTTTCTTTACTTTGCTGGAAAGTACTTGCCGGCGTTGAAGGGATACTGCTCGCAGGCAGTATCTTTCTGCAGCGCCGCAGGAACCTCAAACCCCTGCCCGGACAGCAGTTTCGCCGCCTTCTCCCTGCCGCCGAGCATATACACCAGCGCGCTCGGAGCAGCCCAGTTAAACCCCGCCGACATCACCTTGTCAATCCCGGCAATGCCGACGCTCGGCTCGGTAACCTCCCCCACAAGCCCGTAAGAATAAGCAAGGTAAGCCGACAGAATCTGCTTTACAATATCCGCCTCCGTCCCCTCCGCCCGAAGAATCGTATCAAACGCCTCCCGATAGCGCCCCAGATGAATCAACTGCTTGGCTTCCTCAACAAACCGGACATGGGGCTGGAACGAGGGAATATAGTCGAGCGTTTTGGGGTCGATATACTCATATTTGCCGCTTTCAAGCCGCCGGTAAAATCCGCCTTTTTCGCGGGCCTTCCGCCCCAGGTGTCCCGCCTCAATCATCCGCCGGACATAATCCGGCAGCACCAGTTTATGATGCAGAAAATCCGAGGTATGCTTCTGCAAACTTTGAATGATGGCCTGATGAATATCAAGCCCCACCAGATCAATCGTAGCCAAAGGCGCCATAATCCGCCCGGTATAAGGCCCGATAAGATAATCCATCTTTTCGACCCCGTACACCTCCGCCAGCTCCGTAATCCAGGCAAACAGGAGAAAGGCAATCCGATTGCCCGCAAAACCAGCCGTCGGCCGAACGCGAATAACGACGCGGCGAAGGCGGCTCTCCAAAAAATCAGCCATAAAGTCCACCACCGATGGGTCTGTTCGGGATTGCCCGCAGATTTCGCACGCAAGCATCTTGCCGGGAGGATTGTAAAAATGCGTCGAAAGAAAATGTTTTTGAAAATCGCTCGAACGGCCCTTCGGCAGGTCCTCCAGCACCAGACTGCTGGTTACAGAACTGACCAGCGTACCCGGCCGGCGGTACGGCTCAATCCGCTCATACATCGCCTGTTTAACCGCCGCCTCTTCCGCCACACATTCAAGAATCCAGTCCGCTTTCTCGCAGCCCTCCGCCAGAAGCCCGTCATAATCACCGCAGGTAATATTCCGGGCGATAACCTCCGAACGGGCCTGCGCAATCGCCCTCTCCAGCCCTTTGAGCGAACCGGCCGTATGGCGGCTCAGAAAATACACCCGAAAACCATTCTGAGCCAGAAGGCCGCCCGCCAGCGAGCCGATCGTTCCGCTGGCACCAAGCACAAGAACTGTCTGAATGCTCCGTTCCACGGTTTGCCCCTTAAAAAGTTGTGCCCTTATTTGGTTAAATCGAAAATCTCGATGACCCCGCTGCCGCGGATGTCGGAGGTAGCCAAATAGCGGCCGTCCGGCGAAAACGCAACCCCGCTGATGATTTTATGAGAGACCTGCTGCTGGCGCACCAGCCGCCACGAATCAATATCCACCAGGAAAAACGACGGATCGCAGGAGGCCGCCAGCACCTTCCGGTCGGGGCTGAGAACAACCCGCTGAATCGTCCGCAGTTTGGTCTTCTCCAGCCGCGGCGGAACCAGCGGAATCGTCTTGAGCATCTGCCCGTCCGCCGCATCAATCTGACTGACGGCACCGTCGCGCGAACCAGCAAAAAGAAGCCCTCGGTCCGCAAGAAAACAAATCGTATAAAACTCCGTTTCCTCCGGATAAACCTTCTCCCACCGAAGCGCCTTCTCAGACAGGTCAATCACCCCCAAATAGGCACGGCCGCCCTTCGTGCCGGCCAGGAAGATTGACTCCTGTCCGTCGGCCGCCAGCACCTTGCGCAGCAGAAAATCCCGCTCCCCCCTCAGTGTACAGATCTCCAGAAGAAGTTCCTGCTCCAAATCAACCCTGGAAAAGCGGTATTCAACAGCGGCATCCTTATCAAATCGGCAGACCGCCACGATAAGGCCGCAGGAAGCATCGGCCTCCAGCAGCACCTCATCGGCCCTTTCATCCATTGGAATCCAAAGCGTCCGACCGGGCGAATTTTCAAAAACCAGCCCCCGCTTCTCCTTTACGGAAAGAATGCGCTCATCCGGCAGCAGAAGAGACGGAGAATACAGAGTCGGCAGAGTCCGTCCGGCCGCACCCAGATTGCCCCACTCAAAAATGTGGTACCCCCGACCCATCTCCGACGCAATCAGATGCTCCCCGCGCGTCCACAGTTCCTCAATTCCCTGATTATTCGGAATACGAAGGACAATTCGCCCCTCTTTAGGCCGATTAAGATAAAGAATCACGGCCTGAAGGACAAGAATCACCAGCAGAAGTTGAAACAGTTTGTTTTTCAGCAGAGCCATCTTTCGCCCAACTCCTCAGACCTTCGCTCCAGCATCAGTCCCGCAGTCCGTCGTCCGCATCATTTCGCTTCATACTCTCGTTTCGCTGTTTAAGACTTTTTCATAGAAGCGTATATGCTCCTCAACCAAACGTTCCGAAGAAAAACATTGCCGAACCCACTGTGCCCCTGCCTCTCCCATTTCCTTTCTTTTCTCGGGATGTTCGATTAGGTCCTCCAACGCAGCCGTAAATTCATCGTCGTTGTTCAATGCGTACAGAAAGCCGGTCCGGCCCTCCTGCACCGAATCCACACATCCAGGTATCCGAGAAGCCACCACAGGCAGCCCCATGGCCGACGCTTCAATGTTGCACATCCCGAACCCTTCCCGTTTTGTAGGCAACACCAAAATATCCATAGCCGCATAATACTCGACCGGAAATCGGATATGACCCGCCATATGAATACGCGGATGGGTTTTCATAACCTGCAGAACATCCTCTTCCAATACCTCTCTTGAATTATCAATTCCGCCTACAATCAATAAATGAAGATTTTCATACTTTTCAAATAAACGAAGACTGTTTTTTACCAGAAAAGGAATGCCTTTTTCCGGAGTCACGCGGCCTACAAAACCCAATACCAAAGCATCCTGCGGAATTTGCAATTGTTTCCGAACAGATGCTGCCTTTGCAATAATATCGGCGGTACGCGTATAACGCGCAAGATTCACCCCGCACGCACTGCCGTCTCCCAATACAGATAATTTTGCGGCCTTACACAATCTCTCTTCAAGAACCCGATCCCTAAGACTTGGGCTTACTGCCAACACATGAGTTGCACAGGAACAGGCAATCTGATCGGCCTTTTTCAGCAATGTTCGTTTGAACCCCCTTGCTGTTTCCAACGGAAGCCCATGAATCGTATAAAGCCGAACCGGCACATTAGCCCATCGAGAAGCAGCCATCCCAAGCAGGCCGCCTTTAGGAGTATGGGCATGGACCAGATCATATTTTCGGTTCTTGAGCAGCCGGCACAAAGCCCGGCAGGATTGTATATCCTTTAACGGGCTGATAGTTCGGGTTATATTCACAGGATATACTTCACAATCAAACTGCTTTTGCATCTCAAACAAAAGGGGCGACTCAGAAGAAACCACTGTCATCAAGACTCCGCGCTGGCGCAGTGCCTTCAGCAGTTCAGCATAAAAATACAAGGTATTTGGGACAGTAGATACAAAACACATCTTAGTGCTGTCATTCAATACCATGAGTTACCTTTCTATACGGAGCTTTGAAACAGACAAATCGGCTTGGCTGCAAATAGGCAGGAATTGTATAAGCATTAACCTTGTATAAATTCAACAATTTGTTTGGCAAAAGTTCGCGGGTCAGTATCCTGCACAAGCAAACATTGTGACCGACTCACTATATTTCCGAGGATCCTTCTTTCACGAGCAGCCATCTCATCAAGATTAATTTCAGGATTAAAATAAGTGTAGGCTGTTAACATCGGGCTTTTCCGATAACAAAATTCATATCTGTTTAAGTTGTACATCATCTCCAGCGCTTCATCTTTATCAAGAACCTTTATTCCGCCTTCCCGACGGGCCAAGACAGCCACATAATCGATCGGGGCCTCTTCAACAATTCGTTCGTGAGTAATATAGGTGTCAATAGTTCTGGTTTTGCCCGGAAAAGGCATAATTTCAACTACTGGGATGATTTTAATCAGTTTCATTCGAAGTGCCATCATCCGGCTCATACTGAGTTCATCATAATAACGGAATGTTGAAGTCCACGGACAGGCATATATTTTCCGGCCGTCCGTGATGGCCAAATCTTCAGAAATGTAAGATGCCCCATAATCGAATACCGCACGCATCGTGGTCAACGTCTTTCCGGTATCGGGAGGCGCGACTACAAGAACGGTTTTTCCTCCAAGAGTAAACGCCGAACAATGAATCGCACACATCTGCCGATGCAGCAGCAATACGCAAACCAAATCCGTTAGAATATAACCCGGCGAATGCAGATTATTGAATCGCCACTTGATATGCTTCAAATAATGCTTATTAACCGCAATCTCAGGCCGTTCACCAAAAGCATCCTTGACAACCATCCGCAATTTCATTCCAAACACAAAATTACGCTGATAATATAATTCTTTTCGACCGAAGTCGCCCGCCCAATAATGATATTTCTGCAAGTTGCGAACGGCTTCCATTTCTTGCTGAAGATCGTCCACCCTCAAACGAACAACGACCCGGCATTTGTCCAGCTGAGACGGATCAACCGGCTGAACTATTTGCCCAAAAGACCATCCGATGTATTTCGAATTGGTCTGTATGCCCAGAACATCTTTACAGACTGCGTAATTATTCATTTCCATAAATTCGCCCTTTTCCTTTATCACGGCTGTTGAAAGTCAAACTGGCCTGCCGGACCTGCTCATAAAAAGAAATCCGCCTCTCATTCAGGACATCATATCGATATTCGCGGGCCTTATGAAGATTCTGCAATGCGGCCCTCTCCAAAACCTCTCTTCGGGAAAGCATAAATGCAATTCGTCGCGCCAAATCGTCCGCATCGCCGGGTTTGACCAAAAACTCTTCCGCCAGCAGCTCCGGTATCCCGCCGACATGAGAAGCCGCACACGGCAGCCCCCTCGCCATCGCTTCAATAATCGTCCGAGGCAGCCCTTCCGTCAGCGACGGAAACACCAGCATATCCGCCCGGTCATATTCATCCCTCACCGCCTGCCCGGGCGGCACAGAGCCCAGAAACCGGACACGCTCCGCAATCCCCATCGCCGCCGCCTTCTGCTCGTAGAATGGACGAAACCGCCCGTCGCCCATCAGCACAACTTCAAGATTCAGCCCCTCCCGCAAACACCGCCCCGCCGCCTCAATCAGAATATCCTGTCCTTTGTATTTGGCAGCCATTGTGCCGGCATGGCAGAGGCGGAAGGGACGCTTGCCCTCAAACGCCTCCCCCAAACGAGCAAGTTTTTCCCTCAGTTGGGCTTCTGTTATGAAAGCATCTTCATAAAGATCGATACTGCTGTAATAGGTGCTCCAGCCGCCCGGCGGAAAATCCTTCTGAAGATAGCGCTCTGTTACATACGCCGCCGCCGCTGCTTGCCGGCACTCCAGACGCTGCTGCCTCGGACTGACAAACCTCAGCATATTTTTCACAAAAAAATTGGCCCCGCATGTCTTGCACGAATCGCCTGCATGGCCGACCACTTCCACCCCAAATGGAATAGACCGCCTGCGAAGCTCTTTCCACAGCAGCGCTCCGCAACGTCCTGGAATGCGAAGGATGAAGGCATCAGCGTGTTCAGGCGCACGAGCCGCTATTTCATGGATTTGCTTGCGCCGCATCAGATATTGCCGCGGGCCCACATACATCGGCAGCCGATAAAAACTTACCCCGGCACCGTCGGCCGCCGGCTTCGTTGGCTCCTTATCAATCTTCCCAACGCGGGCAAAAATCACAACCTCATCAAAAACCTGCAAATAACGCCGCCAAAATTGATAATCACAAACCGTATCCGAATAAATCCGACCGCTCGGCCCCTCATAAAAACGATTTTCTGAAGCAATCATGAGACGCATTGGAATGGCTTGCTCCAAATTAAATCACTGCAAAACTTCCCGAACGCGAAACTTGAAAGAAGATATAAAAATTAACAAAAAAAGCAAAGTTCCGTCACGCAACAAAGCAAATAGCCAGTTATCCATATCCTGAATGACCATGTTCTGCAGCATAATAATAATGAGGGGAAAAAGAAAAAGACGGGCATCCGTGTTAGATATTGTATACAATTTTTTCCGAAAATAGCCCATGATTACACCATAGACGCAAAAGACCGGCAAAATTCCCCAATAACCGAAATTGAGCATGGCCTCCCCCACCAGTCCGTATTGACGAGTGGACTTATCTTCTCCTCTCAGAAGCCCCTGAAGTTCCGTACCGGCATCTTTCTTTACTCCCACGGGCTTATTTTTCCATACAGCACGAGGTACAAACATCGCAGCAGCCATTGCATAAGTATAACCCCACACGGGCTTATAATTGATCTCGTCCTTGTATTCCGTCAAGTTGGCCAGCATCAGCGCCTGCAGATCCGCCCGGGACAGGTCCCCCAGCAGGGTTGAAGTCAACGTATAACCTCCTAATTCTGCGCTTAGCTGTTTTCGGGTCTGCGGATCATAAAATGCCTTAAATCCATACAAATCGGCCCTTTTCCGAAAACCGTACAAATATAAAAACACAACCACCATCACCAGGCCGAGTAGTACCCACTTTTTCGAAAATCGCCTCATATTAAAGTGAATCATCAAGGTAACAGCCAGCACGGTTGTCAAGATGACAGAGCGGCTTCCGCGCAATCCTACCATGATAAAGTGTAAAACCGCTGTAACAAACAAGAGCACAAGGACCGTCACCCAGCCGCAGTGGGTACCGCCGGCCTTGAGCATTTTCTGATTAAGATAAACAATTAAAAATGTTATTAGTAATAAAACAAACGGATCGCCCATCATCCTTAAGACGCTCAAATAAACGGCATAACCAGCCGCTTCGGCAGAAATCTGAGTTTGTCCCTCAATCTTAACTAATCCGCTGAAAAAAAACCGAATGACCATCGCAGCGGCGAAACTGACACATAGAACCGGCACCGCCCATATTAAAAAATGGCCCGGGTCGATCTGCCAGTGTGATTTAACCGGCGAGATTTTCCTGTAAATCTTATGCTGAACCCATTTATAGATTCCCAGGCCAAAAGCATTCACAACCGCCATCCGCGCAAAGGCCCGCGGCCAACTGAGGGTGTATAAATCAAGACCGTACATATCATTGGCCAGATGCAGCAGCGGAGCAACAAACGTTGTCAAATATAGAAAAGCACCCGCCAGGACCTTGGGGTCGAATACTTCCAGCCGATTTCGAAACCATGCCGCAAGATCAGAGCCGGCAAGAGTCCCGCAGACCCACAGAGGAAGAATGCCCCAGAACCGGCACTCCGGAGAGGTAAAAAAGAAAAATACCGCGATCAGAAAAGCCGCACCGGCGGAAATCAAATAGTCATAGAGATCAAAAACAGCATCGTGAAGGATTCCATACGGCCGGCCTGTGTATTCTGAAGATGGACCCTCAAAACCTTTCCACTCCAGATTCATATCTATGGATTCAGGAGTCTCAGAATAGATTGGTTCATTCATAAGAATATTCCTATTCAATTTTATAAAGAGCCAGGATTCCCTTTTTCGATTAGAACACTGTTATGCTTCAAGGCATATTGTATCACAAAAATACTTCCGGCAATTTTTACGATCACACCGCCTAACATCGCCCACACGGCCCCCTTCAGTCCGTACAAGGGCACCAGCGGCATACAGCAGCCGGCTGTAATCAGCACCGAAAAAACATTCAGCGGAACCTGCGATTTGAAATACCGGGTTGCATTCATTCCGTGGTTCAGCATGGAACTGATCATCTTCCCGGTCGCAAGCACCATTAACCACACAAATACGTCCGGATACTTCGCGTACTCCGGATTATATAAAATCGTAAGGAGCTGACGGCCCGCAGCCAGAGTAACAAGCACACATACAAACCCCATCAGAAAAGCAATGGCCGTCACTTTCAAAAGCACTCTTATATAAATCTTTTGATTATAATTATAATAGCGTGCCAGCCGTGCCACTACAGAATACCCCAATGCTTCCACAAACAAATAGGCCGCAGTTATCACGTAGGCCATCGCTGAAAAGATACCCTGCTCCGAAGTGCCCAGATAGCCCTCAACAAAATAGCGGGGGATACTTTCATCCAGGGCAATGAGCCCGCGCGTGATTCCAAGGGGAATACCGGTAAGAATAATCATCTTATAGGCACGCGGTTCGAAAAGCGGTTGGCATTTTTCAAACACCTCCGCATTTTTGCGGTCATAGAAAAACAGGACAGCCAGCCAGCAAAATCCAATGGCAATAACGCCGCAGAGCAAACTGCCGGTCAGCCACAGCCCTGCAAACAGAACCAGCGCCCCCCCGCCCTGCCGCAGCATGGTACTTATAGCCACTTTATCCAGACGATCATGTTTCTGCATCACACCGTAAAAAATATCCGCCGTAGATTCGATCGCCTTGTTCAAAAAAACCACAAAAATCACCCCATACACAATCGCTTCATAGCGGCCTTTCATGAAAAACAGAACCCCCCCCAGAACCAGTGCCGCCAGAACATTGGTAAAAAGCCGTACCCCTATATAATAGCCGTAGGGATATTCTTCGCAGACATCGGTAACATATGCCGCACGCAGCTGGAGCATGGTAAACATGATGATAGGACCGGTAATCGAAAGGGCCAGTGTATAATAACCCGCATGTTCGGTATCCGTCATTTTAGCAATAATCATTAAGATTAGCCAACGGAATCCACTGCCCGCAATGTTCCCGAACAGAGACCAGGAAAAGTTTTTACGCAGAGATAACGGCTGGTGCATACGACTTTCAGGGAAATTTACCCGTGGAGAACTTTTTTATCTAATTTTACGGGCCGGCACCCCCCCCACAACAGAATTTGCTTCAACATTAGAACGAACAACGGCATTTGCGGCAATTACTGCACAATCACCAACGGTTATCCCTCCCAAAACTTTGGCGCCTGCATAAATAATCACAGAATTCCCAATAACTGGGTACTCTGACTTACCTTTTTGTGCAGCCGCTGTTCCAAGAGTCACTTGTTGATAAATCGTACAATCAGATCCTATCCTCACCTTGTTTCCAATAACGGTTCCAAGACTGTGTATCAGCCGAAAACCCGGTCCAATATTAGCCATTGGCGAGATTTCTACGGAATATTTTTTTTTCGCAAGATATTTTATATAATAAGCTATAAATTTTATTTTTCGCCGATAAAACCAGGAAGATATGCGATAATACAGGACGGCCTTAAAATCTGTACTGGCAAACAAAAGTAGTAAAAACTTCCGAGAGGTTATCTTGCCCTCACAAAAAGAAAGAATATCTCTGGCTATATTTTCAAACACAATTTTTCCACAAACAATAAAGAGAACTTCAGTGCTATAAAGTTAGTCTTCTGAACAGCACCAAGATTTGACACTAAAAAATCGTTCATTTTTGCTTTTTTACAGGTCTCTACTCTCAGCAAAAGGCGAGTTTGTTTGCCTAATGCAGTTTCACTGCCGTCGATACCAACTCGATATCGAAGGTGCCTTGCTCATATCATAATTATCCTTTCCATGATAATAATATTGTTTTACTTGTGGAATCGTTATATATATATTGTCATACTTATCTAACAGCGGCCGGGCTATTTCCATCGTCTGAAGGCCGATTTCTTCCCGCGTTTGCAGTAAAAACACATATTTCCCTTCTTTCAGCACCTTTTCGTAGGCAGCCAGTTCCTGTTCTACCTTGCCTGCTTTTATAATGTTTGGATGAAACGGCATCTCCGTCATAATCCCATCAACATAGGGAGATATCGCCTCAAAGGCCCGAGGGATATCATCCGCCCGAGCTGCAAAATTGACAATACATTTTAGCCCATTTTCATTTGCTGACTTGCCGGCCTCTTCATAAAATTTCATAAAGGCCTCCGTCCACTCTTTCGCAGAGACCACAGCGCCGGTAGAGGTAGGCACTCCATAACCCCAATAGCAGTTATCAAATGAAATCGCATCGTAGCCGTAATGCTTGGTCCGGGCAATGGCCAGATTAATCACAGCCCGCCGAACTTCCTCCTTTCGCATATCCAAAAAGAAGCGGTCCTCTGTATCAGGCCACGTTACAGGGTTGCCGTTTGCATACCTCAAAATCCATTCCTTAGGCACCTGGTTATTGGGCATTTTACTTGGCTGCACGAAATCTTTGTTAGGAGGCAGAGTCGTACACGCAGAGTGATAATAGCCGATTATAACGTTTTTATTGAACTGCCGCAGGAGACGCATCATCCGTTCCCATTCCTCATCGCTTCGAAAATCATTAACCTGCCACACAAAATCCGGTGCAAATAAAGGCCGCAATTCTGGAAAATCAAGTATCCTGAAATGGAGGCGACTTCTTATACCTGCAAACAGAAATAACTTCTTTTCTGGTTGCACAGGAGCACCTGCTCCGTTGCCCTTTTTTGGTGTGTCATTGGTCGAGGTCTTTGCATCCCCGCTGTCTGTTCCGTCGGCAGCAGCCGAAGTCGAACCGGAAGAAGGAGCAGCAGAAGAAGGAGAAGCAGAGCCGGAAGAAGGAGCCCCAGAAGAGGAAGAATCTCCAGATAAAGAGCCCCCAACCGGAGAAGAAAAAGACAAATCGGATGTTGTCCCTGAAGAACCTCCCGAAACCGCCAGCGGCCCGGAAGAAGACCCAGCCGCGCTGGAATAGTCAAGCCACCACGAATCGTCCGTTTCCCGAACGGGTATCTCCACAGAAAAACTCGACGCCGCATCCGACCCCATTTCAGGCAGAATCGGCTCCGATACATCGGGTTTAACCGTGGTTAAAAAATGCGCATCCGATATTAATTCCGTGTCAAAAGTGGCTTTAAAATGCGCATCTTCCGCTTTAAATGGCTTAGAAATGGCTGTCTGCGGCACCTCCTGACGGGCAGTTTGAAGGATTTCCACCCCCAGAAATACCACAATCGCCGCGATTGCGGCAATCCCAAGCCAGTGAATCAGCCGATAAAAGTTCATTTTTTTAACCCCCAAATGAATCCATTTACACATCCTCCTTCTGTCCATAAAATATAACATTTGCAACTATTTATAGCAAACACCGCCGCAGATTGTTCACCCGAATTTCCCCCCTCTTCCAGTCCTCTTTACGCCTTTACGATCTTCCGCCTTCCCCCCTTCACTCCCGCCGTCGCATTCCGCGTATCCACCACCAGTTTGGAATGCCGAACAATCCACTCATAATCATAAGTACTGTGATTCGTTGAAATTAGAACACAATCATATCCCCGCAGCATCGCCGCCGACAGCGGCCGGCTGGTCATTTTCAAATCATATTCCCGCATTTTATGCGTCCTCGGCACATACGGGTCGTTATAATCCACTTTCGCCCCCCGCTCCTTCAGCAATTCAATCAATTCCAGCGACGGCGACTCCCGCACATCATCAATATCCGGCTTGTAAGCCAGCCCCAAAACAAGCACTTTTGACCCCTTCAAGCTCTTTTTTCGCTCATTAAGGGCCTCCATCACCTTGTTTACCACATAATGCGGCATCCCCGTATTAATCTCGCCGGCCAGCTCAATAAACCGAGTCGCCATCCCATACTGACGGGCCTTCCACGTCAGATAAAACGGGTCAATCGGAATGCAGTGCCCTCCCAGCCCCGGCCCAGGATAAAACGGATGATACCCAAACGGCTTCGTGCTGGCCGCACGGATTACCTCCCAAACATCAATCCCCATCCGGTCAAAAACCATCTTTAATTCATTAACCATCGCAATATTGATGCAGCGATAGACATTTTCGAGAATCTTGGTCGCCTCCGCCGCCTCCACCGACGAAACCGGCACCATCTTCTGAATCGCCAGGGAATACACCTGATAGGCCAGTTGACGGCACTTCGGAGTCAATCCCCCCACGACTTTAGGAATCGTGCGAGTGCTGTACTGCTTATTGCCCGGGTCCTCCCGTTCCGGCGAAAATGCCAGATAAAAATCTTTGCCCGCCTTCAGACCCGTTTCTTCCAGAATCGGCTTCATCAATTCCCGTGTGGTCCCGGGGTAGGTCGTGCTTTCCAGCGAAATCAGATGCTCTTTCCGCAAATATTTGGCGATAGTGCGGCAACTGCCTTCCACATACTGCATATCCGGCTCGCGATTTTCCGTCAGCGGCGTCGGCACACAGATTAAAACCGCATCGGCCTTGCGAATCTGGGACATATCGGAAGTAGCAGTAAACTTACCGCTTTTGACCATTTTCCGAACCACTTCATTGGGCACGTTCTTGATGATGCTCCGGCCGGAATTCAGAATCTTGACCTTTTTATCATCAATATCAAATCCGAGAACCTTCACACCCGACAAGGCAAATTCTCTCGCCAGCGGAAGCCCTACATATCCGAGTCCCAAAACCCCAACCACGACTTTCTTAGATGCTATTTTCTTTTCAAGATCGCTCATACATTTACCCTTCCTATGGAGTAGTTAGAAGCACCATTGCGAGTTATAAGGATTGCCGCACTGAAGCCATTGCGTTGCCAGAACCGAAAAATCACCCAGATTTACAAAGCAATCACCATTCAAATCAGCCGTCAAAGCCCCATCGCATTGAAAAATCGTAAAAACCGCATCCGATTTATCTGTTTTTGAGGAGTCCGCAGGATCAAAGATTCGCACCAAACATTGAGTCGAATCCAAATCCGGCAGCGGCTCCCAATGGAAAACCCCTGTATTGGGGACTCCTGGCGTAATCGTCGTCCAAGTCTGTCCATTATCAGCAGAATAGCCGATTCTGATGTAATCCGGCGAAGGACCTTCCGTCTGCCAAAGTATATCGGCAGCCGAACCGGCCAACAGCATCTCGCCCCCATTGGGCTGCAGAATCGTCAGCACGGTTGGTGCGACAACATCTGCGTAATAAAGGTCGTTACCGCTTCGCCAGACAATTCGATTGTTCGAAACCGCAGGCCGACACTGCGAGTAGATACTTGTGTCAACCGCCAGCAAAATCCCCGTTGCCAAATCAAAGCCATAAACATCTAAATTTGAACTGCCGTTGCGCCAATCCTCCCAAACAACCAGCGACCCATCAATCGACGGCAAGACCTGATCACCCATTTGATTACAAACTACAAACTCCGTCCCATCCGGCAACTGGCGTCCATAAAGATCGAATCCGTTGGTGCTCTTGTTACGCTCATCCTCCCAGACCACAATCCCTCTGCTTACAGCCGGGTGAGACTGGTTCGCCGAATTTGTGCAAACTGCTATCTCTTCTCCTGTCTGAAGATTTTTTGCGTAAATATCCCAATTGCCGCCGTTTCGCAAATCGAGCCAGACTACCCATGGCCAGTCGATAGCCGGATACCCTTCAAAGGCCGAGCCGTTGGAAATGACAAACTCCTCTTTTGTGTTCAAATCATATCCATAAATGTCGAAGTTGCCAGCCCGTTTATCCTGCCAAACAACAATAGGCCCGCTGATGCGCGGATTGATTTGCGAACCAGAGTGCTGACAAATTACAAACTCCTGGCGGGTGCTCAAGTCAAAACCATAAATATCCCCGCCGTCATTGCGCTCATCCTGCCAGACTACAATCGAACCGCTTACCGAAGGGAATGTTTGGTTGCCCATTTTCGTACAAATTACCAGTTCGTTGGGCTCGGAAAAACTATACCCATAGATATTTGTATTTAAAGTGCCTTCTCGCTCATCATGCCAGACAACAATACCTCCATCTATTGCCGGATAATCCTGAATGCCGGAGGCAGTACACAAAGGCATCTTTGTCAAATCCGCCGCCATTGCCGCACAACTGAACAACCCAACCCACACTCCTACAGCCATCCGATGTGTCATCACTGCAACCTCCTCTTCCGATTCCTTCTTTAGCCCTCATGGCTTGCAAAGGTACGCTCCTTTATCCAATCATCAGGGCTTTTCCGTGCTGTACAGACAAATTACCTTTCAACTAAAAAAATCGAGGATTGTATTCACCACATATTCCTTCATCTCATCGGTCAATTCCGGATAAATCGGCAGAGCCAGAACCTCTTTGGCTGCTTTTTCCGCCTCGGGAAAATCACCGGGCTTGCCGCCCAAGTAGGTAAAACACTCCTGCAGGTGAAGCGGGATCGGGTAATAAATCTCACAGCCGATTTGATTTTTCTTCAGATAAGCCGCCAATTCATCCCGACGCGGCACCCGGATTACGTACTGATTAAAG
>Ga0209407_1002351_pt1 | contig 17811 bp, 12 predicted proteins | sample AD_JPNHG3_MetaG_FD_184410 | JGI IMG/M metagenome (GOLD analysis project Ga0209407, IMG submission 184410) | Active sludge microbial communities of municipal wastewater-treating anaerobic digesters from Japan - AD_JPNHG3_MetaG (SPAdes) (version 2) | ecosystem: Engineered > Bioreactor > Anaerobic... | reverse complement strand
CTGACCCTACAGGTCGGCACGACCTATTACTGGCGCGTGGAAGAAGCCCTCAATGATGGTGCCGGCCAGCCGAGACATCCCGGCGACCCGAACAATTTGATAGGACCCATCTGGTCTTTTACCACGGTTGCACCGGTACCGACGATTATTACCCATCCCTCGAATGTGGTGGCGGACGCTGCCGGCAATGCAGTCATTACTGTGAAGGGTTCCGCCTCGGCGCAGTATTACAAGTGGTTTAAGGTTGGCGATCCGGATATCGAACTGACGGATAACGGCAAGTTCTCCGGGACCAGCACCAATACGCTGACGATTACCGGCGCAGGGCTGGAAGAGGAAGGTCAGTATTATGCAATTGCCTACTTTGGCCTTACGCCGTCCGAACCTTCCAAACCGGCACAGCTGTGGCTGCATCGTCTGATGGGATACTGGAAGTTTGACGGTAACATGCTTGATTCAGTTGGCGAGGAAGTTCCCGGCGCACCGGCTCACGACGGAGCGATTGCTAACAGCGGTCAGCCCGGCCCGGGCGACGAGAATTATCTTGGCGAAGGAAACGGAATTGCCGGCGATGCGATGGCTTTCCATAATGATGGAGACTTTGTGGCCATCGGCGGCGATTCGAGTTTCTTCAACTTCTTCACACAAGGGTTTACCACCAGTTTGTGGTATAAGGCGGACACTTCCAACCCGGTCGGCTGGCGTCTGCCGATTTCGAAACTGGATGCCGGCAGTGCCGGATGGCTGTTCGGAACCGACCACCTGTATCCGGCTCCGTATTTTTCCTTTATTCTCGAATCACCCTGGAATCGGCTGAATGGCGGAACAACACCGAATATCGGCGATGGCCAGTGGCACATGCTCACTGTGACCTATGATCCGGCAACCACCACCGTGCGGCTGTTTACAGATGGGGATGAAGATTCGCGGATGACATTGAATATGAGTTCCGCCCCTCTGCCGACAGCGCCTCTTTCCATTGGCGGCCGAGCCACAGAGAACTCCATCAGCGGTGCGATTGATGAAGTTCGGCTTTACAGTTATCCGATGACCCCGACAGAAGTGGCTCAGATGTACGTCAGCTTGCGGCCTGATGAGTATGTGTGCGTCAGCCCGGATGACGGTGCTTTTGATAAGGTCGATTTGAATGGCGACTGCAAGGTAAATTTGGAAGACGTTGCCCTAGCTGCTCATGAGTGGCTCGAATGCCAGCGCATTCCTGTTTCATCTTGCGAGTGGTAATTCAGGTTGATTTTTTTGCTTTCAAACCGCTCCGGTATGGAACAGCCGTACCGGAGCGGATTTGTCTATCCTCAGGGGGAATTAAGGAAACTGTCTTTTTGTGATTGGGGGTATTATGAAGATTCACTCACGGATTGGTATTCTTTTTTTCTTTTTCTTGACATTCAGTTTTGCTCCGGCGGCCCTGCGGCATCGTTATAGTTTTACATCGGATGCCTCAGATTCGGTCAGCGGAGCCAACGGTGTTCTGATGAATGGGGCGGCCATTCTTAAAGGCCAACTGGTTTGTGATGGTGTGGATGATTATGTAGAGCTGCCGGCGGCGGAAATTGCCGTCAATACCTATTCGGCGATTACGCTGGAGTTGTGGGCAACGCAGCCGACTTTTAACCAGGGTTTTTCGATGACAGCGGCTTTCGGGGGGCGGTACAGCAGCGGCTACGGCCGGGATTATCTGATGCTCTGCACGTCGCGGGGCGATGATGTCTCGCGGGCGGCCATTGCCAATACAGCAAGCAGCTCGAATCCCTGGGCTTATGAAGTTGGCGTCAACGGGCCGGAGCTGAACGACGGACAAGAGCATTTTTACGCAATGACAATTGATGGAAGTACGCTGGCTTATTATATCGACGGGGTGCTTCAGGGAACAGCTTCGCTGGATAGTACCACGCTGAGCCGCCTCCGAAATACCTATGCGTACCTGGCCCGAAGTCTTTATGAGGGAGACCCCCTGCTCCAGTGCTCAATCAATGAATTTCGGATTTATGATACCGCCCTGACGGCGGAAGAGATTGCCCTGCATTCTGCATGGGGGCCCAATGCCCTTCATGAGCCGATGGTGCGGATTACGGAAAGCGATGGCTGGACCGTGCTTTTTACCATGCGGCCGGCAGTGACAGACACATTTTCAGTAGAACTGCTGGCGGCACCGACATCCGATGTTTTGATTACCATTCAGCCGCCGGCAGGTCTGACAGTCGGCAGCGGCGGCGGCCGGCCCAAAACTCTCACCTTTACTTCTTCCAACTGGAATCAGCCGCAGACCGTCACGGTTGCAATTGACGATGTCTCTTTGCTGAATCCCCAGGAATTGATTGTGCTGACGGTTGCCGGCGATGATCCTGCCTATAGCGGCGGCGTTTATGAGGTCCTGGTTTCTGTTTATGAAGATGTCTGCGGCGTATGGGGCTATGTCGAATCCGATTATAATCTGGATTGCTTTGTGGATTTAGAGGATTTTGCTGTTCTGGCCCGGCTGTGGCTGGCGACGGAAGCCCCGCTGGAACTCCAGACGCTGGCCGGAGACTGGCTGCGGGACACGATGGTCTATGATGGAGAGCTTTATGAACGGTCGATTCAGATTTCCCAGCAGCCGTTTACGGTCAATCCTTCCAGTATTCAGAATACAATTGACGAGAAGGTCTATGGGCATTTCCTCGAACATATTTATCATTCCGTCAACGGCGGCCTGTGGGGCGAACTGGTCTGGAACCGCAGTTTTGAACTGGACAACAGCAGCGGCGGACTTTGGTCTATTGAAGGAAGTGAACTTGTCCAGTCCAGTCTGGCGACGGATGTGCATATGGAGTTCGGCGACCCCTCCTGGGGAGATTATGAACTGACCCTCGAGGCCAAAAAAGACAGCGGCAATGAGGCCTTCCTGATTCTGTTTCGAGTGGTCGATAGCGACAATTTCTATTGGTGTAATATCGGCGGCTGGAACAATACCCAGCATGCTATTGAAAAAGAAGTCAACGGCGGCCGCAGCGTTGTTACCCCTTATGTTGCCGGCAGTATTGACACCGACGTCTGGTATTCGATTCGGATACGATGCGAAGGCAATCGGTTTCAGATGTGGCTGAACGATGAGCAGCTGTTTGACTATACCGACACTTCCAGCCCCTATCTGACGGGAAGGGTGGGACTGGGAACGTGGGCTACGAAAGCCCGCTATCGCAATATCCAGGTTGTCTCTTTAAACGATTCGACGGTGCTGTTCAGCGGCCTTCCGGAACTTCCAATAGGCCAATTTGCGGCCTCCTGCTGGACATTCTTCGGAGCGGCCGCCGCCTCCAGGAGTACCGATGCACTGAATGATGATGTAAGTGTGCGAATTGATGCCGCTGCTGCCGGAGCAGGTCTGCAGCAGGAGAATTTCAAGTGGATTCCGCAGATTTATACCGGTTCGCTGTGGATGAAAGGGTCTTTGCCGGCCGGCCTTCGCGTCGAACTGCTGGATGGCCAGACCGTCCTGGGTCAGGCCGTACTGGGAGCTCCCGGCTCTGAGTGGGCCGAATACCCATTCCAGATTTCTTCTGCAGGTGCGACGAACTCGGGCTCTCTGCGGATTGTTCTGCAAGGGCCTGGAACGATCTTTCTTGACCAGGTAAGTTTGATGGGACAGGATGCGCTGGCGACCGGCGGCTATCGTCCGGACTTGCTGGAGGCCGTAAATGCGCTTCGTCCGCCGATTATTCGCTGGCCGGGCGGCTGTTTTGCCTCACTGTACTTGTGGAAGGATGCCATCGGCCCTCAGCATCTCCGGCGGAAATATCCGGCCTATATGTGGGATGACCAGGATACCAATTCCTACGGGACGGATGAGTTTTTGCGGATGTGCGAGTCGCTTGGCATAGAACCGCTTTTGGTGATTAACACCGGCATTCTGAACAGTTCCTGCGGAGCCCCGGCCCAGTTTACTCTTGCCGGCGGCGATTACATCCAGAATACACTGGATTGGATGGAATATTGCAACGGCGATGCCGCTTCCACCACCTGGGGTGCGGTGCGGGCTGCAAACGGCCATCCGGAACCTTACAATGTGATTTACTGGGAAATCGACAATGAAACCTGGGCGGCTGGTTCAGCGGCTTATAGTGCGGCCGTGCAGATGTTCGCTCCGGCAATGCGGGCCAAGGCAGCCGAACTGGGGATGCCGATTTATCTGATTGCCTGCGGCGGAAGCGGATTTGACCAGAGCTGGAATCAGGCGATTTTGGACAGTTGCGCCGGCTTGATTGACTTTATCAGCGTGCACCATTATGAAGACGCCAACGCATTCAAGCAGGGGCCCCTCAATTATGAGGCCCATATCCGAGCTCTCGAAAGCCGTATCGCTGCTTCGTCCAATCCCAACATCAGGATTTATATGTCCGAGTGGAATGCTCAGAGCACGGACTGGCGGACGGGGCTGTATGCCGGCGGTCTCCTGAATGCCTTTGAGCGAACGGGGAACGTATTCGAAATCGGCGGGCCGGCCCTATTCCTCCGGCATATCTCGGCTACCGGCTGGGACAATGCGTTCATTAACTTTGACCATACCGGATGGTTTCCTGCACCCAATTATGTGGTGATGAAACTCTGGCATGATCATTATGCTCCGTATTGCGTCCAGACGGCGGGCGAGGATTCAAATCTGAATGTGGTGAGTGTCTTGTCGGAAGACGGCCGGACTCTGACGATTCGCGTCGTCAATCCGGATCCTTCTGACAAATCGCTGGCCTTTGAGATTGACGGTTCGTTTGTGCCGGCGACAGCCGTGATGCACTATGTGGCCCCCGGCAGTTTGTATGCCCGAAATACCCTGGCAGAGCCGGACGCCGTGAGCGTTCAGGCCAAAGTAGTCGGACTGAGCGGACAAACCCTTCGGCTGCTCATGCCGGGCTATTCAGCGGGAGTGATTACCGTCCAGAAGCAATAACCGCGTTTTGGATTGTCTGTTTGAGTTTGCAATTTGCAGGGCTGTCCTCAATTCAATTGAGGGCAGCCCTTTTCATTGAAGCCGGCCTTCTGTTTGAGAACCTTTAGTTTCACGATGCCGGCCTTGACATGAAGGTGGCGGCTGTAATGGCCGGCCGGGCGTCAAAAATTTCCCTTGAGCACCTCCTTCATCGCGTCAATTTCCAGGCCCCGCTCGGCCACGATCCGCTTGAGCCGGGCGTTTTCCTTCTCCAGCTCCCGCAGCATCCGCACAATCTGCTCTTCCGTAAACCGCCCCTTTTTCATTCGATTTCTCCGGTAATTCTGGACTGGAGTTACAGGGAAATCCTAACCTTGTCAATGGCCCAGTTTTAGGGGGATAAGTCAAAGTATTTCAAGTCCTCATTTTGAGTACTTGATCCTGAATAGGACAACATATATGCCAGATGGAAGATAAGTTCCCGCCTATCGATACCCTGTCGATATCCAAGAGATTATAACCTATCGCATAACCAACTTATTATGAGTTTATGAGGTTCAATACTATCGATATTTTTCACATTCTCGATAGAAAGCAGTTCGTTTTCCCTGCCTGCAATAGTTATAGTCATATTATCAAGTTGATGTTTTCCCAATAGTGCTTTCATGGAATGCTTTGAAGTTGGATTAGACGCAAGCCACCACTTCTTTTCTGATATTCTCGTCAAGCAGAAGTCCACATTATGATGTTGGAATACTTTTTGACCTAAATAGACTCCCTTCATTTGGGATGTGTCATAGATTGCCATTTCTTTTCCACTTTTAACCGTTACAGTCTCAGGTTGTTTAAAAAGGATATCTTCAGATATCTGTTCAGATTCCTTCTGTTGTTCTATTCTATCAAGGTCAGTCTGTGTGAAGTCCTGATTATAAGCAAGTCGCTCCAGCACCTCTCGTTCTGATTTGCCGACATAACTCGCCAACAGCCGGAACCAATTTCTTTCCCAATCCGTGCCTTTTTCATAGGCATAACATATATTCCCAACCTGTTCATAATAAGGGTCTTCTTTTTTTAGCCATTGACCTACAAGAGCTCCGGCCGGATATTCCAATCCTTTCTTATAGACCACTTCTGTGCATAGTTTTACAATCCTATCATATACCCCTTCTGGCCACGGATGGTGGTCAATCCAGAAAACCTCACTTCCTTTACTGAACAGTATATTTAGAGACTGTTCAACTTCAATGCTAGCGGGTATATCAGTGATATATATGCGTTTTGGTATGTTGTTTTGTAAGACAGAATACAATTTAGAATGTATAAACTTAGCATTCGAAAAGACAAGTTCCATGTTGGACTTTTCTCTGCGGAGTATTTGGGCGGCACAGACCATGCCATCAACATCACCATGGGTTATAAGGATTACGTCTTTATTATTAATCTCTTTCGGTTGCATATTTGATTAAACCCTTTCGCCGTGGACTGTAAGGTTCATATTAATAACGTAATCTTTTTAATTCACGCTGTTCGTCATATTCATACACCTCTAAATCAGACAGCCATGTGTTATCTTTAAATATCTCCCTGCATATCTTCAAGACTTCGCCAAATGTATCGAAAGCAGAACTTTTCGGATTAAATTGAGCAATAACCAGCATGGGAATGATTTTTCCAGTTAGAGACACTTTAGGAAAATTCGGAGATATTAACCCTATAGCTTTCTTCTGTTTTATCACTTCTCCGATATTGTCCATGAAATCCTGTCTATTGCGGCGTACGTAATCATTAAATATGCTGCAATATAGTCCAATCTGTATTGGTGACAAGTAAATTCCCTTTGTACTGGAACCATGTTTGAACTCAATCAAAAGGACATCTCCGCTCCTGTTCACAGCCAAGAAATCAACCTCATTTCCTAGAGCATCCTTGCTTATATTTCTACCGTATTTATTGGCATCGATTTCACTCAGATGTTTTTTGATTGTCTTAAATATATCTTGTTTTTTGCTAAAATAATTCTGTTTAGCCCTTATATCTTGGTAGCCAATTACTGCCTCCTTATCAATCACTGCAAAATTTTCATGCCCAGTGCCGTCAATTCCAAATTGTCTAGAAAATAAGTTCTGAAAATAGCCTTCTTTTTTATTGTGGTAATACCTGTCCAATTGATTATCTTGACGTAAATAAACAAGCATTTGAACAAAGTCCTTTTCGAAATACAAGTCTGTCGTTTCTCTAATACCATATATATCCAACCCTTTATCTTTGGCGTATTTAAGATACTTATGATCAGCTGCAATATTCACTCTGTTTCTTTTAAGGGAGATTCTCAAAAGCCTTGTCGTGCCGCAGTACACCGAAACCCACTCCTGAGAGTTATTGGAACCAATCAGAAAATCGAGTTCCTTCCGTTCTCGAACCAGATTGTAAAGCCAGTGAAGCTCTCTACCATCCATCAAGAGCTGTTGGAGTTCATTGGAAATAACACGTTTGTAATACATCTCTTGGACAGTCATATGCCCCTTTTTACAAAACCAACCATAGGATCAAATTTAATGTCATCCACTTAGCACTTCCAGTATTTGATAGGGTTTCGAGCACCTTTAATAAACATGCCATAGTGGCTAACCGATTTGCCTTTGTATTTCTTACGAATTTTTGTCTCTGCAATGTTTCCAACAAACTCCCATCTGGTTTTTATTGTTTCGTTAGAGTCTTGACTGTACCCCTGTTTTGGGTCCATTTTGAAGGTTAGGACTCCCGACCTTTTCATACCTGTATTCGGTTCTTGTGTCAAGTTCTGATTTCCTCTCCAATCAAGTTGCCGGTCAGAGGATACGGCTCTGCGGGGACGCAACCGGAGCGCCGGCCGGTCATCGGAGCAGAGGCCGGGCCGTGACGTCTTTGATCACGTCTACCCGAACCACGCCGTTTCGCTCCAAAATGCCGAATACAGGCACTTTACAGGCGGCTCCACGACCTCGTTTGCCCTTGCGTCGGCCGCCAAAGCAGCTCTCATCCAGCTCAATCGCACCGCCCAGAAAGTCCCGGGCGTTCTGAGCCGAAGCCAGGATCGAGTACCGCAGCAGATCGTACGCTCGCAGGGCCGTGGGATAACTGATTTCACATTAAACCGCCGACCGAAGGGCGCTGATCTCCAGTTCCAACAACTTGATCAGCCAGGCCCAGGTTTTCAAAGAGCAATGCAGTTTGTTTATCCATCGGCCGGTAAAATCATGAAAGGTGTAATGGCATCGTTTACAGCGATATTTCCGGCCTGCGACCCGATAGATTTTATAGCTTCTACATTGTGCGCAAAAAACATGCCGTTTTTGCCAGCAGTATTTTCGAAAATAAAGACGGGCCTTATTCTCTGTAAGTATAATGCTTTCAAAGTCTTGCGTTTTCATGTGCACCAGTATAACATCCTTTATCTGGTGCAAAAAGTTTTATAATCACCTAATCTTTTTAATATAAGCATTTATATTATCTTTATACAAGTGATTCATGTCTCTTGCTTTTTTTTGTTTTTGTTCGCTGTCAAGACAATCTTCTAGCCTTTTTGTAATCGCATTCACCCAATTTTTATAATATTGCATATCTGGATGACCTGCACGCATCTTTTTAAATCTTGCTTCAGTTATTATGCCAAATTTATAAGTACAATATTCATTGTTTAAATCATCGTCATAATTGAGGATCCATTGCCACTCACCTAGCCCTCGAAAACCCCCATAATAATTAATTTGAATTGTAACTTCACAAAAATCATTCCAGAATTCGATTTTTCTATCGACAGGCTGACAAGTTATTTTAATTTTTGTTCCCTTGGGAATAGCTATAACATTCAAACCAAATGAATTTAGTATTCCTTTTTTGTTAAGTTGTTCGTAAATCTCAATAATCTCCCATGGCAAATTGTTTTTATAATAAAACAAATCGCGTTCTTCTCTAGTGTTTTTAGGTAGGCAAAGATGTGGAGAACTGGTTGTGGGGCCGACCAGTTGGTCGGTCAATCCAATCGGGACTTTGCCACAGCTAGAAAATACTAAAGTTAATACTTCGGCAAAGAGTATGTTTTCAGGAAAGCTGTAATTGTATATACTTTTTTGGAGGTCATCTAGTTCGGGCTTTTCAAAATAATCTATATATCGCCGAATTTGGAAGCGTTCACAGCCATAAAACTCACTATACTTTTTATCATGTTTTTCTAGCACATCTCTTGAATTGGTATTATAGAATATATAAGCTGGAAACTCTGTTACAACTTTCTCTTCTTTTAAGCTAAACCACAAAGTGAAAAGGGAACCCAATAAACCTATGGTTATTACTGGAAATAATTTTTCAGCAAGAACAACGGAGGCCCTGTTCATGTACCAAAAATACAGTAAAACGCCTGCAAAAATCAATATAAATATAAGGAAAATAAATATACCTTCCATATTTCTTAGCCTTTCCAGCAGAGTCATCTAATTTTAATCCTCCTCAAATCCCATTATATTAGAATTATCCTCAAACTCAGAAATTCAGAATTCTTCCAAAACTCGACAGACCCCTTATTTTTATTTCCTTCCGATTTTTCGATGTCTTTCCAAAGCAGCCGTACCGCCCCTATTATACCCCGCCGATTTCAGCCGGCAAGCCATTCCCCAATTTTTGTTTATTTTTTACCAAACTCCAAAACCCTATCCCTTTCCTCGACAATTCTGCCGCCCAAAACCCCGCCAAACCATTCTATTTTCACCCTTACTTTTCCCTCTTCATTCTTTCCAAAACTGCGGCTCCGCCTGCACGCAAAAAAAGTTTGATAATCACCAAACATTTCCTTGATTTCAAAATCATATATGGTATAATACCCCCTGTACTGACGAAGGAACAGACATCCGGCCCCAAGGAGCCGCAAGGAGTTAAAGAAATCAAAATGGGCAGCAGAAGGAGCAAAACCCGCCACCCCTTATCCGCCCCAATCCCCCTCTATTTGCCCCATCATTTCAGATCTTCCCCCTCCACTTCCTCTCCATTACCCCCTCTCAGTCATTCCCACTTGGCTCAAGGATCCCCGTCTCCATTGAATTATCACCAATTGCTCCTCAATCCTTTCCAACTGGTTCAAAAATCTGTGCTTCAATTAGATTCTCAGCAATTTCCCCCAAACCCCCTCAGCAGCCCTTTTTGTCTGGCTCAAAAATGCGCGCCGACGCCTCCGCAGGTCCAAAATCCGGCTTTAAAATGCGCACGGCCGTTTTTAACTGGCTTTAAAATGCGCGCCGCCTGCGCGCCGCGGTGCGCAAATTTCCCCAAAAACCCCATTTTCAGCCCAAAAACCCGCAAAACAGCCATTTTTGACAACACCCCCCCGCCAAATACCCCAACTCCCCGCTTCCGAAGGCCGCCCGCCGGCCGGAGCGTGTCCTTGGCATGCAGGCGATGCGGGCGGGAGAGAAGAAACGTTTTTTACTGGATTAAAACAAAAATGGTATCCCTTTGCTTCATTGTATGTTGTATGTATAGTAGACAGTAGAATGAATGAAAGCAGTACCTTTTCCGGAGAGGCAATTTTATGGCCAAGAAGATAGTCATTGTCGGCGGCGCAGCAGGAGGGGCAACTGCTGCCGCACGCTTGCGTCGATTGGATGAAAAGGCACAGATTATCCTGTTTGAAAGAGGTCCTTTTATCTCATTTGCCGGCTGCGGTCTGCCCTACTATCTGGGCCGCGTCATCCAAAACCGTCAGGACCTGCTCTTGCAGACGCCCGAATCTTTCCAAAACCGCTATGCTGTTGAGGTGCGAGTTCGCCAGGAAATCATTCAAATTCACCGCGGCGAAAAAAAGGCAGAAGTTCTGGACCATCAAACCGGCAGACGGTATTCGGAATCCTATGATTATTTGATTTTATCCCCTGGTGCTGAGCCGTTTCGTCCGCCTATAGCCGGCGTCCAATCCGGCCGGATTTTCACCTTGCGAACCATCCCGGATGCGGATGCGATTGATGCCTTTATTGAGCAGCAGAAACCAAGCCGTGCTGTTATTGTCGGAGGCGGCTCTATTGGGCTGGAAATGGCGGAAAACCTCCATCATCGGGGACTAAAGACAGCGATTGTGGAGATGGCCCCGTCGCTGCTGCCGACCGCTTTGGATCCGGAAATGGCCTGGTACGTTCAAAGTCATCTGGAAGAAAAAGGGACGGCGGTTTGGATTCATGATGCAGCGTCTCGTTTTGAGGAAAATGAAAAAGGGCTGCAAATTCAACTCAAATCGGGGGCGGTTCTGCACTGTGATTTTGCGATTTTGTCGGTTGGCGTTAAGCCCGAGGTGAAACTTGCTAAAGAGGCCGGCTTGACACTTGGCAGGTTAGGCGGGATCGAAGTATCGGACTCTCTTCAGACAAGCGACCCTGCCATTTATGCGATTGGAGATGCCGTTGAGGTCAAACATCTGGTTTTGGGGGGTGCAGCCCTGATTCCGCTGGCCGGCCCCGCCAACAAGCAGGGGCGAATGGCGGCAGACAACATCTGCGGGTTCAAACGAATCTATGCCGGAAGCATCGGAACGGCGATTCTGAAAGTATTTGATCTTACAGCGGCAATGACGGGAGCGACGGAGGCCGCCTTGAAAAAGGCCAACTTCGACTGCGAGAAAATCTATCTGCATCCGTCCAGCCATGCTGGGTACTATCCCGGGGCCTCTGTCCTTCACATGAAAGTCTTGTTCAGCAGGCCTGAGGGTCGAATTCTTGGGGCTCAGATTGTCGGGGCGGAAGGGGTGGATAAACGCATCGATCTTTTGTCGGCTGCTGTTCAGAAGGGACTGACGGTTTATGATTTGATGGAGCTGGAGTTGGCCTATGCTCCGCCTTACAGCAGTGCCAAAGACCCTATTCATATAGTCGGCTTTATCGGCTTCAATGTTCTTAATGGTACAATGCCGCTGGCACACTTTGAAGATCTTCGAGAAGGAGATTTTGTTCTTGATGTACGAACAGACAGCGAATGGCGGCGGGGGCATGTGGATGGTGCTGTGCATATTCCGCTCGATCAGCTTCGACAGCGGCTGGCGGAACTGCCTAAAGACCGCGTCATTTATCCTTACTGCGGTGTTGGGGTGCGCAGTTATGCGGCAGTAAGGATTCTTCTGCAAAACGGTTTTCAGGTACGCAATCTCAGCGGCGGATTTATGACCTGGCGTGCTCGGACATCCATGGCAGCCAAGGATTCGCCGGCCAATATGACTCTCAAAAAATCTTTCCTTAGCCGGTAAATCACTGACCGGTGAAATGATAGGATTTATAAGTGCCGCTTCCGCCTGTGGTTGGAGTGCGAGGCCGAACAAGTCCGATGTTAGCGGCACTGTGAGCGCACAGCGTGCATCTTGCAGAGGGACAACTTCTTTTGAGTTTTCGAAATCATGCCAACATAAGCATATAGGATGAAATCTGTCCAGAAGCAGGTGCTGCACTTCCAGAACTTTCTTTTTTTGGAAAAGTATGATATAATGACAAAAAAGAGAATTATTATAATATTTGCGGAGGTGCATTGGCGACAATTGGGAAACAATAGAGACCAGATTAAGGTCATCCAAGAGCGAGCTATTCTTGTCGGTGCCTACCTTAGAGATGGCACGGGCAAGAATGTGAATGATAATTTGGCGGAATTGACTGCCCTGGCTGAAAGTGCAGGCGCAATTGTAGTTGGGCGTCTCCAGCAGAAAATCCGAGAGGTTAATCCTTCTACTTATATCGGCAAAGGCAAAGCCCAGTATCTTTGCGAAAAAGTACAGGAGAGCCGGGCCAATCTGGTTATCTTTGACAATGACCTGACCCCAGGGCAGATTCGCGAACTGGAGAATATTCTGAAGGTGCGGGTGCTGGACCGCAGTGAACTGATTCTTGATATCTTTGCTGTTCGTGCTCAAACCAAACAGGCCAAGCTTCAGGTAGAGCTGGCCCAACTTGAATATACCTATCCTCGCCTGACGCGGATGTGGTCTCATTTGGATAATGTAGCCGGAGCCGGCGGAGGAACGGCAGCAGGGGCGGTGGGTGGTATTGGCACTCGCGGCACAGGGGAAAAACAGCTCGAAATTGATCGACGGCTGGTCAGTAAACGCATTACGGATCTTAAGCGGGAACTAGCTGCAATGGATCGGCGAATTCTGCGGGAAATTGGAGGACGAAAGGATTTTTTCAAGATTTGTCTTGTGGGCTATACCAACGCCGGCAAGAGTACGCTGATGAACGCCCTGACAGGGGCGGATGTGTTTGTTGAAGATCGGCTGTTTGCAACACTTGACACCCGGACACGAAAATGGCGAATTGACGGCGGTTTGGAGGTATTGCTGAGCGATACAGTCGGCTTTATCAGCAAATTGCCTCATCATTTGGTTGCTTCCTTTAAGGCGACGCTCGAGGAGGCGGTGCATGCAGACCTGCTGCTTCACGTGGCTGATGCATCCAGTGCGGAAGTTTTTGAGCAAATTCGAAGTGTTCAAACTGTACTGCAGGAAATCGGCTGCGGCGACAAACCTATTCTTCTGCTTCTGAATAAATGCGACCGGGTTGCCAACGGCGGACTGTTTGAATCCTTGCAGGCGGTTTATCCCGAAGCTATTTGCATCTCAGCGAAATCAGGGCTGCATCTGAAGGAACTGGCTGATTGTGTGGTAGAACAGGTGAAAGGGCAGAACATTTATATCCGTCTGTCGTGCAAAGCAGCTGACGGCAAGGTAATTGCTTTTCTGAGAACCTATGCGGCGGAGCTGAAAGAAACCTATAGCGAGGAAGGCGTGCTGCTGGAAGGATGGCTGGGGAAAAATCAGCTGCCTCATCTGAGGCATTTGGGAGCGGAACCGGCAGAAGTTCATTTCTAATCTTCTCTGTGTAAGAACATTTCTTGCCAAACAAAGCAGATTATGCTTTACTGTCAGCATGTTCAGGCAAGTAACTATTATCGGTGATGGAGCGATGGGTACCGTCTGCGGGATGCTGCTTTGCCGCAATGGCATCCGAACGACGATGTGGGGGTATAATGCGGCTCAGCTTGCTCAATTTGAACAGGCTCGCGAAAATAGCCGTTTTCTGCCCGGTTATCGATTTCCGGATTCGCTTCGTCTTGACTCAAATGATTCCACAGCGATGAGGGAGGCGGAACTTTTAGTTTCCGCTGTTCCCTGTCAGTTTGTTCGAACAGTCTGGCAGCGATTGAAGCCCTTTGTCGCCGCGGGGATCCCGATTGTGAGCGTTACCAAAGGGCTCGAAAATGGGACGCTGTTTCGTCCGTCCGAGATTCTTGCCGATGTGCTCTCCGGCAACCATCCTTATGCGGCTCTGTCGGGGCCGACGATTGCTGACGAACTGATGCGGGAGCTTCCGGCAACCACAACCGCTGCTTCCGAGGATTTGCTTTTGGCTGAGGCGGTTCAGAAGACCTTTTCGACCCCCTTTTTTCGAGTCTATACAAATTCCGATCTGAAAGGTGTGGAATTGGCAGGGGCGATGAAAAATGTGATTGCGATTGCCGCCGGCTGCATCGATGGGATTGGAGCTGGTGATAATGCCAAAGCGGCACTGATTACACGGGGATTGGCTGAAATTAAGCGGCTGGGAGTGGCTTTGGGTGCGAGGGAAAGCACTTTTGCTGGCTTGAGCGGGCTTGGGGATTTGGTGACCACCTGTATTTCTCCCAAAGGGCGCAATCGGACATTCGGGGAGCGGATTGGCCGCGGAATGTCGGCCGCAGAAGCTCTGGCGCAGACCGCCGGTGTAGTCGAAGGAGTGTCCACCTGCCGTTCCGTGGTGGATTTAGCAATAAAGGTGGGGGTGGAAATGCCGATTTCGGAGGCGATTCTGGCTGTTCTATCCGACAAGATGGATGTGCGGGAGGCGATTGCCGCTTTGATGAGCCGCTCTCTGAAGGCCGAATGAACACTCAAAAAGAAGATGTTTCATATCGATGGTCTTCTGATTTCCCTCTTTTTTTATAGGACTTTGTTAGTCCAATCTTCTCAGAACCTGGAATCATTCCTTTTGATTCTTTCTTTGAAAAACCGGAAGGGGTATTTTTGCCCCGCGTGGTCTCTGTTTTTTGAGTAATGCGGCGATTCCTTATCGGACGATGAGCGACAAAATTGCCGAGTTTGCCTTTTAACCCTCCAAAAAGCCGAACATTATGTACACTTTAAATGCCGGCGGTTTATTTCCTGTCAGAAGAGTACGGGATAAGTGCTAATGTTGAAGAAATATCCTGACGACGAAACAGCGTGAGAAAACTGGTTTTGAACTGAGCGACGGGGGATTGGCAGGGAGTTTAAAGGCAATGCGCCAAGGAACGGAAACGGAATATGTTTGGTAAAAAGTACGGTCCGATCGGAGTCGATTTGGGCAGCGGGCATCTGCGAGCCGTCCAGCTGGCGCAGAATGGACAGGGTCTGTGTCTTCACGCAGGGGGGATCAAGACAAAACCTGACCAGCTCAAGGCAGGGACCCCCGAATGGCAGCGGTGGGCGATGGAGTCCCTTCGAGAAATCATTCGCGAAAACCGCTTCAAAGGCATTAAAGTGATGACAGCGTTGCCGTCTGATGATTTGTTTATCGATCAGGTTCGAGTCAGCCGCTCCTCTTCTCCCGAGGCAATTGAACGAGCGGCCTTTGCGAAAGTGCAGAATAAACTGCCGTTTAAAGCGGAAGAGGGACTGCTGAAATGTGTTTTTGTAGAGCAGCCGGAGGCCAAAGGGGCGGAGATTGAGGTAGTCGTGATGGGAGCTAGCCGTCTTGCAGTGGAAGTTCATCTGGCCATTTATGAACAGGCAGGGCTGGAGGTAGCAGGGATGGTTCCCTGGCCGCTGGCCATGGTCAGCAGCTATACGTGTTTTTTCTGCCGACGGCGCAACGAGCAGGATCGGGTTTCCATGCTGATGTCGCTTGGTACGCACCACTGCAATATCGTGATATGTCGAGGTTCGGCGCTGCTGTTTGCGCGGGTAGTACCGATTGGTTTTGCTCATCTGAGGCAAACTGACGAGATGAATCGGCTGATTGCTGAACTGGATGCATGTACGCGATATTTTCAGACGATGTCGGCTGTTGAGCCCATTGAACGGCTGCTCTTTCTGGCTGGCAGTGGGGTTGGCCGTTCTGTTTGCGAAGGGGTGGCGGAATTAGCTCAACGTTTGCAGATTGCAGCACAGGTGGGGGATGTGCTTTCAGCAATTCGGGTGGATTTTGCCGAGCAAAAGACGATGATTGACCGGCGAAATGCCAAAGTGGATTGGTCGCTGGCTTTCGGATTGGCTTTGCAGGGACTGAAAACGGGGAGCAAGCAAGTATAATCAGGAGAATACGGATATGGCAACCATCAATTTTGTACCGGATGATTATATTCAGCAGCGGCAGTCAAACCGTGCCAATTCTCTCTATTTAATTTTGCTGGTAGCGGTTCTTTGCGGGATCGGGGCGACGTTTTCAGTGTTGAAGATGCGACAGCGTTCCGTTCAGGCCGAACTGGCCCAACTGAGCCGCCAGCTCACTCAGGCCAAAGATCAGATTGCCAAGCTCGAAGAACTCAAAAGCAAGAACAAAACCCGTCTGAACGTTATGATGATGACGGCTTCACTGATTGAACAGGTGCCGCGAAGCGTTTTGCTGGCTTGTTTGACCAATAACCTGCCAGCCGGCGTTTCACTGACGACTCTGGAGATGAAGGAAAAAGAAAAACCAAAGACGCCGACGGCTGTTCCAACCAAATCTGGGACTGCGAAAAAGCCGGCTGCGGCTGCGGCGGGTAAAGCTGGCTCCACACCTGCTAAAGTAGAACCGGACCTGCCGAGCGCACCTCCAGAGCCGGAGGTAACGCTGATGATTCAGGGATTAGCCCCAAGTGATATTGAGGTTGCCAATTATATTGCGAACCTGAATGAATCCATCCTATTTGACCAGGTGCAATTGGTGCAAAGTGAAGAGCGCGATGTGGAAGGGATTAAATTCAGGGAGTTTCGCCTGGCGGCTCGGATTCGACCGGAACTGAAGCTTACCCGGAAGGATATCGAGGAGATTCGCAAGAAACGGGATCAAACCAGCTGACCGAAAGGATAGTTCGATGAATAGCGGAGTTCGACATATCATTTTCTTTGTGCTGATCATTGCGATGGTGTATGTCTCGTACGCCTATATGATTCGACCGGCCAATGAGCATTTGACTCAACAGCGGATGCAGATGGAAGCCAGTCGAGCCAAATTAGCAGAACTAGAGCGTGCCACAGCCGCATCGGAAGACCTCAGCCAGCAGCTTGAGCAGATGGAGCAGATCATCCGAGAATTTGAAAGCAAACTGCCGCCCAGCAGTGAAATTCACACAGTGTTGGAAAACGTAACACTGATTGCCCAACGTCACGGGCTGGTCCCCAAGATGATTCGCACACTCAAGACGACAACCAACGGCGGCTATATTGAGCAGCCCCTCGAAATGGAGCTGCACGGAGATTTCAACTCGTATTATGCCTTTCTGCTCGAGTTGGAGCGGTTGGATCGAATCACGAAAATCCGCCAGCTGGAACTGAAAAAGAAATCCAAGTATGAAGGGCAGACGGAAGCCAAATTTATCATGAGCATCTTTTTCCAGAATTCGCGAGCGTAAGGGGACTTATCATCCACTATGCTGAAATTGATTTAAATGATAAGGAGTCGAACCTATGCTGTCTTTTTTACGCGATGAAAATCAGACTCCGGCAGCAGCACAGATGCAGAATGCCGGGGACTCTTCTTCGGAAGAGCAGGCCAGTACCTCGCAGGAGTTTCTGCGTCCGGCGGTGCGGACCCAAACGGTAAAGCAGGGAACCATCATTTTAGCCGTTTTGTTTCTGGCGGGTGGAGCTGCGGTTTGGTGGATGATTAAAAAAT
>Ga0209407_1002343_pt1 | contig 17848 bp, 9 predicted proteins | sample AD_JPNHG3_MetaG_FD_184410 | JGI IMG/M metagenome (GOLD analysis project Ga0209407, IMG submission 184410) | Active sludge microbial communities of municipal wastewater-treating anaerobic digesters from Japan - AD_JPNHG3_MetaG (SPAdes) (version 2) | ecosystem: Engineered > Bioreactor > Anaerobic >... | reverse complement strand
CTCATTGAAAAACCGGACACCGAGTTCCGGCGTCATCTCTTCGCCCAAGGCCAGGGTGTCGGCAAGTCCTTGCATGGTAGCCTGCAACTCTGCGTTCATGGCGTCGATCGAAGCATCGAACAGTGCTGTGGCTTCCGCATCCAACTTGAGGCGGTTGAGCCATTGTGAGCGCGCGATCTGCACGCGGGTGGCCCACAGTTCCTTGGCCTCCTCGATACGCGCTTGCAGATCTTCCGGCGACGTCCTGCGGATCTCTTCGTTTTCCGCGTCTTGAGGCGGAGGCGTATTCGTGGCGGTCGCAGGGGCATCCGTTGCTGCCTGCGCGACGTGTGTTGTCGGTGCGGCTGCCGTCACGCCCGTGTCGCGGACGGCGGCTGCCGGTTTACGGTCGGGGTCGGGAACATGGGTAGCCCGTTCGGGGATTTGAACCATGCGGGTGATCGCGTCGAAACGTGAATCCTTCTCACGGCTCGATGTTTTCGTTTTGAGGTCATCCATCTCCCGTCGGAGCATCCTCAGCTCCTCTCTCGGCGCCCACCCGCCGATCAGGATGCCGATCAACACGGCGAAAGGCAACAGCAGAAAAGATTTCATGATCACAAAGCTTATCACTAAAACGGCGCGACGCGTTACAAGAAAGTTGGACAGTTGACGTGAAATGACGATTCGTGTAAAAAGGTGACGGACGGTGAGTTGATGATTTGGACGCAACCGTAGAGTTCCGGAGAATGTGAATGAAAACGAAAAAATGGTTTCTCTTCTTCCATCTTGTCGGTCTCGTTGTTTTTGTTCACGCGCGTCGTGTCAACACGCCTCCTCCCCAGCCCGTTGTGCACGAGGGCATCATCTATCGTGCGCCGCATTCGGGGATGCAGGGAGGGATCATAGAAGCGTATGACGAAAAAACAGGGACCTTGCTTTGGAAGAGGAGAGTATACGGCATTGCAAGGGTGGCGGGTTTAGAAGAGGACGTCCAATGGGTTTTCATAAAATCACTTTCCGTCACAAATGGGCAGCTCTTCATCGTCAACGAGGCGAATCATGCGTTCATGCTGGATTTGAAGACGCGGGAGGTTATCCCGCAAAACAGAGATATGATCGTTTTTGAGACACCGTGCGAAACGTTCACTGTTCCGGCTCCTGAGCTTGCACCGCCCTCGACCCTCATTGAGACCACGGTGATTTTGTTGCGTCTGGCGCGGGCTGACTTCGAGACGCTTGCGCGCGAAGGTAATTTCGATGCGGAGCATATCTGTCAGTATTGGAAAGATGGCAAGGCGCGTTTGCTCGCAATGCCCAAAGCCGTTGCGGCCTCTGGAGTAGAGGCCATTGTCAAAGGGGGCAAAAGTGTCACCTTCCCAACCGAATTCGCTGTTCCGCCGGAAGTGGCGACCAATGTGGTTGCACGCGGTCTGAATGTCCCCGTGCCTTCAAGTTTTGAAGTGAGAGAGGTCGGCGCCGCACTACAGTGTATATCTGAGTTGGACGTGAAGGGGGACATGGTCCGCGTTTGGTTTTGCGTTGAATACACGGAAGAACCAACGTGGAAGACGTTTGAGTTTGGCTCCGTGCCCTCGTCTACCAACCAGACTCACCTCAAACTTGATCAGCCGTTTTTCCCCACCTGTTCGTTTCAATCCGTTGTTCATGTAGCGGATGGGGCAATGACACTCGTCGGAGGCGGAGTGCCGACGTTGGACAAACAGGAAGTCACCTGCGCATTGTTGACGGCGCATGTCGTCAGACAGGCCCGCGCCGCACGTTGAGTGTTTTGAACCGCCAAGACGTCGTCTACGTGTCTTTGCGTGAGGGAACAACTTGTTTTTTATCGTGCTTGTCGAACCATAAGGCACTAATGGATCTCAAAGTTTGGTGGCAGTTGAGGGGCTGGCATGCTAAACTGGCGCGCAAATGGAGAGGCAGAGTTGACCTGCCTGTTTTGTTCCGGAGAAAACCCCTGAAATCAGAGATCACAATGCTGTCGGGTGAGCATGCGAGTGAAAAGCATGATGGCCTGACGGATGTACTGGCCGGTGGGCCGACGTTGCAAGTGCCGCACGACCCGGCGCGGCGGCGTCAGCTCGCTGATGCCGCCGCGACCTACGCGGATCGCGAACGGCTTGAGCCACCGCTGACGGCTGAGGAACTGGCGGCGCATGCGCGCTGCCTTGGCGCGGCAATCGCCGCATGCGATGACGAACTCCCCTTTGTGGCGTTGCTGCTCAATAACATGCTGTGGCGTGAGGTCATTGCCGGGATTCCCTTTGATCGGCGGTTGCTGCTGTTGCCGCAGTGCCTTGCCCATGCGGAGGTCTGTCGCGCCGACCGTGACGGGCTCGGTTTGCTCTGTGCGCAGTGCGGCGCGTGTGCGATCGGTGCGTTGCAGGCGGAGGCGGACCGGCTGGGATATGTGACATTGATCGCGGAAGGAACGACCGTGGTCAGCAAGTTGCTGATGAGCGGCAAGGTCGATGCCGTGATCGGGGTGGGGTGCATGGAATCTCTGCGCCGTATCTTTCCGGTGATGAACACGCACGCCATCCCCGGACAAGGCATCCCGCTGCTTACCGATGGCTGTGTGCGGACAACGCTGGATATGGATTGGGCGTTGGCGTCGATCCGCGTCCGCAAGGCTGAAGCCAAGAATGGCGCAACCGATCTGGATGCGGTCGCCGCAGTCGTGCGTCAGTGGTTTGAGCCGGAATCGCTGGCTGCCCTGATGGGGCGTCCCGAAACCGAGGCGCAGCGTGTGGGGCAGGCGTGGCTGGCGACGGGCGGCAAGCGTTGGCGCCCGTTGCTGACGGCGGCGGTCTATGAGGCGGCGGGCGGCGACATTGAGCGGATCAAGGCGGCGGCGGTGGCGGTCGAGTGTTTTCACAAAGCGTCGTTGGTGCATGACGACATCGAGGATGGTGACGTTGAACGCTATGGCGAACCGACCGTCCACGCACAGGTTGGCGTACCTGCCGCGATCAATGTCGGCGACTATCTGATCGGCGAGGGCTACCGCTTGCTGGCGTCGTCTGAGTTTGATGGCGCGGTGCGCGCGGAGATGCTGCTGGCTGCGGCCAACGGTCACCGCGAACTCTGCCTAGGGCAAGGCGAGGAACTGGCTTTTTGCCGTAAGCCGGCACCGGTTACCGAGGCCGAGGTGTTGCGCATCTATGCGCAGAAGACTGCGGCGGCGTTCGAGGTCGCCGTGCAGGTCGGCGCAACGGCGGCCGGTGTCGGCGCGGAGACGCGTACGCTGCTTTCGGCGTTCAGCCATGCTGTCGGAACCGCTTATCAGATCCAGGATGACATCACGGATTTCCACTCGGTGCGCGGACGGGCCGCCGATCTGCTGGCCATGCGTCCGACGCTCTTTCTGGCAATTGCCTGCACCAGCGAGCACCCTGCCGTGCGCGATGCGTTGCAGTCGGTCTGGCAGGGTGATGCCGCCGGTCGTGAACGCCTGATTGATGCGATCACCGAGGCGGGGCTGCGCACGCGCGTTGATTTGCTCTATGCCCATTACAAACATGAGACCACGCGCGTGCTCTCCGATATTCCGCACAGTGGACTTAAACGGTTGTTGCGCCGGATCATGAAACGCATGCTGCGCTAGGGGAGAGAACGTGCAGTGCGTCGAGTCTTGCCATATCTTGTGACTGTCGTTGCGGCGGTACTGGCGGTGAGGAGCGTGCGCCATTGGCTGAGCCGTGAGGCGCCGACCGTTGTCGCGATCCGCGAAGCCACAGCCGATGGATCGTTGGCCGAAGCTGCGGCGGCTGCGACGTTCGGCGAAACCGATCTGGCGGGTTGCTTCATGATCGACCGCGATGTTCCGCCCGGTACAATTGCAGGCACGTGGCCCGGCTTCAGAGGCCCCGCGCGCGATAACATCGCGACGCAGAGCGGCACGCTGGCGGAGACGTGGGGGAGCGACGGTCCGCGCGTGGTCTGGTCGATTCCGGTGGGCGACGGACACGCCATGCCCGCATTGTCGGGCGGCAACCTCTACTTACTCGATTATGACGAGGCGCGCGGCGGTGACTGTCTGCGCTGTCTCAATGCCGATACTGGTCAGCAGCGCTGGGAACATCTGTATGCGGTCAAAGCCAAGCGCAACCACGGTATTTCACGCACGGTAACGACCACCGATGGTGATGCCGTGGTTTCGATCGGGCCGCAATGCCATGTGCTCTGCTTGGATGCGCGTAATGGGAGTTACCGCTGGGGCATCAGTCTGCCGCAGCGCTATGGTACCAAGGTTCCGCTCTGGTACGCCGGTCAATGCCCGCTGATTGATAACGGGCTGGCGATTTTGGCACCGGCCGGCACGAATACGCTACTTGTCGGCATTGATCTCAAGAGTGGCGCGACTGTTTTCGAAACACCCAATCCCGGCGACCTCGCCATGTCACATTCTTCGATCATAGTACTGACGGCGGACGGGGTGCGCCAGTATCTCTACGCGGCATTGGGCGGCATTGTGGGTGTAGCTGCGGATGGCGAGGCGCGCGGCCGTCTGCTGTGGCACACCGAGGCCTTCAGTCCTAGTGTCATCGCGCCTTCGCCGGTGCCGCTGAGCGACGGCCGCTTTTTCATGACGGCGGGATACGGCTCGGGCGGCGCGATGTTCCGCGTATCGCGTGACGGTGATGCGTGGCGCGCTGACCTCCTCTTCAAGACCGACCGCAAGCAGTTCGCGAGCGAACAGCAAACGCCTGTTTTTCATGATGGACGGCTCTACACGGTCCTGCCCAGCGACGGTGGCGGGGAGCGTCAGCAGTTTGTCTGCATGACGCCGGAGGGCGAACGTCTGTGGGCCAGTGGCCCGGCGCACACTTTCGGGTTGGGGCCGTATCTGCTGACGGCTGACGGACTCGCCGTGTTGCTGGATGATGTCGGCACGCTCACGCTCGCGCGCGTCGGGCAGGAGGGCTTCCGCGTGTTGGCGCAACATGCGGTGATGGGGCGTAAAGGCCGCGACGCATGGGGGCCGATGGTGTTGGTCAGCGGTCGCCTCTTCCTGCGCGACAGCACGCGGCTCTATTGCCTTGATCTCGGCGGGATTTTTTAACGCAGAGGCGCAGAGACGCAGAGTTTTTTTGGGGGCATTGCTCGGGATTTTTTAACGCAGAGGCGCAGAGGCGCAGAGTTTTTTTGGGGGCATTGCTCGGGATTTTTTAACGCAGAGGCGCAGAGACGCAGAGTTTTTTTGGGGGCATTGCTCGGTTTTGTTTAACGCAGAGGCGCAGAGGTGTGGCACGGGCATCTTGCCCGTGTTTCATGGGCGGGACGCCCATGCCACAGATTGCGCAGAGTTTTTTTTGGGGGGACCCCAGCCGCAGGTCGCGGGTCGAACGTCGCGGGTCAACCTCTCTTGTTGCGACCACGCAGTGGTACGCAACCATGAGAGTAAAAGCACTGCTCCGCATTTGTTCAGTGCGGTGACAAGAGCCGCGCTGTGCGCGGGTCGCGGCACCGCTTTTGCGCGCAACTCTGCCACTCCTGCCCAAAAAGCGGCGTCGCGCGGAATACCGCTTGCCGCCGCACTCCAAATTTTTTCGCTGGGCTCGCGGAGCACCGGGAGGGTCAAGCGTCTGCTTGACCGGCGGCGGTAACGCCGCCATGCGACATGAGACGAGAGACGCGAAACTTCCGCGCCATACCTGAAACTTGAAACCAACCTCTGCGTCTCTGCGCCTCTGCGTTAAAAACGCATAACGCTCAATGTTTTGGTCAGAAAAGCTCTTGCTGGTGATAGGGCGTGTCTGGTGTGTCCTCGGGTTCCGGTGCGGCGCGCGGCGCTTCCGGTGCGGGGGCGCTGGGCGTGGCTGTGCCTGCGAGCAGGGCGAGCAGGCCGGCCTCGTCGATGACTGTCGTTCCCAGTGCGCGCGCTTTGTTGGTTTTGGTCGCGCCGACGTTGCCACCTGCCACCAAGTAGCGCGTCTGCTTGGTGACCGCGTCCTGCACGATGCCGCCGGCGGCTTTGATCCGCTCGGCTATCTGTGCGCGCGGTTGGGAGAGGGTGCCGGTCAGTACAAACGTCACGCCCGCGAGCGGTGCATCGGCGGGTACCGGCAACCGGGCTTTGGCCTGCGGGTCGATGCCCAGTTCGCGCAGCCGCGCCAAGTAGCGCTGGCCGTAGTCGCTCGCAAAATAGGCCAACACCGAACGTGCGGCTTCGGTCTTGATCACGCTGCTGTAGAGCGGCGGCAGAGTGGAGCCCGGGGTTTTGGTGGCGACGCCGGCCGCGACAAGCTCATCGCCGGTCACGCCGATTTCGCCGCACAGGCGGTTGAAGCGCGCTTGGCGCTCGTCGCGCTCCTCATCGTTTTGGGGTCGGTTGAGCGTTGAGCGCGGATTGACCGCAGCGGCCTCGGCGTATAGCTCGGCCAGCCGCACCACCGCTTGCAGGATCGGCGACGCATCGAGGTCGGAGAAGCGGGCGTGCGCGGCGGCGATCTGTTCGGCCACCGTCACGCCGATGCCCGGGATGCCGGTCGCAAAGAGCCAGCGATCCAGCGGCAGGGTGCGCGCCGCGTCCAAGGCGTCCAATGCGGTCTGCGCGTTCTTGCCGAAGCGGCGCGTGCCGGAGGCTTCGTCGCCGATGCGGAAGGCTTCGAGCTGCGGCAGCGTGAGCGAAAAGAGGTCGAGCGGATCGCGCACCAGTTCCTGCGCCACGAGTGCTTCGGCGACCTTGCCGCCGATGGCGCGGATGTCGAGCGCGTCGCGCGAGGCAAAGTGCTCCAGGCGGCCGACGCGCTGCGCGGGGCAGGCTGGGTTGACGCAACGGTGGGCGACTTCATCTTCGCGGCGTACCACGGGGCTGCCGCACTCGGGGCAGGTCGCGGGCATGGTGAAGACGCGCTCCTCGCCGGTGCGCTTCTCGGTCAGTACGCTCTCAATCGCGGGGATCACATCGCCGGCTTTGACAACCCAGACACGGTCGCCTATGCGGATATCCTTGCGCGCGATTTCATCGGCGTTGTGCAGCGTGGCGCGCGCGATTTCAGAACCGGCCAGCAAGACAGGGTCTAGTTCGGCGACCGGCGTGAGCACACCGGTGCGACCGACCTGTACCGTGATCTGCCAGATGCGGGTTTCGGCGCGTTCGGGTTCGTATTTGAAGGCGCGCGCCCAACGCGGCGATTTGGCGGTGCTACCCAGTCGCTCATACAACTCGCGACGGTTAACCTTCACAACCGCACCGTCGATCTCAAAGGGGAAGGTGTGGCGCAGTGCTTCGAGTTCATCAATCGCAGTGAGCACGGCTTGGATGTCCACGCAGAGGCGCAGCCACGGGGGCGTGCGGAAACCCCAATCGGCCAGCCGCTGCAAGAGGCCGCTGTGCGAGGGGAACACAGCACCTTTGATGGCGCCGGTGGCGTAAAGCAGGGCGTCCAGCGGACGGCGTGCGACTTCGCGCGGGTCGAGCTGCTTGAGCGAACCGGCGGCGGCATTGCGGGGATTCATGAAAGGCTCGCGTCCCGCTTCCTCTTCACGCTGGTTGAGTTCAGCAAAGCCGTCGCGGCTCATGTAGACTTCACCGCGAACCTCAAGCAAGGGCGGCGCGTCCGCGAGGCGGAGCGGAATAGAGCGGATGGTCTTGACGTTGGCGGTGATGTCGTCGCCGACCTCGCCGTTGCCGCGCGTCGCGGCGCGTGTCAGCACGCCGTCTTCGTAGAGCAGTGAAAAGGCGACGCCATCGACCTTCGGTTCGACCACATAGTCCCAGACTTCATCTGGGAGCTGGCGGCGCAAAAAGGTGTCGAAGTCCAAAAGATCGTCCCGCGAATGGGTCTTGTCCAAGCTCATCATCGGTGGGTTGTGGCGGACTTGGCGGAAGGCGGCGAGCGGCGCGCCGCCGACGCGCTGCGTGGGCGAGTCGGGCGTGATCCACTCGGGATGGGCGCGTTCCAGCGCTTCCAGTTCGCGGTAGAGGGCGTCATAGTCGGCGTCGCCGATTTCAGGACGCGCCTCGACATAGTAGAGACGGTCGTGGCGTCGGATCGTCTCGCGCAGTTCGTTCAGGCGTTCAAGGGACATAGCGGCTCCGGGGTTGGAGTGGGGCATCAAACGGCTTCGATCAAGGGCGTGAGGCGGGGCAGACATTCGTCAACCGCCGCGCGGCCGTCGGCGATGGCTTCAGGGCCGCGGTGGAACTCAAGCGTCATGATGTCGCCTACTGCGGGTTGGATCAGGATGTCGGGTGGCGTCATCGCCAGCCCGTCGCGGGTGAGTTGGTTCTCAACCAGACGGAACGAGCGGGTCAGTACATCGAAAATGGAGAGTGGGTCGGCCTCTTTCTTTTGCGGCGCATACCAGCGTTTGAACGTGGCTTCGATCGGCCCCTGGAGCTTTGGTATCGAGGCGCTGATGCGTTCGAGCAGCGGGGTCAATGCATCGGGAGGCTGCGTCGCATTGTGAGTATGTTTCGCTGTGTGCGGTAGCGGTTTACGCGGTTGCTCGGGGGTGTGCAGGTTGATGTCCACGGCGATCACCGTGTCCGCGCCCATCGCCCGGCAAGCCGAGACCGGCAGCGGATTGACGAGACCGCCGTCGATCAGGTTGCGCCCGCGCAGGCGTTGCGGCGTGAAGATGCCCGGAATTGCGATGCTGGCGCGGATCGCGTCGAACAGGTTGCCGCTGCTGAAGACCACCTCCTTTTCGCACAGCAGATCCGTGGCGACGATACGCAACGGCAGGGGAAGGTCGCTGAACTGGCGGGCGGGGATGATGTCCTTCAGCAGGCTCATGATGTTCTTGCCGCTGAACAGGCCCGAGCGCGGCAGGTTGACCTCTAGGAAGAGGCGCGCCGCGTGCCGCCAGTCGAGTTGTGTCGCCAGCTCGTGAAGGGTGTCCAGTCTGCCCGTGGCGTAGACCGCGCCGACAATCGAGCCGATGCTGGTGCCGGCGACACAGTGGATCGGTACGCCGAGTTCACGCAGGCGTGACAGGACACCGACGTGCGCCCAACCGCGCGCGCCGCCACTGCCCAGCGCCACGCCGATCATGCGGGGTTTGTCGTGCCGGGCGGGCATCATCTTTTTTCCTGCGGGACAAACGAAGAGGCTTTGCGTTGTGTGACAAAGATCGTGCGCGTATAACCGCCGCGGAGCAACTCGGCGTAGATCTTCCCGCGCAGTGAGCGGTCAAAGTTTTCCGGCACGAGGATATTGACCTCCTGCTCGCGCGGAATGCCCGCCTTGCGGACTTTTCTGGCAAGACTTTTCAACTCGACACGCTTATTGTCAAAGGTGATGGCACCGTGCGCATCCACGGTGATTTCCGGCACTCGCGTGTTCTCAACCACGCGCGAACTGACGCATGCCGTTCCGAAAATCAGAAAAGCGGCCAGCCCGATCCATGCAGTGAACGGATGTCTTTTCATAGCAATGGCAGCATGGTAGCACAGGAGGCTGGAGAGTGGGTAGTGAATAACGAATAACGGGACGGGAGGGGGAAGTAAGAAGTAATAGGTAATGGGTAAGAATGTTCAACTTTCTATTGATCAGGGGCTACGCTACGCTTGCCCTGGGCTAGAGTGGAGCCGCCCCTTTGGGGCTGTGACTCCGAGCACAGCGCGGTTGCGGCTCGTGGGGACACTCGCCCTCTACCCTTCGCGTCTTCGCGTAAAAATAACCGAACAGAGCCATTCCCCCAAAAAGGTACTCATGCACTAACGCACTTCCCTTCCCCTCTACCGGGGGAAGGTGATGCGATAAAAGCGCGAGGGATAGAGGCCGGCATCGTCGTCGGTGAAGGTGACGGTGCCGCCGGCGGGGATGGTGATGCGGTCGAGGATGGACCAGTCCGGGGGCGTGAGGCTGTCGCTGGCTTCGAGGTAGACAGGGAGGACGGCGGTGGCGTTGCCGGTGAGGGTGAGGACGAACGCGCCGGAGACGGGTGATGCCGCGCTGAAGACGGGATTCCAGCAGACGGTGGGGTACCAGCCGGCCAAATGGGGTTGCCAGTTGGCGGTACCGGGAAGATAGTAAATCGTGACGGGGGCATCAAGGAAGGCAGAGACGCTGACGGTTGTTGGGGCGTCGCCGGTGAAAAGGACAGATGTGAGGGCGGAACACTGGTAGAAGGCTCCCTCGCCGATGTTGGTGACGCTGCCGAGGATGGTGACGAAGGTGAGGGAAGTACAGTCACTGAAGGTGTACCAGCCGATGTTGGTGACGCTGTCGGGGATGGTGACATCGGTGAGAGAGGTGCAGGATGAGAAGACCTCATCGCCGATGACCGTGATACTGTCAGGGATGGTGACGGATGTGAGGGATGAGCAGTAGGCGAAGGCTGAGTCGCCGATATTCATGACGCTATCGGGGATGGTGACGGATGCGAGGGATGTACACCAGTAGAAGGCTGCGTCGCCGATGTTGGTGACGCTGCCGGGGATGGTGACGGCGATGAGATTGGTACAGTAGAAGAAAGCGGAGTCGCCGATGTTGGAGATGCTGTTGGGGATGGTGACGGCGGTGAGATTGGCACGGTCATAGAAGGCTTCAGGGCCGATGGCGGTGACGGGAAGGCCGTTTAATGTTGCCGGGAGAGAGAGGTAGTGGCCGGTGTACGAAGGATCGATACCGGTGATCGTGACCTGCGTGCCGTCAGAACTGTACAAAAGCTGAATGAGTTCGGTTGGGATGTCTGCGATTTCCGGAGGCCAGGCGCCGGTGCCGGGGAAGTAGTAGAACGTGAGCGTGGCGGGGGTGCCGTAGAATGCCTGGGCGTCGACTGTCGTCGGGGCGCTGCCGGTGAAGAAGACGGCGGTGAGGGCGCTACACCCGGCGAAGGCTTTGTAACGGATGTTGGTGACGCTGTTGCCGATGGTGACGGATGCGAGGGAGTCGCAACTGTCGAAGGCTCGGTCGCCGATGTTGGTGACGCTGTTGCCGATGGTGACGGATGCGAGGGACGTGCAGTAGGCGAAGGCTTGGTCGCCGATGTTTGTGAGGCTGTCGGGGATGGTGACGGATGTGAGGGAGTCGCAACTGTAGAAGGCTTGGGCGCCGATGCTTGTGGCACCGTTGCCGATGGTGACGGATGCGAGGGAGTCGCAACTGTCGAAGGCTCGGTCGCCGATGCTTGTGGCACCGTTGCCGATGGTGACGGATGTGAGGGAGTCGCAATTGTAGAAGGCTCTCTCGCCGATGCTTGTGGCACCGTTGCCGATGGTGACGGATGCGAGGGAGTCGCAACTGTAGAAGGCTTGGGCGCCGATGTTTGTGACGCTGTCGGGGATGGTGACGGATGTGAGGGAGTCGCAACTGTCGAAGGCTCTCTTGCCGATGCTTGTGACACCGTTGCCGATGGTGACGGATGTGAGGTTGGTGCAGTTGGCGAAGACGCTGCCGCCGATGTTTTTGACGCTGTCGGGGATGGCGACGGATGTGAGGGAGCCGCACTTGTAGAAGGTTTGGCCGCCGATGTTTGTGACGTTGTTGCCGATGATGACGGATGTGAGGGACGTGCAGCAGACGAAGGCTTGGTCGCCGATGTTTTTGACGCTGTCGGGGATGGTGACAGCGATGAGGGCGTCGCAGTTGTAGAAGCTCCCGAAGCCGATGCTGGTGACGTTGCCGCCGATAGTGACGGATTTGAGATTGACGCACTTTTCGAAGGCGTAGTCGCCGAGGTCGGTGACGCTGTCGGGGATGGTGACGGATGTGAGGGAAGTGCAGTTGCGGAAGGCATAGACGCCGATGTTGGTGATGCTGTTGCCGATGGCGACGGATGCGAGGGACGTGCAGTAGGCGAAGGTTTGGTCGCCGATATTTTTGACGCTGTCGGGGATGGTGACGGCGGTGAGGTTGATGCAGTTGTAGAAGCTCCCGAAGCCGATGCTGGTGACGTTGCCGCCGATGGTGACGGATGTGAGGTCGCCGCACCCTAAGAAGGCTGCGGCGCCGATGTGTTCGACGCTGTCGGGGATGGTGACTGAGGTGAGGGCGGCGCAGTTGTAGAAGGCCTGGTTACCGATGTGTGCGACGTTGTTACCGATGGTGACGGATGTGAGGTCGCCGCACCCAAAGAAGGCTCCGTTGCCGATGTGTTCGACGCTGTCGGGGATGGTGACTGAGGTGAGGGCGGCGCAGTTGTAGAAGGCCCAGACGCCGATGTTGGTGACACTGTTGCCGATGGTGACGGATTTGAGATTGACGCACTCTTCGAAGGCGGAGTCTTCGATGGATGTGACGCTGTTGGGGATGGTGACGGCTGTGAGGGCGCGACACTCGTAGAAGGCTTGATAGCCGATGTTGGTAACGCTGCTAGGGATAGTGGTAGCGGTGAGGTTGGTGCAACCGTAGAAGGCTCGGGCACCGATGTCGGTGATGCTGTTGGGGATTGTGACATCTGTGAGGCTGGTGCGTTTGTGGAAGGCCTCGTAGCCGATGGCGGTGACGGTATAACCGCCGAGGGTTGAGGGGATGGAAAGGGTGGCAGCTTCGCCGTCGTAATAGATGATCGTGGCTTTGTTATCGGTGACGGTGTAGGTGTAATCGCCTTCGGTATATTCGGTGGCGGATAAGACGAATGGGGAGAGGAGAAGGAGATGCGCGAGAGCGAAGGCGCGGAGGCGCGGTGAGCGGGACGGGCGTGCGGTGCGGGATACGGTGCTGTGGTTCACGGTGTTACACGTCATGGTTGCTTTCCTTTCAACTGAATGAACTGAATGAGACATAAACATACTCCGAAGTGCGTTCACGGGACACAGTATAGAGGAAAAGGGGGCGGTGAGGCAATGGAAAAACTTAGTGAATAACGAATAACGAATAACGAATCGCGGGGCGGACGGGAGAAGTAAGAAGTAATAGGCAAGAGGTAATAAGTAATAAGTAATAGGTAAGAGGTGATAGGTGGTGGGTAAGATGTCATAACGTTCAACTTTCTATTGATCAGGAGTGGCACGGGCATCTTGCCCGTGTTCCATGGGCGGGACGCCCATGCCGCGATGGTGGCACGGGCATCTTGCCCGTGTTTCATGGGCGGGACGCCCATGCCACGATGGTACGCTACGCTTGCCCTGGGCCAGGGTGGGGCCGCCCCTTCGGGGTTGCGACCCCGGGCACAGCGCGGTTGCTGCTCGTGGGGACGTTTGCCTTCCCACCTTCGCGTCTTCGCGCCTTCGCGTGAGATAACCGAGCAAAGCCTGCCCCCCAAAATCTCTGTGCTCTCTGTGGTTCCAAAAACTGTGCAGTGCACTTCCCTTCACTCCTACCGGGGGAAGGCGAGGCGGTAGAAGCGCGTGGAACGGGTGATGGAGGCGAGGTCGGTATAGGGGAGGGCGTCGCCACCGGCGGGGAGGATGATGTCTTTGAGGGTGAACCAGCACGGGTGCGTGAGGCTGTTGCAGGCTTCGATGCGGACAGGGAGATCGGCGCCGGTGTTGCCGGTGAGGGCGAAGCCGAACATAGCGTAATCGTCGAGACGCAGCGGTGCCGCGGGACTGAAGGCGGGGTTCCAGCAGACGGCGGGGCGGTCGGCAAAGGTGGCGCCCCAGCCGTCGGCATCAGGAAGGTAGTAGAACGTGAGCGAGGCGGGAGCTTCATCGAAGGTGTGGTCGCCGATTGCCGGGACATCGCCGGTGAAGAGGACGGCGGCGAGGGACGGGCAGCCATAAAAGGCGTAGTCACCGATGCTGGTGACGTTGTTGCCGATAACAGCGGAAGTGAGGGCATCACAATAAATGAAGGCTCCGTAGCCGATATCGGTGACGCTGTTAGGGAGGCTAACGGATGCGAGCGAGAAGCAGTGGTCGAAGGCGTTGTCGCCGATGTTGGTGACGCTGTTGCCGATGGCGACGGAGGCGAGAGAGACGCACCAGTAGAAAGCGTAGTTGCCGATGTCGGTGACGCTGTCGGGGAGGGTGACGGCGGTGAGGGAGAAGCGGTCGAAGAAGGCGTTGTCGCCGATGGCGGTGACAGGACAGCCGTTTGATGTTGCCGGGAGGAAGAGGTGGTGGCCGGCGTACGACCCTTCGAAACCCGTGACCGTGACGCGCGTGCCGTCGGATGTGTACGAAAGCGGAATCGGTTCGGCCGGGATTCCTGCGAGCGTTGAGGACCAGTCGGCGGCGTCGGGAAAGTGGTAGAGTGTGAGTGCGGCGGGGGTACCTTTAAAGACATTGTCACCGACCTCCGGTGCGTCGCCGGTGAAGAGGACGGCGGCGAGAGATTCGCAGTTATAGAAGGCGGCGCTGTCGATGTTGGTGACGCTGTTGCCGATGACGACGGAGGCGAGGGAAGCGCAATTGTAGAAGGCGAGGCTGTCGATGTCGGTGACACTGTCGGGGAGGGTGACGGCAGCGAGGGACGAGCAGTCGGCGAAGGTATGGTAGCCGATGCGGGTGACACCATCGAGGAGGGTGACGGAGGAGAGGGAAATGCATTGGTAGAAGCCCCAATTGCCGATGTTGGCGACGTTGCCGGGGATGGTGACGGCGGCGAGGGAGAAACAGTCGGCGAAGGCACTCCCGCCGATATTGGTGACGCTGCCGGGGATGTTGACGGCGGCGAGGGAGGTGCATCGGCAGAAGGCTGCCCATCCGATGTCGGTGACGCTGGCGGGGAGGGTGATGGAGGTGAGGTTGGTGCAGTTGTAGAAGGCATCGCTGCCGATGGCGGTGACGTAACCGCCGCCCAGCACTGCCGGGAGGGGGAGGTAGTGGCCGGGGTACGAAGAATCGAGACTGGTGATCGTGACCTGCGTGCCGTCAGAATTGTAGCCGTACGAAAGCGGGATCAGGGCGGTTGGTTTTCCTGCGATTTCCGCAGGCCAGACGCCGGTGTCGGGGAGGTAGTAGAGCGTGAGCGTGTCGGGAGTATCAGCGAAGCCCTCTTCTATGTCTCCTTCTTCGATGGCTGGCACGGCGTTGCCAGTGAAGAGGACGCAGGTAAGGGTGTCGCACCCATCGAAGGCACTACGTTTAATGTTGGTGACATTGTTGCCGATGACGGCGGAGACAAGGGACCTGCACCCGTAGAAGGCGTCTTCGCCGATGTCGGTGACACTGTTACCGATGGTGACGGATGTGAGGGCGTCGCAGTCGTAGAAGGCCCAGTCGCCGATGGTTTTAACGCTGTCTGGGATGGCGACGGATGTGAGGGCGCCGCAGTCGTGGAAGGCGTAGTCGCCGATGTTTGTGACGCTGTCGGGGATGATGACGGATGTGAGGGAGTCGCAGATGGAGAAGGCGTCGTTGCCGATGTCGGTGACACTGTCGGGGATGGTATAGGAACCGGAGAGTCCGCCGGGGTATCGAATCAACGTGGTAAAGTCCTTATTGAACAGCACGCCGCCGCTGCTGGCATATTTCGGGTTGTCCGCAGATACGGCTATACTCGTGAGAGAGGTGCAAACGGTGAAGGCTTCGTTGCCGATGTTGGCGACGCTGCTGCCGATGGCGACATAGGTGAGGGATGAGCACCAGGTGAGGACTCTTTCGCCGATGTTTATGACGCTGTCGGGGATGGTGACGGAGGAGAGGGCGGCACAGCCGCCGAAGGCCCATTCGCCGACGGTTGTGACGCTGTCGGGGATGGTGACGGAAGTGAGGGAGTCGCACCAGTGGAAGGCGAAATCGGCGATGTCGGTGACACTGTCTGGGATGGTATAGGAACCGGAGAGTCCGCCGGGGTATCGAATTAACGTGGTAAAGTTCTTATTGAACAACACGCCGCCGTTGCTGGCATATTTCGGGTTGTCAGCAGATACGGCTATACTCGTGAGAGAGGTGCAAGCGGTGAAGGCTCCGCTGCCGATGTTGGTGACGCTGCCGGGGATGGTGACGGATGCAAGGGAGTTGCAGTCATGGAAGGCGCCCCTGCCGATGTCGGTGAGACTGTTGGGGAGGGAGATGGAGGTGAGAGAAGTACGGTAGGCGAAGGCATATTCGCCGATGGTTGTGACGGGACGGTCGTCCAATACCGCCGGGAGGGGGAGGTGGCCGGAATACCACTGAGCGAGCCCCGTGACCGTGACGTGTGTGCCGTATAAACTGTACGAAAGCGGAATCTCTTTGGTCGTTCTTCCGCCGAGAGACGCAGGCCAGGCGCCGGTGCCGGGGAAGTAATAGAGCGAGAGCGTGCCGGGGGTGCCGTAGAATGCCTCGGCGTCGACTGTCGTCGGGGCTTTGCCGGTGAAGAAGACGGCGGTGAGGGCACCACACTCGGTGAAGACGTGGTGGCCGATGGTTGTGACGCTGTTGCCGATGGTGACGGATGTGAGGGCGTCGCACAAGTAGAAGGCGTAGTCGCCGATGTTTGTGACGCCGTTGCCGATGGTGACGGAAGTGAGGTTGGTGCAGTAGAAGAAGGCTTCGTTGCCGATGTTTGTGACGCTGCCGGGGATGGTTGCGGAAGTGAGGGAGACACACTCGGCAAAGGCTTTGTCGCCGATGTGGGTGACGTTGTTACCGATGGTGACGGATGTGAGGACGTCGCAGTGCCAAAAGGCGCAGTCGTCGACGGTTGTGACGCTGTCGGGGATGGTGACGGAAGTGAGGGAGTCGCAGTCGAAGAAGGCTTTGTAGCCGATGTTTGTGACGCTGCCAGGGATGGTATAGGAACCGGAGAGTCCGCCGGGGTATTGAATTAACGTGGTAAAGTTCTTATTGAACAACACGCCGCCGTTGCTGGCATATTTCGGGTTGTCCGCAGATACGGTTATGTTTGTGAGGGTGGAGCAGCCTCCGAAAGCACTGTCGCCAATGTTGGTGACGCCATTACCGATGAGGACGGATGTGAGGGAGTTGCACCAGTAGAAGGCGCCGTTGCCGATGTCGGTGATACTGTTGGGGAGGGAGATGGAGGTGAGAGAAGTACAGTAGGCGAAGGCCCAGTTGCCGATGTTTGTGACGTTGTTGCCTATGGTGACGGATGTGAGAGAGTTGCACGAGTGGAAGGCCCAGTCGCCGATGGCGGCGACGGGATAGCTGCCGAAGGCGGAAGGGATGGAGACGGCACCGCCGGGGCCGCTATAACCGGTGATGGTGGCCTTGCCGCCGCTGACGGTGTAGGTGTAGGTGTGGGTGCCGTCGGTGTAGGTGTCGGCGAACACGCTAAGGGGGAGGAGCAACGCGAGATGCGCGAGTGCGAAGGCACGCAGGCGCGGTGAGCGGGACGAGCGTGCAGTGCGGGATACGGTGCTGTGGTTCATGGCGTTACACATCATGGTTGCCTTCCTTTCAACTGAATGGGACATCAACATGCCCGAAATGCGTTCACGGGGTGCAGTATAGAAGAAAAGGGGGCGGCGAGGCAATGGGAAACGAATAACGAATAACGAATAACTAATAACTAATAACTAATAACGAATAACGAATAACGAATAACGAATAACGAATGGCGGGACGGGGAGAAGTAAGAGGTAGTAATAGGTAAGAGGTAATAAGTAATAAGTAAAAGGTAAGAGGTGATAGGTAGTGGGTAAGATGTAATAAGTTCATAACGTTCAACTTTCTATTGATCAGGAGTGGCACGGGCATCCTGCCCGTGTTTGCCTCATGGGCGGGACGCCCATGCCACGATGGTTGCACGGGCATCCTGCCCGTGTTTGCCTCATGGGCGGGACGCCCATGCCACGATGGTGGCGCGGGCATCCTGCCCGTGTTTGCCTCATGGGCGGGACGCCCATGCCACGATGGTGGCGCGGGCATCTTGCCCGTGTTTGCCTCATGGGCGGGACGCCCATGCCACGATGGTTGCACGGGCATCCTGCCCGTGTTTGCCTCATGGGCGGGACGCCCATGCCACGATGGTTGCACGGGCATCCTGCCCGTGTTTGCCTCATGGGCGGGACGCCCATGCCACGATGGTGGCGCGGGCATCTTGCCCGTGTTTCATGGGCG
>Ga0209407_1002336_pt1 | contig 17878 bp, 8 predicted proteins | sample AD_JPNHG3_MetaG_FD_184410 | JGI IMG/M metagenome (GOLD analysis project Ga0209407, IMG submission 184410) | Active sludge microbial communities of municipal wastewater-treating anaerobic digesters from Japan - AD_JPNHG3_MetaG (SPAdes) (version 2) | ecosystem: Engineered > Bioreactor > Anaerobic >... | reverse complement strand
GAATATGATCGAGACAAAGAAGCACTAATCAATGAAGATTCTATAGTATGGAATGAAAAAGCACTTGATCAGTTGGTCAAGTGGTCGAGAATTCCCAACTTCTACAAGGCTATTTATCGGGATACCTTACAAAATGCGATTTCGAGCGGTAGAAATTTAGTGATCTTAACTTATCCGGAAGGTCAGGTGGACCTCAAGGAATATCTGCGACTTTTAGACGAAATATTAATTTTAGGCGATAGCCGTGAAATAACTAAAGAACAGTTAAAGGAATTTATTGTAGAAGCCCTACGCAGTGACAAAATTGTGCGAAAAGCCAAGGATTTAGGGCTGGAAAAAGAAGTATTTAATCCCTATACTAAAAATCCTGTTCTGAAGTATAAAATTGTTGAATTGTATGATAAAACCGTAATTGAATCTCAAATTCCTGAACCGACCGAAGCCGCCCTTTGGGAATTTTATCAAGCCAATCAGGACTCTTTATATTATCAGCTAGAAAAAATCAATCTCTTTGCGATGATTTTTTCCGATAAAGCCGAAGCCGACCAAATGTGGGCGAAAATTCAAGCCGGTACACCTTTTGAAAAAGCTAGTGATCGCTGGTTTGTTAAAACTTTTATTAAAGATCGGGATGGGCAGATAAAATCCTATTTGAGTCAAGAACCGCCGTATCTGGGCGCAGCCGCCTTTAAATTAAATGAAGGCGAAGTTGACGGTGTAATCGAATACACCGACCCCCAAAAAGGTCGCCAATATGCGGTAATTAAATGCGAAAAAAGAACGCCGGAAAGACAACTTACCTACGATGATGTTCGTAAATCCATCGCTGATGACTTTATCAATTACCATCGCAAACAGATTAGCCAGGAAGTAACGCAATATCTCTATGATAATTACGAAGTAACTATTAATGAAAAAGTATTAGCCAAAGCGATTAAATCGCTGAGTGATGAAAAGAAAAATTCCTCTAAATCTTCTTCAAAAAAGAAAAAATGAGAAGAGTTTGCGAAATAATACAAAATAAAGCGTGAAAATATTTTTTTTCAGTTACTTGATTTAATTGGGGTATGTATTTAGATTCCGAAGTGGGTTAGCCTGATTTATGAGCCATAAGAAATTAGCGTATCTTAATTTATTTCTCGTTTCGGCTACGGTTATTTGTTTTGAGATTATTGCTACCCGAATATCATCAGTGATTTTTGTTAGTAATTATGCTTTTATAATTTTATCGCTTGCCATTTTCGGATTAGGAATGGGCGGCGTTTTTTCATACTATAGATTCAATTCCTCTAAAATTCCCCGGGTAATCCGAACGATCGCCTGCTTCATTTTTCTTACGGGGATTTCCTTACTTCTATTCATAATCAGCGTTATCAGCTTCTCCATCACTAATCCTTTTATTTATTTTCTGTTTCTTATTTTGCCTTTTTTCTTTGCCGGGGTCGTTTATGCCCTAATTTTTAAAATATTCGCCGATGAGAGTTTCAAGCTTTATGCATCCGACCTGATTGGAGCCGCAGTGGGTTCGGGTATAGCACTTCTAATTTTTAATATTTTTAATGCGCCTAATGCAGTTTTATTTTTGTCTCTTATTATGTTTTTGTCAGCCGCTATTTTTGCCCACGAATTTTTCAAAAAGAAAGTGGCTATCGGCATTTATTTACTAACCTTTTTAGGGATGATTATCCTAAGCTGTTTTGGGCATAAGGAATTTTTAGGGGAAGTGCCGATCGGAAAGTTCCCCGAGAAGGATTTTTATTATGTCTATCCTAATCTCACTCCATTTGATTATAAAATCATAGATAGCCGGTGGAGTTTGTATGGTCGTTCGGATCTGGTGGAGTACCGCCAGCAAGATATGGTCAAGCAGTTATTTATTGACGGTGCGGCTGGTTCTCCGATGTATCGTTTTAATGGTAATCTCCAGAATCCGGATGTTTTGCTGTTGAACCTTTTAATCAATCAGTCAACCACGATTCCCTTTATGTTTCTCCAGGGGAACGAGAGGGATAATATGCTGGTAATTGGTCCCGGCGGTGGTAAGGAAGTATTAATTGGTTTGTTGACGGGAATCAGGCAGATTACCGGAGTGGAAGTGAACCCGGACTTCGTTGATATTGTGAAGGACCAGAGTTTTTTTAACGGTGGAATTTACACTGGTTTCCCCAATGTTCGAATTTTAGTTAAGGAAGGTCGTCATTTCATCAAAAGCACCAATCAAAAATATGACTTAATTGTGATGGCTTTGCCGTCAACCGAACAGCTGCAGAATATTGATCACTTTGCCGCTAGTGAGAATTATCTTCTGACGGTCGAAGCTATTCAAGATTATCTGAAAATATTAACTCCCGAGGGCAGTCTGATTTTTACCGTGCATAACCGTTGGGAATTGATCCGGCTTATCGTGAACACGCTTTATGCTATGGAAGATATTGGAATTAGCAATCAAGAGGCGCTGAATCACTTCATTATCCTGGCGGAGGATTATGCGCCGACGATAGTTATCAAGAAAAATACCTATAGACCGGATGATATTACTGTCATTAATAATATTATCGAACAATTTCCGCCGGAACTGCCGCATATCACCTATCGACCTTATCATTGGAATCAGATCAATAATACTATTGAGAATCAATTATTGAGAAATATCAGGGATAATCGGATTTCTCTACAACAATATATCGAGCAGGATGAATTTGATATTTCTCCGGTTTATGACGATAGCCCATATTTTTACAAAATAAGTCGGGGGATTCAACGTGATTATTTATGGCTTTTAATTGGAGTGGCATTTTTTAGCATCATTTTGATTACTGTGCCTCTAATTAAAATTAAAAAATCCATTAGTAAAAATGGAATGCCGTCTCTTATTTTCCCGTTGAAAATCTTTATCCTAATTGGTGTCGGATTTATGATAATCGAGGTAACTCTTTTTCAAAAATTTATCCTATATATGGGTTCGCCGACGATTTCATTGTCAGTACTTTTATCCTCGTTATTAATCGGTATGGGAATCGGTAGTTACTTCGGGAAAAGAATCCAACCGGAAAATCCCCCAAAGCGGCTGAAAGTTGTCAGCCTGGCAATCGTCATAGTAGGAGTTTTCACTATTTTATTTTGTCCTTATTTGCTGAACAAACTACTGGTATATAGTCAGGTTTTGCGTTCGATTGTGGGCTTTGTCTTATTACTGCCCTGTGGTTTTTTGCTCGGAATTCCATTCCCTTCGGCGCTGGAATTATTAAAGCTCTCGAATCAGGAGAAATATATTCCCTGGATGTACGGAGTGAATGGTAGTATGTCGGTTCTTGGTTCCGTGCTGGCGGTAATTTTATCAATGGTTTGCGGTTACACTTTAACCTTTTATATTGGGCTGAGTTTTTACTTCATTGTTTTCCTGACTACTTTATATTTTTACAATACTCATCAAAAGGCTCGCCGTGGGTGAATCAATGTTGATAGTTAAATATTTATCCAATCTAAAATATATTTTGATAAGGAGTGTTTATGAAAAGCTGTTTTTTTAAATTTATTGAATCCTGGTATTTTGCAATCCCTATGATCGCTTTTTTAGGATTGTTTGCCTCTCTGAATGCCGCCGATAAAAAAGGTTTGGTGCTCAATGATCAGGACTATTTTGAAATGCCTGGACTGAATGTTCTTTTTTTCCATAATACTTTTTCCGAAGGACATCAGGGCGGTCTGGAAATTATTCAGCATGAAAATCGCGTGGCGACTAACGGTGAAATTCGACTAAACGCCACACCCGGGCAATGGCAACCGACTGCTAAATTGGGCGAAGGCTTACAAAAGCGAGGCGTCAGTCCCCAGACTCTCGCGATTGAAAGTCGTAAGGTTGACCGGAAAAAGAATGAGATTAGCATACCTTGCAGTTTTCCGGATGAATCTTTGAATCGGCAAGGATTCAATCCTATCATTTATCCTGATCTTCACACCAAATATACTATTAGAGTAAGAGCGAAAGGTCAGTCAATTTTCGTAACGGTTGACTTTGACGAACCGATCCCGCCAGACTGGGTGGGGAAAATTGGATTCAATCTGGAATTATTTCCGGGCAATTTGTACGGTAAACACTATTATATGGACGGGAAATCCGGTATTTTTCAACGCCAGCCGGAAGGCGAAGCGGTGCTTAACGATGCCGGTGAAGCCGAAGCGCCAGCTTTAGCTGAAGGTCAGGTGTTGGTCGTTGCGCCGGAAAGCGATCTCTTTCGTATGAAAATCGAAAGTAAGGGGAGTAAACTCGTTTTGCTTGATGGTAGTTTGCAACATAATAACGGCTGGTTTGTGGTGCGTTCGCTGGTTCCAAGCGGCGTTACTAAAAATGCAATTGAATGGGTAATAACCCCTAATGTCATTCCCAACTATAAATATGAACCGGTTATTCATATTTCTCAGGTTGGTTATCATCCTAATCAGAAGAAGATCGCCTACATCGAATTGGATAAACGCGAAACGAATATTCAAAATGTGACATTGTATAAAATTACCGACAATGGTGAATATAAGGTAATAATCGAACAGAAACCAAAGGAATGGGGCCAATATCTCCGATATAAATATGCATTACTGGATTTTTCCGATATCAAGGAATCTGGTATCTATGTGGTAAAATATGGCAATAAGGTCAGTAACTCATTCCGGATTGATCCCGCCATTTACAAGCACAATGTCTGGCAACCAACGCTGGATTATTTTTTACCAGTTCAAATGTGCCATATGCGCGTGAACCAAAAATACCGGGTCTGGCATGGCGCTTGTCACATGGATGATGCCCTGATGATGCCGCTGAATATTAGACACTTCGATGGTTATAATAATGAAGGAATGACCTCAACTCTCACGCAATATAAGCCTTTAGAGCATGTGCCGGGTTTGAACGTCGGCGGTTGGCATGATGCCGGTGATTACGATCTCAGAGTGGAATCGCAAGCTCAGGCGGTTCTGACCCTGGCGCTGGCTTATGAAGAGTTCGGAATCGAATGGGATAATACTTTTGTTGATCAGGAAAATCATCACGTCGAGATTCATCAGCCGGATGGCAAGCCTGATATCCTGCAACAGGTAGAGCATGGTGTGCTGACGATTCTGGCGGGCTATCGGCAGTTTGACCGCCTTTATCGCGGGATCATCTGTCCTACTTTACGCCAGTACGTCTTGCTTGGTGACGGGTCCACGATGACGGACGGCAAAGTTTTCGACGATCCGGAAGCCAAAGCTAAAGCCGCTAATATTGACGAATTGTGGTATAAAAAAGTAGCCAATCGCTACTCTAAAATTTTCGATCCGGAACTGAATGCCCATGAAATTCAAGTTTATATTCCCGATTTAGATGACCGTCTGGTTTTTACCGATGAAAAGGCGGATTTACAACTCGCGGGAGCAACCGGTTTAGCGGCTGCCGCTCGAGTCTTGAAAGGGTATAACGATGAACTGGCGGCAGAATGCCTCACCGTCGCCGAAGCGCTGTATGAAGCCAACAAGAATCAGAGCAGCGTTAGTGAATTTATGAGAGATAACGCCCGCGTGAACGCTTTATGTGAACTGATCATAACGACCAATTCCCAGAAATACAAGGACGAATTGTGCAGTATGAAGGATGAAATTGTAAAAAAATTTCAACTAAGCGCTACGGCAATTGCACGAGTTATGCCTTATATTGATTGTGAAGAATTTAAAACGGTTATCTATACGGCGGCTAAAGAATTAAAGCCGGAATTGGACAAAATAATGAATGAAACTCCGTTTGGGTGCCCAACCCGCACCCCAGAATATCTGGGATATTCCGCCTATTTTCTGCATAAAGCCTGGCCGGATGTGTTCTCACCGGATCATTTATACTCGGTAGTCAATTTCTTACTCGGATGCCGACCGGGTAGCACTACCAATAGTCTGGTTTCTGGAGTCGGCGCAAATTCACCGACAATCGCCTATGGAGCGAATCGCGCCGATTGGAGCTATATTCCCGGTGGTACATTTTGGGCGGCTGTTAATCTGGTTCGCCCAGATTTCCCCGAGGATAAAGATTGGCCGTATCTATGGCAGGAACGCGAATATATCATTGGTGGTGCCTGTACCTATATGTTTATTGTGATGGCGGCAAATCATCTATTGACAGGTAATTGATTAAATGTTATATTTAAAAATGTAGGATAAGAATAACGAAAAAATATAAGGAGCAAATATGTCTAAAAAATCAAAAATGTTAGCAATTGGCAAAGTATTTGTTACTTGTTTGCTATTGGTTTTTACGGCTATAAATTTAAATGCTCAGCTAGTTACCAATGGCGGTTTTGAATCCAGTGAACCGGGAGCAGTGACCGGTACTGATGTGGAAGGCTGGCTTATCCAAATAAGTGCAGGTAGCGGTGTTTTCGAAATCGTCGATGATACGGTTCAGTCAGGCAACCGCGCTTTAAAGGTTACTGTCGATTCTCTTGGTTCAAATCAGTGGGATCTCCAAATAGTGGCTGATAGTATTCCGGTAGTTCCAGGTGGAAATTATCGCTTTACCGTCTGGGCTAAGGCTCGGCGAGCCGGGGCGCAGGTCAATTTTACCGTCGGTAATTATAGCTATAGTGAATATGCGGCTATCCGCCCGGCAAATCTTACCACTACCTGGACAGCCTATACAAAAGATTTTACGATAACGGATAATGAAACCGTCATAAGAGCGCCGATTCATTTCAGCTATTCGGCGAATGTGGATAACGAGATTTATATTGATAATTTTCGGATAGTATATCTTGATGAGATCAAAAAGCCAGTAGTTGTCGAAGCCGAATCTGGAGTTGTGGGAAGTGATTTCAGTATATTAGAGGATGATTCGATTACTTATGTAACTATTCAAACGAATTTAGCAGCTTACAATCCTGGCAGTAGTGCCCGGGTAATATCCTACGAAGTAACTTTCCCAGATACCGGGAGCTATGACCTTTTTGTCCGTTTACGAACGGGAGCAGATACATATAATGATGACAGTTTCTTCTATGGCAAAGGATTTGGAGAAAAAGATCCCTCAGTTGATTCTGTTTGGGTTTGTATAAATGGACTTGCGGCTGCCGGATTTTCGGGACCGAATGAAATTGTTCGTGACGCAGGCGGTCTTGGTTCTGGGGTTTGGAAATGGGTTAATCTTTCACGAAATGCATATCAGGGTTCCGCTGAGAGCCTTGTTACTTTTATTATTGACGATCCAGATAGTTTAACCCAAACTTTTCAAATTGGCGCCCGCGAAGATGGATTGGATATTGACAAGATTGCCTTTGGTAAGTCATATCTATATTATACGGTAGGAAACCTTGATAATAGAGAACCAGGTTCAACAGAACTGCCAGGTGAAGTATGGGAAGGTCCACCGCTGGCTCATAAACAACCAAAATTTGTTGGAAATATTTACAGTTCTTCGCAGATAAGTAATTTCGAAGCTTACTGGAACCAAGTTACTCCAGAAAATGCCGGCAAATGGGGTAGTGTGGAGGGCACTCGTGACGTTATGAACTGGAGCGGATTAGATGCTGCCTATAAACTTGCCAAGGATAATGGTTTCCCGTTTCATTTTCACGTGCTCGTTTGGGGTGCTCAGCAACCTAGCTGGATAAACGATTTAACACCTGAAGAGCAACTTGAAGAAATTAGAGAATGGTTCGAAGCCGTTGCCGAAAGATATCCCGATATTGATTTTCTGGAGGTGGTCAATGAACCCTTGCCTGGTCATAATCCGCCGGATGGCACTAGTGGACGAGCTAACTATAAGGAGGCTTTGGGCGGTAACGGTGAAACCGGTTGGGATTGGGTGATTAAGGCATTTGAAATGGCACGTGAGATTTTCCCAGAAGGGACTAGACTGATGATAAATGATTATAATATAATCAGTAGCTCAAGCAGTACATCCCAATATCTTAAGCTTATTAGATTGCTCCAGGAGAGAAATTTAATCGATATAATTGGCGAACAAGGGCATGCATTTACTACAACTGCCGCTGTAGCCACAATGAAAAAAAACCTCGATTCTCTTGCTTCTACCGGATTACCAATTCAAATTACTGAATTAGATATTGATGGACCTTCTGATGCGGTCCAATTACAAAGTTATCAAAGAATTTTCCCGACTCTTTATGAGCACCCTGGAGTAGAAGGAATTACCTTGTGGGGCTGGCGACGGGGTCTTTGGAGAGACGAACAGGGAGCTTACCTGATTAATCAGGACGGTTCGGAAAGACCGGCTTTGGTATGGTTAAGAACCTATCTGGATACTTTAAACCTCAACGTTATGGTCAAAGAAGACATTATTAACGTTCTCGATGAATTTAGCTTAGGTCAAAATTATCCCAATCCCTTCAATCCGACAACCACCATCAATTATCATTTACCTACTACTAGTCACTTGACTATCAAAATGTATAATCTGCTCGGAAAAGAAGTTGCCACTTTGGTTGATGATGTCAAACAAGCCGGCAGTCATTCGGTCACGTTTGATGGGAGTGGATTAGCCGGTGGAGTCTATCTGTATCAGTTAAAAACGGCTAACTATACCGACACAAAAAAATGCCTGTTCTTGAAGTAGAAAAATAATAGTCGTTCTCAAACAGTTCACCTGACCAGATAAATCAGGTGGATTATTATAATCAACCGGTCGGTCTGTTAAAACGCAGATCAGACCGGTTGTTATAAATGAAAACAAAGTTGGTAACTGGTAGGGAAAATTGATTAGAACTGCTTGCTTTGGGCAGTAGTAAAATAAGATTCTTAGTTTAGCACCCGGGATGATTCGCGGATAACCAGATCGGTTCCCAGAACAATTTTCTCATTGGGGATAGCGGTTGAGGACTCGATATTGCGAATCAGGATTTCGGCGGCTTTATAACCGATTTCGCGCTGAGGTGCCCGAATCGTTGTCAGAGGCACCGGATAGATTTTAGCATACATAATATCATCATTGCCGATTATGGAAATATCTTCCGGAATTCTGATATTCAATTCCTTAAGAGCAGTCATAACCGCCAGAGCTTGCTGATCATTGAAACAAACTATTGCGGTTGGATAATCTTCCCGGCTTCGGTTCTTAAAATAATTCATAGTATTACCATAGGCTTCTTCATGACGCGAACCTATGGATATGATCAAATTTTTATTGAAAATAAGCGGGCTTTCACTAAAAGCATGACGAAAGCCCTCAATCCGCTCCTGAGTGTGTGAGGACTGTGGCGGTCCCGCAAAATGGACAATCTTGGTGTGCCCATTATCAATTAAATATTTGACTGCCGTTTTAATGGCGGATAGGTTGTCAATGGCAACCACATTAGCCTGAATACCTTTGACATCTTCAAGTAGAACAAAGGGATAGTTGATTCTTTTTAATTTGAAAAGATGATCAATTTCCGCTTCACCTTCGACGATTGGCGCTATTATCGCGCCTTTAATGTCTTTGATAGAAAACAAGTGCGTAAATTTTTTCTCGCATTCGTGGTCATTTTCCGAACTAGCGACAATCACCGAATACCCTTTACTATTAGCATATTCTCTGGCGCCCGCCGCAATCGAAGTGTAAAATGGGTAATTCAAGTCTTTAATGATTATACCGATACAGCGAACTTGATCACCGTTTTTCAGATTCCGAGCCATACCTCGGGGACGAAAGTTAAGGTCTTTCATTACCTTAAGAATATGTTCTCGCGTAGCGGGATTGACAGAATTCTTACCATTTATTACAGCAGATACCGTTCCTTTAGAAACGTTAGCCTGCTTAGCAACTTCTTCAATTGTAATTCTCGTCATTAAAAACCCCGGTTCATAATTATACGATCCATAAGTGAGTCCAAATTTTTTGGTTTAAGAAAAAATTCGTTGCCGCCAATACTGACACTTCGTTTATAGTTGTAAAGAAAAAATAGCCGTAATACCATACCTGACCGATTCCAATCACCAAAAAATCAATTGCTAATTTAAGCAAAATTTTTATAGAATGGTATTAATTATAGTAACCCATTTTATCATATTTTCATTCATTTGAGATTTTGATAAAATTCTATCAAGTATCTTTAAGTTCTATTAAGAAATTTTTAGTCATAAGATTGTTTTTAAACATCAATTAATGCGTGGTTGCATGTAAGTACTTAAGAGGAATTAAAAAACCCGTGTTTTCCGTATCCTCTTCGTGTCCCTGTGTCGCAATTTAAGGACATTGAATCAGGCAGTTGAATTTTCCAATGAAATCTTGCTGTTCCTGCCGGATATAGTTCATTAGACAAAATTAATTTTTAAAAATGCACTATCTATTTGATTAAACGCATAGATATTATTAAAATTGAAACGGTTCAATAATTGTAATATTGGTTGTTTTGATAAATGAAAAATATAAATGGAGGACATAATGAATCAAATTTCGCGAAAAGAGATTCGTTTTAAGCATCATAAATCGTCCACTTCATTGACAACTCATTTCGTAAAACGAGTAACGTTAATTCTCTTCTCCTTGTTGATATTATGCCCTAATATTTTAGAAGCTGTTACCAGTGATATGGATTCCTATGTCTCGGTGGAAGCGATTGATGGTGGTTTTCCTCTGTCAGTAGATGGTAACACTGCTCCGCTATATGCCAGTTCACAGGATTATCCGGGAGTGATGCGGATTCTGAAGCTATTCCAATCGGATTTAAAAATGGTAACTGGCACCGAGCCGGTGATTGCCATTGATACGATTCCCAAGTCTAAGGAAATCGTCATCGTGGGCACCATAGGTAAAAGTCCCATAATTGATGCTTTGGTTCAAAGTAATCAATTGGATGTCAGTGATATCGCTGGCAAGTGGGAAACTTTTCTAATTCAGAAAATAGAAAAACCGTATCCGGATGTTGAGCAAGCGTTGGTTATAATCGGGAGCGATAAGCGTGGTACAATTTTTGGCATGTTCGATCTTTCTGAGAAAATCGGGGTCTCGCCCTGGTATTGGTGGGCAGATGTTCCGGTGAAGAAAAAGGACAGTATTTACATCGAACCGGGGCGTCATACTCTCGGTGAACCCAAAGTAAAATATCGGGGGTTTTTTATTAATGACGAAGCGCCGGCTCTAAGTAATTGGGCTTACGAAAAATTCGGTGGTTTCAATCACAAATTCTATGTCAATGTTTTTGAACTTCTGCTAAGACTAAAAGCCAACCATCTCTGGCCGGGTATGTGGGGCAAATACTTTGGCTCTGACCCGGAGAATCCCAGATTAGCCGATGAATATGGTATCGTAATGGGCTCGTCGCACTGTGAACCTCTGCTTTATAATAATGATCCCGGCGCCGGTTTATGGAATTCACAAACTATGGGACCCTGGCGTTATGATATTAATCGTGAAAATATTTATAAAGTTTTAGACGAAACCGTTGCCGCCCGTGGCCAGTATGAGAACATTTATACGGTAGGTTTGCGGGGAATTCACGATACCCAGATGGAAGGTGGAGTGGATGTTCAGGAGCAAATTACCTTGCTCGAGCAAGTATTCAAAGACCAGCGCGAAATTCTTACAAAACATATAAATAAAGAAATCACCGAAATTCCGCAGGTTTTTATTCCTTATAAAGAAGTACAGGATTATTACGATGCTGGTTTGCAGGTCCCCGACGATGTGACTATAATGTGGAGTGACGATAACTGGGGCAATATCCGTCGTTTGCCTCGATTAGACGACAAACCACACGCCGGCGAATATGGAATTTATTATCATTTTGATTATGTCGGCGATCCGCGCAATTACAAATGGTTGAATACCGTTCAAATTTCACGAGTTTGGGAACAAATGCACCTGGCTTATCGATATGGTGTTGACCGAATCTGGGTGGTCAATGTCGGTGACATTAAACCGATGGAATTTCCGATTAACTTTTTCATGGATTTTGCCTGGAATCCGGAAGCCTGGCCGGCGGAACGCTTGCCCGAATATACTCGCCTCTGGGCGGAGGAGCAGTTCGGCGCTCAATATGCTGAGGACATTGCTCATATATTGACTCAGTACACCCGATTCAATGCAAGGCGCAAGCCAGAATTACTCTCACCTGAAACTTATAGTTTAGTTAACTATCGGGAAGCTGAAACCGTTGTGGCTGAGTATAATGACCTGGCAAAAAAAGCACAGGAAATTTACGAAGCTTTGCCGACTGAACTTCACGATGCTTTCTATCAATTAGTTTTGCATCCTACCGAAGCCTGTGCCAATCTCAATGAGCTTTATGTGACCGTGGCGCAGAACCGACTTTATGCTCAGCAGAAGCGCGCCCTGACCAATGAATTAGCTCAAAGAGCCCGTGATCTATTTAAGAAGGATGCCGAAATAACCGATCGTTATCATAATATCGCCAACGGGAAGTGGAATCATATGATGGATCAGACTCATATAGGCTACACTTATTGGCAACAGCCCGATGAAAACATAATGCCAGAGGTAATCGAGATCAATGTACCGGAACCAGCCGAAATGGGCGTTGCCATTGAAGGTTCAACCGAATGTTGGCCGCCTGCGACAAGCGAGGCGATTTTACCAGAATTCGATCCCCACAATCAATCCTGCCATTATATCGAGATTTTTAATCGGGGTAAAAAGCCTTTTAAATACGAAGTTAAATCCGGCAATCCCTGCGTTCTAATTAGCCAGAAAAAAGGAGAAATTACTACCGAAGAACGGCTCTGGATTGAAATTGATTGGAAGCAAACGCCCAAAGGGAAGAGCACAATTCCGCTTATTATCAAAGGTCCCCGGAAAAGTCAGGTGGAGGTGAAAATAATTATCTTTAATCCGGTCGTTCCTATAGCGGAGCTTGCCAACCGTTTTCTTGAGAGCAACGGGTATATTTCAATAGAAGCTGAGCATTTCTCTAATGCCGTCAATACGCGTGGTATTTACTGGCAAATTATTCCCGATCTGGGACGTACGCTTTCCTCAGTTACTCCATTTCCGGTGACGATGTCCAGTCTGATACCGGAAGGCGATAGCCCACGTCTTGAGTACCAAGTTTATTTATTTAATGCTGGCGAAGTGAAAGTTAAGGCTTATCTGGCTCCAACCCAGAATTATTCCAACGGTCCGGGCTTACGCTATGGGATTTCTTTTGATGATGAGCCGGTTCAAATCGTCAATATGCATGCCGGCAAAACCCACCGTGACTGGCAAAATTCCGTCAGTGACTATATTACGATAATGACTTCCACCCACCAGTTGAAATCGCCCGGCAAACATACCTTAAAATTCTGGGCGGTCGATCCCGGCGTGGTACTCCAAAAATTGGTAATTGAGACTGGTGAAGTAAAACCCAGTTACCTCGGGCCGCCGGAAAGCCGCTTGTTTAAAATTGCAGAATAAAGTTTATTTTCAATTCTGAAAGTGCAGGAATCAAATGAAAAAAGTGATAATTATAATGACACTAATCGTTGCTAATTTTATAAGCGCCGGCGCTTTTTCAGCTGATCAAAAAGCGTTCTACTATAATCCAATTCTGGCTGGCTTTTATCCCGATCCGAGCATTTGTCGGGTTGGAAATGACTATTATCTGGTAAATTCCACCTTTGCCTATTTCCCAGGAATACCAGTTTTTCACAGTCGCGACTTAGTCAATTGGAGACTGATCGGTCATGTAATGGATCGAGCGGAGCAGATGAATCTGGAAGGGCTGGGTGTATCCGAAGGAATCTTCGCTCCGGCGATTCGATTTCACGATGGGTTGTTTTATGTAACCTGTACTCTGGTTGGTGCCGGTGGAAATTACGTCGTTACTGCTCAAAATCCGGCGGGACCGTGGTCGAATCCGGTTTGGCTTCCACAAATTGACGGCATTGATCCCTCGCTATTTTTCGATCAAGATGGCAAAGCGTATATCGTTTATAACAGCGTCGCGCCGAACAATAGACCTTTATACGAAGGGCATCGCACGATCCGGATGTATCAATTTGACTACGAAAAACTTAAGGTAATTAGTCCTGAGATTATCCTGGTGAATGGTGGTACCGATATTTCTAAAAAGCCGATCTGGATCGAGGGACCGCATATTTTTCGCAAGGATAATTTCTATTATCTGATTTGTGCCGAAGGTGGTACATCTTGGGAACATTCCGAGGTAGTCTTTCGGAGCGAACAGGTTACCGGGCCGTATGTTCCTTATGCGAAAAATCCGATTCTGACTCAACGTCATCTTGATCCGAATCGTCCTCATCCGATTACCTGTACCGGTCACGCCGATTTGGTGATGACGCCCGCTGGCGATTGGTGGGCTGTATTTCTCGGCTGTCGACCTTATCTTCCCGAATATGAAGGTTATTTCAATACTGGTCGAGAAACGTTTTTGGCACCAGTAAAATGGATTGACGGCTGGCCGGTGATTGATCCTGACCACGCCGAGATTCAATATTCCTATCCTCTGCCGATTAAATTGGAAAAACCAATCAAAGCTGATATCCCCTATAGTGGTAATTTCCGAATCAGAGATGATTTTGATTCCGAAACGCTTGACTTATACTGGGTCTTTCTCCGGACGCCGCCTACCAAGTGGTATAGTCTAAGTGACCGTAGAGGTTCGCTGGCTATTCAATTAAGACCAGAAACCTGCTCCGGCAAAAGCAATCCGAGTTTTATCGGGCGGCGTCAGCAACATTTACGCGGGTCGGCGAGTACGGCAATGGATTTTGTTCCGGTTGCGGAATTTGAAAAAGCCGGATTGCTGGTTTTTCAAAACGAAAAGCACTATTATTTTTTAGGCAAATCGATAGAGAAGGGCGAACCGGTTGTGCAATTATATAAAACCGACACATTGCTGGCTTCACACAAAATCGGCGAGGGGCGTAATATCCGGTTGAAGGTTGTCGCCGATGGCGCCGAATATTCTTTTTACTACGCCACCAAGCCAGAAGAATGGATTCTGCTGAAAGACAAGGTGGATGCGCGCTTTCTAAGCACACGAGTGGCGGGCGGATTTGTGGGCTGTATGTATGCTATGTATGCAACTTCGTCAGGCGAAGCCAGTTCTAATGTTGCCTATTTCGATTGGTTTGAATATGTGGGTGACGACGAAATTTACCATCAATAATACTTAATGAGGATTAAAAATGACAGATCAACAGTGGGAAACTCTCAAAAAAGTAATCAATGGCGAAAAAATAGAACCTTTGCCGGTTGGATTTATTGCTGACAGTCCCTGGTTGCCTGGCTGGTATGGCATCAAAATTCTCGATTATTTTTCCAATGACGAATTGTGGTTGAAAGCCAATCTCAAAGCTATTCAAGAATTTCCGGAAGTTATGTTTCTGCCGGGGTTTTGGTCGGAATTCGGAATGTGCACCGAGCCGTCGGCTTTTGGAGCACGTTGTCGGTTCCCGCAAAATGAATTTCCACATGCCCATCCGGTCATCAAATCACCCGAGGAGATTAATGCGCTGGTTGTGCCTGAACCAGAAACCGACGGTTTATTGCCATTCATCCTGAATCGTCTCAAATTAGCCCAACCGTACATCGAAAATGCCGGTCACAAAATCCGGTTCGCCGTAGCACGAGGGCCATTGAACATTGCCAGTTTTTTGATGGGCACGACTGAATTTTTAATGGCAATGCTGACGAGCCCAGAGTTGGTCGAAACATTAATGGAAAAAATAACTGCCTTTCTGAAAAATTGGCTTCTGCTTCAGCGAAGTATATTCAGTACAATAGACGGCATTCTTCTGCTGGATGACATTATCGGTTTTATCGGGGAACAGGAATTTTGCCGATTTGGATTACCCTATTTTAAGGAGTTATTTTGTGCCGATGTGTCGGTGAAATTTCTGCACAATGATGCTCAATGCCGAGTCTCTGTCCCATTTTTACCAGAGATAGGTGTCAATTTATTTAATATGGGATTTGACGTCAGCCTGAATGATATCAAAACCTGGACTAATAATCAGGTGACGCTACTCGGCAATATCCCGCCGCGCGATGTGCTAGCAAACGGGAAACCGGAAGATGTCGTAAAAAGTGTAACCGAATTATTAGATTCACTTGAAGATCAAACCCGGGTGATATTATCTTGCGGAGGCGGCTTGCCACCGGGAGTGAGTACGGAAAACCTCAAAGCTTTTATCGAGACGGTGAAAAATTATACGCCTAAGTAAATTTTCACGCTTGATTTTCCTGAGTTGTTAGGATGAAAAATCGATCTAATTTTAAAATATGAGTCCTAATGAATAAACGTCTTAATATTTTGTTTTTAAATTGGCAGCCGCCTTTTCTTTTAGGAATTGTAATTGCATATTTTGCAATATCAGTCCGCTTTTTACCAGCCGCTGAAAAGGTTGATTCAGAAAAAGCCATAAGGAAATTAGCCGATAAGGTCCTGAAGGACGCCAACTTTAATTTTATTGATCAAGAAAGTGGCAAACGTTATTCTTCAACTGCCGATGCTCCGCCCGAAGCCCGGCTGGTTCCGGAAAGTCGCTATAATGATTGGCGCTACTGGAACGGCGTTTTGAATATCGCTATGCTCAGGCTGGGCGAAGTGCTGAAGGAGCCGACTTATACCGAATTTGCTGTCCGAAATGTCGCATTTAGTTTTGACAATTATGCCTATTTTGAAAAACGATATGCCAATGAAAATAAATGGGAATACCCTTTCGGTCAGTTTTTTATTATGGAGGAACTCGATGATTGCGGGGCGATGGGAGCTAGCGTTATCGAGATAATGCGTCTCGATCCGCAGGAACGGTATCTCAAATATATTGATCGAGCGGCAACGCATATTTTAACCCGTCAGAGTCGGTTGGAAGACGGCACGCTCGTGAGAACTTTTCCGCGAAAATATACTCTCTGGGCAGATGATTTATATATGGCTAATCCCTTTCTGTGTCGAATGGGTAAAGTGACTGAACGTTCCTGGCAAACTGTTGGAATTGATGATGCCACCCGTCAGGTGATCAATTTCCATAAATACTTGTTTGATCAGGAAATGGGCTTAATGTATCATAACTGGTATTCGGATACCGGAAAACCGGGAGTTGCTTTCTGGGGACGCGCCAATGGTTGGGCAGTTTTGGCTCAGGTTGAACTACTGGATCAGCTCCCAGCCGACTATCCTAAGAGAGATACCTTACTGGCATTATTTCGGCGTCACATTGACGGAATTGTCCCTTATCAGGACTCAACCGGACTGTGGCATCAATTGCTCGATAAACCGGATTCATTTCCGGAAACATCTTGTACGGCAATGTTTACTTACGCTATTGCGCGGGCTGTTAATCAAGGCTACCTTGAATCCCGCTACAAGTCGTTTGCTTTAAAAGGCTGGCAAGGCGTTTTGACCAAGATTCGTCCTGACGGACAGGTCGAAGGAATTTGTACCGGTACGTCAACGAGCGACGATTTAAACGATTATTACACACGTCCAACGGCACTCAACGATGTACACGGTATTGGAACTGTCTTAATGGCTGGAACTGAAATAATACAATTGCTTGAGTAAAACCAAACCATAGATTTAGTGCTTGATATGTCCCAGATAAAAATCCATCCCGAATAACACCTTTAAAATATTTATTGGTAATATTGAAACGGTTCAAGTAAATTTTAGATTATGATGATAATATGTAAAGATATCTATAAAAAAATTTTAACCTACCCAACTTTAAATATTAATATAGGCAAATAAAACCATCAAAATTGAATATTATGATTTTTTCTATTACAAATCATTTAACACCTAATAAAACTATGATTCGTAAGAACAGTAAATAAAAAACAGGAGATTAATTATGTCAAAACAAGTCTTAATTGGACAACGGGAATATTTCAAGGGAATCGGTAAAATTCCTTATGAAGGTCCTGAATCAAAAAATCCTTTGGCGTTCAAGTATTATG
>Ga0209407_1002329_pt1 | contig 17911 bp, 11 predicted proteins | sample AD_JPNHG3_MetaG_FD_184410 | JGI IMG/M metagenome (GOLD analysis project Ga0209407, IMG submission 184410) | Active sludge microbial communities of municipal wastewater-treating anaerobic digesters from Japan - AD_JPNHG3_MetaG (SPAdes) (version 2) | ecosystem: Engineered > Bioreactor > Anaerobic... | reverse complement strand
GCCCCCAAGGCTGACCTCAGTGCTTTCAAGGGCATTTGGGTCTTTGCCGAGCAGCATCAAGGCAAGGTGCAGGAGGTGGCGTACGAACTGCTGGCCACAGGCCGCCGTCTGGCCAAAGACCGCGGTTGCGAACTGGCGGCCGTGGTGTTGGGCCACAACGTTCAGGACTCTGCGTCGCACCTGATCGCGGCTGGCGCTGACAAAGTTTATGTGGTCGATCAGCCCGAGTTGGCCGTGTATGAGGCGGATGTCTATACCGACGCGCTCAACCAGTTGATTGCGAAATACAAGCCTGAAGTGGTCCTCGCGGGTGCCACGGCGGTGGGGCGCGCCTTCTTTGCCAAAGTGGCGGTGCGTGCGCGTACCGGCCTGACGGCTGACTGCACGGCGCTGTCGATCGACAAAGAGAGCTATCTGCTGCACCAGACCCGTCCGGCGTTCGGCGGCAACATCATGGCCACGATCATGACGCCCAACCATCGGCCGCAGATGGCGACGGTACGCCCGAAGGTCTTCAGAATGGCACCGCCCGATCCCAAACGCAAGGGTGAGACACTGATTGAGGCGCTCAAGCTGGTGGCCGGCAGCACGCGCATCGTCAAGACCGAGCGCAGCTCATCCAGCGTGAACATCGCCGAGGCCGAGATCATCGTGGCCGGCGGACGCGGTTTGAAAAAGGCCGAGAATCTGGAGCAGCTTAAACGTCTGGCCGACCTGCTCGGCGGCGTCGTGGGCGTGTCGCGCGCCTGTGTGGATGCCGGATGGATCTCAGCCGCGCATCAGGTGGGACAGACCGGCAAGACCGTGTGCCCGAAGATCTATTTGGCGTTCGGCATCTCCGGCGCAATCCAACATCTGGAGGGTATGCGCGGAGCCGATACGATTATTGCGATTAACACCGATCCCCATGCCGCGATTTTCAACGTGGCGGATCTCGGGATCGTAGGCGACCTGTTTGAAATCCTGCCGATGCTGATCGAAGCGATTGAGGCGAAACACAACGGCGCGAAATAAGTCAGGAAAACCGGAATTTTTTGGGGAGAAGGCATTATGGCGAACACGACGAAACAGCCGATTCACACCGACATCCTCTGCGTAGGGGCTGGCGTTGCCTCGCTGGCGACAGCGCTGGCGCTGTTACGCACGCTCAAGGCGCAGGCAAAAGGTTCTTTGCCGCGCGTGACGATCATTGACAAAGGCCGCAATGTAGGCAGCCACGTGCTGTCCGGCGCAGTGATCGACATGAGTGGGTTCGAGGGGCTGCTGACCAAGGAAGAGGCCGACAAGATACCGGTCGAGGCGCACGTTACCACCGAAGCGTTCCACATGCTGTTCAACGCGACGAGCGCGATGAAGATCCCGTGGGTTCCGCCGATGATGCAGGCGCACGGCTACCCGGTTGGCTCGCTGACCAAACTCACGCAGTATCTGGCGCAGCTCTGCGAACAAGAGGGCGCGGAGGTCTATGCCGGTTTCGCTGCGACCGAGTTGATCGAGGACAACAAAGGCCGTGTGATCGGTGTCAAGATCGGCGACAAGGGTCTGGATCGCGAAGGCAAGCCGAAGAGCAACTACACGCCGGGCGAGGAAGTCTACGCCAAGGTCGTGGTGTTGGGCGAGGGCGGCTGCGGCATCCTGACCGACAAACTGATCGCGCGCAAGGGCTTGCAGGGGCGGCGCGGCCAGTCCTATGCTTTGGGTATCAAGGAGGTGATCGAGATCCCGGCCAACGAGGCGCGGAGCGGCGAGATCGCCCATACTTTTGGTTACCCGGCTGACTGGAGCACTTATGGCGGCGGGTTCATTTACCATGTTTCGCCCACGCAGGTGCTGGTCTGTTACGCCTACGCGCTGGACTATGCCCGTCCTGAGGCTGATCTACACATGCTCTTCCGCAAGTTTAAGGCGCATCCGGTGGTGGCCGAGCACATCAAGGGCGGCAAGGCCGTGGCCTACGGCGCCAAAGTGATTCCCGAAGGCGGTGTCTACTCGGTACCGCAGGTGGTCGCCGACGGCGCATTGATCGTGGGTGACGGCGCGGGCCTGGTGGACACGCTACGCATTAAGGGTATCCACATCGCGGCACAGTCAGGCCGCGCGGCGGCCGAGACGCTAGCCGAGTGCTGGAACAGGAATGACTTTTCGTTCGAGGCGCTCAAGCCCTACGGCGAGCGGCTCAAGCAGACCCAAGGCTGGAAGCAGCTCGAGCGCGTCAAGAACGTGCGCGCGCCCTTCTCGACCAACCTGTTGCTCGGTGTGATGAGCGCGGGTTTTGCCTGGGCGACCTTCGGCAAGTTCCCCTTCTGGATGGTGCCGATGGCGCCCGACCACGAAGAAATGCTGCCGCTCAAGGGCGGACGCATGCCGGAGCTTGAGAGCATGGAGACCAGCCCTGTCTCGCCTGACCGCCTGACCGACGTCTTCATGTCCGGCACGATCCACGACGAGGATCAGCCGTGCCACCTGAGGATTCTGGACCGCGCAAAATGCGAGGAGTGCATCAAAGTCTACGGTGCGCCCTGCCAGCGCTTCTGTCCGGCTGAGGTGTACCGCTTGGAGGATGGCCACATCCATGTGGACTTCTCCAACTGCCTGCACTGCAAGACCTGCCAGATCAAGGATCCGTACCAGAACATCGTGTGGGACTTCCCGCAAGCCGGCGACGGCCCCCGCTACACGCGCATGTGACCCGGCCCCGCGCGCCGCGCGACAGCGCGGCGCGCGGAGTTGACATTTCAAAACACGCGTTGTAGCGCCATACGGAATCCTGGCGCGGGAGTGCTTTGCATGGCCACGGTGTTGTCCAACTGGTCGGCGTACGTCTGCGTCCGCAGCGTCACACGCCCGGTCAGGATCCATTCGCGGCCCAAGAGGTGGTTGACGCCTTGTCCCAGATGGTCGATCGGGTCAAGCAGGAACAACGAAATGCCGCCGATGGCCTTTGATCCCAAGACCCGGTTGTCATTCTCCTCAATCCTTTGCTCGCACCGGTACGCCCATTCACCGTAAAGCCACCCGCCCAAGGGTGTGACGAACAAGTCCTGTATCGAAGGGCGCTCGGCGAACGCCTCGATGCCGTACTCCCAGAAAAACGTGGACATCAGCGTGGTGTAGACGAACGAATCCCATTGATTGTACCCGGATTTACGCGCCATCATGTAGTAAACACCGCCACAGTAGGTGTGCCCGACGTAGTTGATGGCCCAGTCATCTTTGTCCCACACCGGGCTCCGAGAGACGTTCTTCCACCAGCGGTTGGGCAGATCCTCGATGCCGTCGTCGCGGTCCCAGTTGGTAACGCTTTCAGGCATGCAGTAAAGCACGCCGGCGGCTGCAACGCCCGCACCGAGCAGCAGCGTGGTCTGTGAGCGCAAACGCCGGCCATCGGCATTTTCCGAGGTGATGAACCACGGTGACGACTTGGCCGCAGCATCCATCTGCGCCGCGTTCTGATTGAGGTCCAGAGGGTCGACTGCAGTTTCGACGTTTTCGGCCTGCTCGGTTGTCGCGGCATTTGCGGAAACTTCAGCGGCCTCCTCGTGCTGTGCCAGCACGACCTGCATGGCGGGCACGGCAAGCAACAGAGCACCGAAAAGGGTTAAAATCAAATTGATCGCCCGTGTTTTTTTCATAGCGCATAACCTGTTTTGTCGTTTACAGAATAACCACGTTCACGGGGTGTTACCCGCACCCACAGATGCAAGATAGCAATTTTGTGTAGCTATGTCAAAAAAAGCGTCTTCCGCATTGACATGAATGCCGATAAAGTGTCCAATGAGTCTGACTGTCGTGGTGTGTCACATGACTTGATGGAAGAGATTTTTAGCGTTCACTGGAAGGGAGGGGCCAGACATGACAACTTACGAGCGAACAAAATACGCACTGCTGTGCACTGCGGCGTTGTTAGGTGTGGCGGTGGAATCGGCCTGCGCGCAGGGCGTGACGGCGACGTGGCAGCAAACGGCTGCGGGCACCTATTCTTGGCACGATGTCGCAAACTGGGATGCGGAGCGACTGCCGACGAATAGTGCGGATATCGTTCATCTGGACATCGAGACCGACGGCGCACAGACAATCCGTCTTGCACAGGCGACTGACATCGGCACCGTCTTCGGACACGCCGACCAGACGATCTCCTCTCCGATGCGTTCGGGGCCTTATAGGGCGTTCAAGAGCATTAACGTCGCCAATCCCAATGAATTTGCGGGACAGTGGACGAGCGGGGATTCCGGAGCGCTCTGGAATGTCACGCCGACGGCCGACTTCACACCGATGTTCGCCTCCTTCGACGCGAAGATGCGTCCCGCCATGTATGCGAGTTCGGGATGCGTCCGCTTCGGCACGATCACCGGCGGAGGGATGTTGTTTGTGCATGGCGGAGGCAACGCGCAGGTAGACGACGTGGCGCTCCTCACGCGTGGCCGCACACGGCTTCGCGTGCCCGACGGCACGACACTCTCGCTCGGAATGGCCAGCACGTTCCCGAGTAACGCCGTCACCGGTGCCTACGTGCGTTTCGACGCCGCGCGCGCCGATACGCTGACGCTGGAGAACGGCGCAGACGGCCGCACACACGTGACGGAGTGGCGCGACGCGGAGGGCGGAGACGTGAAGGCGATTGTCACCACGCGCGCGGCGGCGCCGTATCTGAGCACGGTCAAGTCCATTCGCGGAACGCCGCTCGTCGACTTCGGCGCGTATCGAAGTGTCAGCCACGAAGATACATGGATGAATTTCGACGCATTCGAGGCGGCGGCAGGGCCCTGTGGCGGACTCCGCTTCGATGAGACGAGTGAGGCACGAGAGATCTTTCTGGTCTTCGAGGAGACAATTCCGAGCAATGTTTATCCGTTTGCGCTCGGCGGGTGGGACTCCTACCATCTCCACCGGGGATCCAATGGAACGCTCTTTCACCACGGACATGCAGCTTCCTCTGTCCGTACGGGCAGTGTCACGCTCGATGGCGCCCCGTTCACGCCGCTGGGGCAAGCCAACTTCTCGCGTCTGCACCTCGTGTCGCTCTCGACGGCAACAGGGATCAAGGTCGGCACTCTCGCAATCGATCGCGATCAGCGGTTCGGCGGTGTGCGAATCGCCGAGGCGATTATCTACACGCGTGCGCTGTCTGAAGCGGAACGCAGGCAGAACATCAACTACCTGCTTTTCAAGTGGCGTCCTGAATCGTTTCCGGAGCATGACCTCGACCTGCTGCTCATTCCCGGCAACGGCACCGTGCGGGTGCCTACTAACGAGTCGGTCACGGTAGATTCTCTCTATCTGCCGAGATACCGGACGTTGACGAAGACGGGTGACGGAGACCTGCGTGTGCACGATCTGATCGAGGACGACATCTCGTTCACCGTGCGTGGTGGACGTCTCCGTGTTTCCGCGTCGCAGGATGTGGTGACAGACACCGCGCCTGCGGAATCTCCGCTCTTCCATCTTGATGCGTCCGATGCGGCGTCTCTTGTCGAGACGAACGTGATCGACGGAACCGGACGTCGTTACGTGGCGCGCTGGAATGATGCGCGCGGCGTTGCGAACTACGCTGATCACGACGCGGGGGACAGGACGTTCCCGTATATTGTCGAAGGCGCGGCGAACGGGCGGGATGTGCTTGATTTCGGCGAGGGCTGGATCAAGGAATGGGGACCGACGAAGACGATCGCCGACTGGGGCGATGTAAGCTGTGGTGACACGGCGCGCCTCATCTGCTCCAAGGCATTCAACGCGAATGCCGGATTCATCGTGCTACGCACAAAGAAGGTGAACGGTTACAGCGAGACAGACCATGCCTATCTCAATCCGCCGATGTTCGGGAGCAGCGGGTATGATTTCACGCGCTGGGGCAGCGGCGATCTCGTCACCTTCTACAACTCGGCGGCCGTGCAGACTGCGTTGTGGGAGTTCGACGGCAAGCCGTTCGAGCCGGTGGACAGGACGGCACCGATCACGACCAACGAGTTTCTCGTGGTGAGTTTCTGTTCCGAGTCGCGGGCTATGGTGAACCGCATCGCCGATGACCGTCTCAACGCTGTTGGTGGTGTGCAGATCGCCGAAATGCTTCTCTATGATCGTCCGCTTTCGCCGTGGGAGCGGAAATGTACTCAGGCGTATCTGATGAAGAAGTGGAAGAATGCGGTGCATCCCGCGCTGAAGTCGCCCGTCTCCGTGCGCGCGCTCGCGTTTGCCGACGGTGCGACGGCGGAGTTCGAGACGGAACGCGATGTTGTGATCGGTTCCGTCAACACAGGCGGAGCGAAGCTGACTGTGAAGGGACGTGGCCATGTGACACTGCCGCCCTGCTATTCGACTGCAGCGGGGTTGCGCGTCGACGGCGGGTCGGTGACAATCCCCGCAGACGATCCGTTCGCGGACGCGCTCTACCACTTTGACGCGTCCGTCACGGATTCGCTCGATTGCGAGTATGTCGACAACGGCAACGGCACCGTGACAACGAACGTCGTCCGGTGGCACGACGTGCGCGGGAATGCCGTCGTCGCGACGGCGTTCACAAACACGGCGACCTGTCGGGCGTACCCCGTGCTGCGGACCGTCACGACGCGTAACGGACGTTCCATGCCGGTGATCGACTTCGGCGAGCTTAGCAAGGCTGCGGCCAAGATCTACAAGGACAGTTCCGCAGGCATGGCGATCAGTATTCCGGGGTGGGACGGGCTCATGGGCGAAGGGCATGTCGTCTGGTGCGATGCGCACGGCGGGTGCGGCGACCGGTTCATCTTCCCGGATTCGGTGTATTATTCCGCCCATCGCGGTGAAAACGCAAGCGGGCAGTTGTTCTGCGCCTATACCCAAAATCCCTATTCGCAGTACATCAAGGACGGCTACGTGGCGGTCGATGGCGTGCCGCGCGCATACAACTACAATATGGACGACCAGGCGTTCCACGTCGTGTCGCTCGCGCCGTCGAACGCGATCCCGAACCGTCTGATCGGCGCTGACCGTAACAACCAGCGCGGCGGCGGCAGTTATCAGGGCGAGCTGATCGTGTTTGCATCCCCGTTGCCTGCGGAACGACGTGAGTATCTGCAAAGGTTCCTTGCATGGAAGTGGTTCGGCGAGGGGACGAGTCCCCAGCACCCGTTCTGCTCGCTCGCCGCGCTGGAACTCGTGCACGGTGGTACGCTCACGCTGACGGGTACAATGCCGTATGCGTGTTCTTCGCTCAAGGTTGAGGGGGTGGCCACGATGAACGGTGGACTGACGCTGGAGGAAGGGGGCATGCTCGACTTTGCCGTCAATGACACGAACGACGTGGCCTGTCTGACGGTGAACGGCACGTTCGCGTTGCCGTCGTCGGGTACGCTGAAGGTGCAGGTAGGAGCCGGCTTTGCGGGCGCGACAGGATCGTTCCCGCTCATCACGGCGACGGAACTTTTAGGGAATGTCACCGGCTGGATACGCGATTTCGAAAAGGAGGCGGATGTCGGTGTGCGGGTGCGCGTGTCCGATAACACGCTGCTGCTCGATGTCCTGCCTTCCGGCATGATCATCATCCTGCGCTGACCTCTGGTGTATGACGGGGTGTGTCTAGCTGCGGATATATTTGCGATTTTTTTGTTCGCAGTAAAGTTCATGCAACCTGTTTTCAAACCAAACAGCCTAAAAGAAGAAGCCCTGCCCTGAAGCCAAGCGTCGAAAGATTCAAGATTGAAGGTCGAGGGGTGAGCGGCTATACTAACCGCCACACCTTGGAGAAGAGAGAAGGGGGAGGAGGTCCGCCTGCTCGCGGGTGAAATGGGAGTCTCTTTTATGGCAAACACGGTCTCGCGCACGAAACACACAAACTCGGCACTGCTGTATATCGTTGTCGTCTCGGCGTTGGGTGGATTTTTGTTCGGCTTCGATTCCGGCGTGATCTCCGGCTGCGAGAAGGCGATCCAGAATGAATTCCAGCTTTCGGGCTTCTGGCACGGCTTCACGGTTTCCGGTGCGTTGATCGGAACGATCTTCGGCGCGTTCGGCGTGGGGTGGCCTTCTGACCGCTTCGGCCGTCGTCCAACGTTGATGCTGATGGCTGTCCTGTTCCTGATCTCGGCGGCGGGCTGTGCATTTTCCAGTTCACAGCCGATGCTGGCCTGGATGCGTTTCATCGGCGGCCTGGCCATTGGCGGCTCGTCGGTCGTGGTGCCGCTTTACATCGTGGAAGTCTCGCCGGGACCGGTGCGCGGGCGCTTGGTGGCCATGAACCAACTCAACATCGTCTTCGGCATCCTGATCTCGTACGTGTCGAACTACTTCGTCGCCAAATTCATGCTGTCGGGAAGCTGGCTGGGCAGGGCATGTGAAAGTCTGGCCAAGGTTTTCACCTCGAACCCCATGACGACCGAAGAGGTGATGTGGCGCGTGATGCTGGGCGTGGAGTGCATCCCGGCGATTCTCTTCCTGGTTCTGCTCTTTACCATTCCGGAGTCGCCGCGTTGGCTGGTGCGCGCGGGCCGCAAGCGTGAAGCGGGCGAAGTGCTTGAACTGGTGGGCGACCCCGATCCGGACAAGACGCTCGGGGAAATCGAAGAGACGTTGGCCGAGGCGGAGCGCATCGGGAATGTGCCGCTCTTCCAGCGGCGCTACTTGAAGCCGATTGTGCTGGCCTTCTTTATCGCCTTCTTCAATCAGGTCTCCGGCATCAACGCCATCAACTACTACGCGCCGCGCATCTTCGAAAACTTTGTCGGTGCCCAGGCCGCGCTGGCCGCAACCATCGGCGTCGGCACGGTCAATCTGATCTTCACGATGCTGGCCTTCCTGATCATCGACAAGTTCGGGCGGCGCGTCATGATCATTGGAGGATCGATCGCTATGACGCTGATGCACTTCTTGGTGGCGTGGCAACTCTCGCTCGGCGATCAGGCCAACGCCGTGCTCGCTATCGGCGGAATTCTGGGGTTCATCGCCTTCTTCGCCATCTCGTCCGGCGCAGTGATCTGGGTTTTCATCTCAGAAATCTTCCCGAACGCCGTGCGTGCCAAGGGGCAGGCGTTCGGTTGCTTCGTCCATTGGTTCATGTGTACGCTCATCTCGTGGGCCTTCCCGGCGGTGGCTGAGCGTGCCGGCACCTACGCTTTCGGCTTTTTCGGCCTGATGATGGTTTGCCAGATCATTTTCGCCGTCCGCTGGATGCCCGAAACCAAGGGCGGCACGATCGAGGATATCGAAAAGCGGCTGGGCATTGCTCAAAGTTAGGATTTAGGATTTAGGATTTAGGAGTTGGAATGGCTCTCACAGAGGCACAGAGGGCACAGAGGTTTTTGGAATTTGGACACGATTGACGTGATTGACAATCAGGGGGTAGGCTATGACACCGCGCATACAAGCTTTGTTGGAACACATCCTTGAAAAGCGACACGCCGCGCTGCGCCGCGATGTGACGTGGACGCTGGCTGAACGCTTCTGCCAAGAGGGTGTCGCCCCGGAGCGCCGCGCGGCCGAAGGGCTGCGCGCCATGCTGGCGGCGGAACAACCGGCGTTCCTTCCCGGTGAGCGTATCGCCTTTATCCGCACTGTCAAGCAGATCCCGGATCTCTACACACCGGCCGAGATGGAGGCACTGCGCAGCGAGGCCTTCTATGCCGAAAAGGGCTACGTCTTCAACATCTCGCCGGATTACGCGACGACGATCCGCGAGGGTCTGGATGCGCGGCGCGCGGAAATCACGGCGCGTCTGCAGCGGGCCAAGGATGAGGGCGATGACGCGGGCGTGGCGTTTCTGGAGGCTGCCCTTTCGGGTGTTGATGCCGTGCTTGATCTGGCGGAGCGTTACCGCGCCGCCGCGCAGGAGCAGGGACTTACCGAAATCGTGGAACTCCTTGCGCGCGTGCCGCGGCAGGGTGCGACCACCCTGCACGAGGCGCTGCAGTTTTTGCGCATCCTGCACTACACGCTCTGGTGCGAAGGCGAGTACCACAACGGCTTCGGGCGCTTCGACCAATACATGTGGCCGTACTACCAGGCCGACATCGCCGCTGGACGCCTGACCGCCGACACGGCGCTGGAACTGATCGAGGAGTTTTTCCTGAGTTGCAATCGCGACAGCGATCTCTACGTCGGCGTGCAGCAGGGCGACAACGGCCAGAGCATGATGCTGGGCGGCGTGGACCGCGACGGTAAGGATGCGTTCAACGATCTCTCACGCCTTTGTCTGAAGGCGTCGTGTGAGCTGGCTGTGATCGATCCCAAGATCAACCTGCGCGTGAACTCAAACACCCCGCTGGAGGTGCTGGAGGCTGGTACCGAGTTGACGCGCCAAGGGCTGGGCTTCCCGCAATACGCCAACGACGACGTGGTGATCCCTGGGTTGGTGCGTCACGGCTATGCACTCGAAGACGCGCGCGACTATACGGTGGCGGCCTGCTGGGAGTTCATCATTCCGGGCTGCGGCATGGATATCGCGAACATCGGCGCTGTCTCCTTCCCAGCCGCAGTGGATCGCGTCCTGCGCACCAGTCAGGCCGCGACCTTCGAGGCGTTCATGGCGGACGTGCGCGCCGACCTCATGGCCGAGGCGGATCGTCTCGCCGCGACCTTCGCAACAGTCAAGATCCTGCCCGGTCCCTTTGTCTCGATTATGTGCGACGGACGTGTCGAAGCCGCGCGCGATGTGTGCGAGGGCAACCGCTACAACAATTTCGGTATCCACGGTACCGGGCTTTCGACTGCCGTCGATTCGCTGGCTGTGATCCGTCAACTCGTGTTCGAGAAGCGCACATTAGATCTGAATACGTTGGCGGCCGCAGTCGACAGCGATTTTGCGGAACAGCCCGAATTGCTGGCCAAAGTCCGTTTTGGCGTGCCCAAGATGGGCAACGCCGAGGCTAGCGTGGACCTGCTCGCCAAAGAGGTGCTTGATGCATTCGCCGATTCGTGGAAGGGGCGCAAGAACGGGCGCGGCGGTATCTACCGTTGCGGCACCGGATCGGCGATGTATTACATCTGGCACGCCGACGAGTTGCCCGCCTCGCCGGATGGGCGATTGGCCGGTCAGCCCTTCGCTGCCAACTACGCGCCGTCGCTGAACGTGCCGGTCAAAGGACCGCTATCGATTATCGAGTCCTTTACGGTGCCGGACTTGGGGCGCGTAATCAACGGCGGGCCGCTGACCATCGAGATCCACGACAGCGCCTTCAAGGAGCGCGACGGGATCACCAAGGTCGCGCAACTGGTGAAGTACTTCATTGATCGCGGCGGCCACCAGTTGCAGATCAACGCGACCAATCGCGATCGGCTCAAGGACGCGCAGGCACATCCCGAGGCGCACCGCAATCTGATCGTCCGCGTGTGGGGCTGGAGTGGCTATTTCGTCGAACTGGACAAGCCATATCAGGATCACATCATCCAGCGTGTTGAACTGACGGTCGGTGGCGGCAACGCCCCCAGTGTGCAGAAAAAGCCGACGGGCGCGACGCGGATGCCGCAACCCTGAAGGAGCCGGGGGACGGCGTAATGACCACATGTTCGACACTTCGCCTGACGTTCGCGGTTTTCGGGCTTGTGGTCTGCGCCGGTCCGGTCTGCGGCGGACAGATTGCGGCCTGCGCCGGTCCGGTTTGCGGCGGACAGATTGCGGGCGTGGTCGTGGACGCCGGTGGCGTACCGCTCTCGCGCGCCTGGGTCATGACCTGCAATGGGCAGATTGTCCAGTCTGGAACGGACGGTGCTTTTATGATCGACGGTCTGGCGGACGGCGGCTATGCGGTCAAAGCGGTTTTCCCGGGCATGGCGGATGCGGTTTCCGCGCGGCTTGCGGTCACCTCGGATGTGCCGGTCACCTGCCGCCTGCAAATGACGCCGTCCGAAACGGCGGTCGTCTTTGGCTGTGTCACGGATGCGGTAACGGGTAAAGGTCTCGCGGCTTGGTTTGAAGCCCGAAGCGACTCAAAACCCATACGGTGGTTCGACGTGGCGGGCCGGCTTTATGGCGGGCGAACCGATCTGCCGTCTGGGGTCTGGCATCAGGCTAATCGTCGTTTCTGGACCTCCGGCATGTTTGCTTTCTCGGCTGATCCGGGTCGGTTGCGCTTGACGGTTCGGGCGGACGGTTATGCACCGGTCACCGTTGAACGGGACTTGTGGGCGGGAGGTCGGGAGCCACTCGCTATCGCCCTGAAACCGTTGTTTGATCCTGCGGCGGCGGGATGGTACAAGGGCGATTTCCATGCGCATGGTGTTCATGGCGAGCGGTTCTACGATGTGAACATTCCCATGATCGCCTTCATGCTCCGCGCCGAGCATTACCGCTGGTTCTATCTCTCTTCCGACTTCAACAACGATGGCGTCCGCGTCGACGCCGCGTCGGCGGCTGCGGGTGCGAGCGGCTCCGATCTTCTGCTCTTTCTGAACGCGGAGTATCCGAAGACGGCTGGCGGCCATGTCGGCTCGGTCGGGATCGGGCCGCCAGCGAAACCGCGTCCCTATCCGCGTTACGCGAACATCGAGGTGATCAAGGCTGACATCGTGGATCAAGGCGGTGCGGCTGTTCCGGTTCATCCGCTCTACGGGCACATGCGCTCCAGAGAGTTGCCGTTCATGCTTCTCGGTGCGCCGGAGTTAATCTGCGGGTTCGATTTTTACACGTCGTGGAATCCCGCAAGCGAAAAGACCTGGGCGCTTTTTCTCAACAAGGGGTATCGCCTCTGCCGGACGGCCACGAGTGACGCCGCCTTTGATCTGGGACGGACGCCGGGAACGATGGGTGCCACCTTCATCCGTCCGGCCGACGGTCGGCTGAGTCGCGAGAGTATCGTCGAGGCGTTTAAAAGCGGCCGGACGACGATCTCTTGGGACGGGGTGTTGCTGCTGTTCACAGTCGACGGCGCGGACTGTGGCACGGTTTTCCCCATAGAAGAAGCGGTGCGGAAGGCCGTCGTCACGCTTCACGATACGCCCGGCAAAAAACGGCTCGTGACGGTCACGCGAAATGGCGAAGTGTTCAAACGCATCCCGGTGACGGTGCCCGAGAGCGGCGTGACGGAGGTGCGCTTCGATCTCAGCGAGCGCGAGAAGGCGTGGTACTCGGCCACATGCTCGGAAGACGGAAGGCTTGAGAAGGTCGTTGCGGCTTCGAGCCCCTTTTACTTCGGAGATTGGCGCACGCCCGTTCCCGTGCGTGCGCAGGTTACGGTAAAGGTGTTCGACGCCGAGACGCGGACGCCGCTTGATGCCGAAGTCTGCCTGTGCGACACGCAACAGACCGATGGGGTGTTCCGCACACAGGAAGGCGCTGCGCGTATTGAGGCGCGGGTTTTTCACCGGCTCCGTGCGCGGCTTGCCGGTTACGAAGATGCGGAATCAGGAGTTCTCGGAGCACCGGCGATCCGCACTTTCATCGACGCGCTCTCTGCGGAGGATCTTCAGGCATGGGAGACCTATGAGCAGGCGAAAGCGTTGCTGCAAACGGTCGAGTTGTCCCTGTTTTTAAAGCGGAAGTAGGAGATCATGTCGGTCGAAGGTGTCATTTTCGAAGTGCGCGAGTTCTGCCTGCACGACGGGCCGGGCATACGGACCACGGTCTTTTTCAAGGGGTGTCCGCTGCACTGCGTCTGGTGCCAGAACCCCGAGGGGCTGTCGCCCAAGCCGCAACTGCTGGTCAACACCGCACGTTGCGAGCAATGCGGCGCGTGTCGGCGCGTCTGCCCCTCGCCCGATGCTTGCACCGCTTGCGGTGCGTGCGTGGCGGTCTGTCCGCAGGGGTGCCGCCGGTTGTGCGGTCGCCGCGTCACCGCCGAGGAGTTGGCGGCGGAGTTGAACACCAAGGCGGCCTTCTTTCAGGCGTATGGCGGCGGCATCACCTTCTCGGGCGGCGAGCCGTTGGCCCAGCCCGATTTCATGGTCGAGTTGGCCGGTCGACTGCGCCCCGTGCATCTGGCGGTCGAGACCTCCGGGTATGCCGCGCCCGATGATTACCGCCGGGCGGTGGAGGCGGTGGACCTGGTGCTCCAGGACCTCAAGCATCCCGACCCCGCGCAGCACGCCCGTTTCACGGGAGTGAATCCGCAACCGATCTTCGAGAATCTGGCATGGCTCAAAGCGAGCGGACGGCCGTTCGTCGCGCGCATTCCGCTGATTCCGGGCGTCAACGATGCACCGCAGCAACTTGCGCGCTTCGCCGAGTTGCTGCAGGGGCCGTCCGGTCTGGAACGCGTGGAGCTGTTGCCGTATCATCTGACCGCCGGTGCGAAGTACGCGCTGGTCGGCAAGACTTACGCGCCGCCGTTCGACGAGACGGTCACGCCTGTGCCGGACCTGTCGGTGTTTGCGGCGCGTGGCCTTCCCTGTCGGGTGATGCAGCACGGTGTGCCGCACACTGCGGCTGAGACAGACGGAACATGTGAAAACGAAAACGGAAAGGGACAAAAAACATGAAACAGAGCAGACGAGATTTTCTAGCCGGGACGGCCTGGATGGGTATGGCGGCACTTTCGGCGGGGTGCATTAGCAAGGGATCGGGGCTTGCCGGCCTCGGTCGCGGCGCGGGTGCACCGATGCACGGATTTCGCGTGGCACCGATGAAAAAAGTGCGTGTGGGCATGATTGGCGTAGGCTCGCGCGGCACGGGTGCCGTACGCCGTATCGCGCAGATTCCGGGTTGCGAGATAACAGCCTTGAGCGACATCAATCCGAAACGCCTTGATGAAAATCAGGCGTGGCTGAAAGAGCGCGGATACAAGGCACCGAAAGAGTGGAGTCGCAACGGGGACGAGGAGGCGTGGAAGGGGCTTTGCGATTCAGACGTCTGCGATGTCGTCTATTCCGCGACGCCGCGCCCGTTGCACGCGCCGATTAACGTTTATGCGATGGATCATGGCAAACACGTTCTCCAAGAGGTGCCCGGCGCGTTCAGCCTTGAAGAGTGCTGGGCGACGGTCGAGGCCGCGGAGCGCAACCGTCGCCACTGCATGATGCTGGAGAACTGCACCTACGGCGAAGAAGAGATGCTCGCATTCAACCTGATCCATAAGGGCAAGCTCGGCGAAGTCGTTCAAGCGGAGGTCGGGTATCAGCACGATCAGCGCTCGCTCCAGTACAATCCGCGCGACGGCCGTTTCTGGCGCATCGATCGCCACTTGCATCATCACGGCAACTACTATCCGACGCACGGACTGGTGCCTGCCGGGCGTTGCTTGGACATCAACCGTGGCGACCGCTTCGAATACCTTGTCTCGATGGAGACGAAGTCGGCCTCCTTCGAGCAGTTCGGTCGTGACAACTTCCCGGCCACCGACTGGCGGCACAGCGCAAAGATGGTCAGGGGCGACATCAACATGTCGATGATCCGCACCGCGAAGGGCAAGGTCGTCACGCTTGCCCACAACGTCTGCACGCCGCGCCCGTATGATCGCGGCAACCTCTATATGGGCACGAACGGGATTTTCCGCAGCTATCCGTCACTGCTCATGTCGTGGGAAGAAAAGACCGGTGACAACGGCGCGCATCAGTATTTCCCGGCTGACAAGGCGCTCAAGATCAAAGAGGAGTACCGGCATCCCTTCTGGAAGGTCGCGGGTGATATCGCTAAAAAAGTGGGTGGCCACGGCGGCATGGATTTCATCATGGACCTACGCTGGGCCTACTGTCTGCAGAACGGCTTGCCGCTGGACACCGATGTCTACGACCTCGCGACCTACTCCTCCATCGTTGAGCTTACCGAGAAGAGCGTCAACGCCCGTTCGGCGGCGATCGACTTCCCGGATTACACGAAAGGCGGATGGAAGACCGCGCAGCCGTTCACCGTTGACGAGATCGACATCAGCAAGTTCGGGTGGTGAGCGGTCGGTGACCGAGGAGTTAGGAGGGAAGTCTGGAAGGAGAAAAAGCAGTCACGATGTTTCATGCACTTTTCTCCGCCGCAAGACGAGCCACGCCGCTACCACTGCGACAATCCCCGCGACGACAGCGATGGCGACCTTCACGGGGCTTCTAGCGGGCGCGTCATCCGGCAACGGCGGCAGATCGGGAAAACGCTTGCGCAGGTCAGTGCGTTTTCGGGGGGGGATGGCCTCAATCGCCTCTCTAATTGGAAGGTAGTTTTTTCTCTTCAACTCATTTTCTTTATCCTCGTCCAATATCCTGCTCCATAGCGATAAGCGTTGCTCGCTCATCCTGTAGCCGTAACAGTGTTTGACCAGAAAATCATCCACCCATGAGGCTTCGCTTGCATACGATGTGATTTGCGTATATGCCATAAGAAGCGACAAAAGCCGTTCTTCGGTTTCATCAGAAACAGAGCGGTTTGCAATCGCGGACTCCATTTTTCCCAAGAACAGAGGGGTGACCCTGGATCGCCAAAAACCTTTGTCAGCGTTGAGGCCAAAGGCTTTTCTCATGAACTCAATGCACTCCTCCACACTCGCGATATTGACATAGACCTCCGCAGCGGCAGAACGGATGGATCTTCGAATTTCAGGATCAAGGCTCTTTTCCTCCAGATAAGGCAGAAGCGAGCGGTCACCGGAGTGCGCCACAAGTTGCAACAGTCTGACCGCGTTGTTGGCAATTGCTATCCGTCCAGTGTTTTTCACGTAGGCGATATAGCCGTCTATCGCCTCCTTGGCAAGGTCGAGGATACGCCGCTTGTCACCGTCTGACTCCTCGCACCGCTTCTCCATCATCCGGTAGTAGTCCGCCACAGTCAGTGAGTCTTTCTGGCGCGGGTCGTCTTCGTTGTCATCCTCCATGACCGCGAAGCCTTCAAGCATATCGCGTATGGCCTCGTCGTCGAAGGGCCTCACGCCCGGATTTTGAGCTGCGGACACCAGTGCGATGACCACGACGTAAAACAACAGTATCTTTCTCATGTTCTCCTCCTTACTCGCTGACCGGATTCTGGTGACAGCCGGACAAACCGACGTTCCTCAGTTCCAGTTCGCTGGACGGATCGCCCGTCGTGCTGGCATCACGGTATCCCCACACTTTCCCCGACGGGATGACGGCCCGGGGAAGCGGCACGTTTCCGTATCCCCCCGGACTCATGATCAGGCGGGCGACCACGAACTTCTGCATCAGCCCCGGTTCGTGATAACCGCCGCACCAGTCGGACGGCAGCATCTCCGGCGCGCACACGTCCGGGATGGAGACCTTGGTGCCCTGCGGAAAGATCGTTATCTGGGGATAGATGTCATCAAGGCCGCAGGCGTGCAGCACCTCGTGCGCGATCGTGCTCGCATCGCCATCTTGGGCTATGGCGATGCCCTTGATGCGCTTGACACCTTTAAGCCCCCCCTTTTCACCCGTGATCGTCTGTACGAAATACAGTTCCACGCCGCCGGTGCCCGACGAACTGTCCATGAGCGCGTCGAATTCGTACACGGCCGCCGGCGTGGTGTTGCTCGGGTTCAGCCACGCGTCGTTGTCGGCGTAATGCACCGTCCCGCTCTGGACCAGCGTCAGCCCGTTCTGCCACAAGATTTTGTTGGCGTCCGCCAAAAGGCCGGGGATCTCGGCGGCATCACGGGCTGGCTCGGTTTGATCAGTCTTTCTCACGATCCAGACGGTGACGGGCACGTTGACGGCGGGGCACGACATTGTCCATGTTGTCACGCCGTTTCATGCGCCTTTCTCCGACGCAAGGCAAGCCACGCCGCTACCACTGCGACAATCCCCGTGCCGACAGCGATAGCGACCTTCACGGGGCTTCTAGCGGGCGCGTCACCCGGCAACGGCGGCAGGTCGGGAAAACTGTCTCGGAGGTCGGTGAGGTCGGACGGCGGCAACGTTTCAAGCTCCGCTTTGATCGGGGCGAAGCGACCGTTCATCTGGCCGGACGGGTCGCGCATGTTTTGCTTTCCCGCCAAATAAAGTCGCTGACGGCTGTTCGTATATGCGGGAAGGCTCCGTTGCAAGAACTCGTCGGCCTCTGCCATTGAAGGGGCGTTTGTTGTGGATAAAGCTCTAGCAA
>Ga0209407_1002325_pt1 | contig 17929 bp, 9 predicted proteins | sample AD_JPNHG3_MetaG_FD_184410 | JGI IMG/M metagenome (GOLD analysis project Ga0209407, IMG submission 184410) | Active sludge microbial communities of municipal wastewater-treating anaerobic digesters from Japan - AD_JPNHG3_MetaG (SPAdes) (version 2) | ecosystem: Engineered > Bioreactor > Anaerobic >... | reverse complement strand
GATATTGTTAAGGCAAATGGAACTTTAGCATCGCCAGGTAAATTATTTAACAGCAGTTTATGGATCTCTGACAGACGTCCTCTGAATGATGCAATAATTGCAGCTCAAGAGTTATTAGCTGCTACACCTGAAGGTACTGATCCCGGACAAGCACCAGCAGAAGCAAGAACAGCTTTTACCAATGCCATTACAGCAGCCAAAAAAGTTAGAGATTCGTCTTATACAATTGAGCGACAAGTACAAGAGGCGGTTCAAAAATTGGAAGAAGCTAAAAATACCTTTTTGGCAGCCATTATTCATTAATTTTCCATCATAACTATTTAAATTTAATGAAAAAAACATTCGGCATTTTATTATTCATGTTTCTCCCATTTTCGGTGATATTGGGAACAAGTTATAAAGTAATGAACTTGGATCAATTTAATGAAAAATCCAAATTGCTACTACCCGGCGACAGCATCATTTTGAGCAATGGAGTTTGGAAAGATGCTCAATTGGTATTCAAGGGAAATGGGGAGAAAAACAAATACATTTATCTTCTGGCTGAAAATTCGGGGAAAGTCAGTTTGGAAGGAGAATCGTGCTTAAGAATGTCGGGAAACTGGTTGTATGTTTCCGGTCTTGTATTCCGAAATGGTCACACTCCAAGAAAGACAGTAATTGAGTTTAGAACAGGTTCCAAAGAATATGCCTTTAATTCAGTTTTAACCGAATGTGTCATTGACCAATACAATCAGGAAGTGAAAGATTCTACCGACCATTGGGTTGCACTTTATGGACAAAAAAACACGATAAAAAATTGTTATTTTGCGGGCAAAACAAATCTGGGAACTACATTAATCGTTTGTCCCGATGACGAGAATTCTATCAACAATCAGCATTTAATTTATAGAAATTATTTTGGATTTCGGCCTCGACTGGGTTCCAACGGTGGAGAAACCATCCGCATTGGCACCAGTGAGGTTTGCATGAACAGTTCAGGAACAATTGTGAAAGGCAATTATTTTGAACATTGTAATGGTGAAACAGAAATTATTTCGAACAAGTCGTGCGATAATGTATTTATCAACAATACCTTTTATGAATGCGAAGGCAGTTTGGTACTTCGTCATGGAAACAATGCCACTGTTTCCGGTAACTGGTTTATCGGCAATAAAAAACCAAATACTGGAGGTGTGAGAGTTATCAATGAAGGACACAAGATTTTCAATAATTATTTTTATCGTTTAGCAGGCGATGATTTTCGTTCAAGTTTGGCAATTATGAATGGAATACCAAATTCACCAGCTAATGGTTATGCTCCCGTAAAAAATGTAATTGTTGCCAATAATACGTATTATGATTGTACATCCCCTTGGTCATTTGGAGTAGGAATTGGATTTCGTAACCGTATTGCGAAGCCGGAAAACACCTTGTTATTAAATAATTTGGTTTATTGTCCAAATACCGATGAATTGATTAAATATTACGATCAGACAGACGGGATAATGCTGGACAACAATATTCTGATAAATAACAAGGGAAACTTGGAAATAAAAGGAACGGTAAAAGGTGAAATTCTTCAGTCAAAACTGAATGATTTGGAAATTATATATACTACTATTGCTGCAAAAAAAATTGCTTTTGTAAAAGAAGATATTGTGGGACAACCCAGAACAGTTCCGGTCATTGGCGCATTTCAAAACAAAGCAGAAAAAATAACCATTGAAATGGCAACCATGCAAAATTGTGGACCAACAGGGTATAAAAATAGGATGACTGAACCAAAGCAGTTGGCGAAACGCACCGGGAAAACCAAAGTAATTGAAGCCGGAGTGGATCTACTTTTAAAATCCGTAAAAAATGCCGGCGATAACGACACCTTGTTATTGATGCCCGGTGAACATGTGGTTACAAAAAAAATGACTATTAACCAAAATTTGGTTATCCGATCAGCTGACAATAAGGTAAAGCCAATTATTATTTTGAAAGCCGACAAAGAAAGTGCTTACATTTTTGAAATTTCAAATAATGTAAAATTACAACTTGAAGGTGTAAAAATTGATGGTAACAGCGAATCAAATTTTCCGACCAAATATGCTTTTATTTCTTCTCGCGAAGGTGCTGCACATTTTTCCTTAATGCTGAATCAATGCGAAATCTCAGACTTCAAAGTTAAAACAGGCAGCATTTATCGCGCTTACAAAGGTTCGTATGCAGATTCTATTGTAGTAACCAATTCTTTAATGAAAGATTGTTTTCGTGGATTTAGTCTGAGTGAAGAAAAAGATGACAAAGGTACTTACAATGCAGAAATAGTGAAATTTGAAAATTGTGTTTTCGACAACTTCAGTCAACACGCTTTGGATTATTATCGAGGTGGAAATGACGAATCAACTTTAGGAGGTTCTCTTTTTGTAAATCATTGCGTTTTTAACAATATCGGAGAAGATGAAAAACAGTCTATATTAAAATTAAATGGTATAGTAAATGTTTCCATTACCAATTCCATTTTTTCCAACTCAATGGCAAAAACAAGTGTTAAACTTTCGGGGAGTAAAAACTTAATTCAAAACTGCTGTTTTTACAATTCTCCGGCACCAAAAGTAGAAAACGGAGCAGTTTCACAGAATCTTTATTTCGATAATCCACGATTCGAGAAAAATAGTTTTCTCCTTTCCAAGAAGTCCCCTTTAATAGGTAAAGCTGCGGATGGGGGAAATATTGGTTTGAAATAAACAATCCTGCTTCAAGAAAATTATTCAACATGATAAAAGTTAAGCGATTTTCGATTTCTTTCTTGTTATTCATTTTTTTGTTCCCATTTTCTCTCTCACCAAAAAATCCGATGAGAGAGAAATGGTTACAAAAAGCAATTACAAGGTCGGAAGTTCAACTTTCAGCTGCCATAAAACAGTTCAATGATTCCAATAAAAATCCCAGAACATACGAAAATGGTAAAGTCATTTTGGTATCTTATAAAGATTGGACCAGTGGTTTTTTCCCGGGAAGTCTGTGGTATTTATTTGAATTAACAGGGGATAAAAAATTTGAAAATGCGGCTAAACATTTTACAACTTTTGTGAGCAATGCTCAATTTCGAACAAACACACATGATTTAGGTTTTATTTTAAATTGCAGTTATGGAAATGGTTTTCGAATCACACAAAATCCAGAATATAAAACGGTTTTGATAAATGGAGCAAATTCATTGATTAGACGGTTTAATTCCAAAGTTGGATGCATCAAATCTTGGGATTTCGGCAATTGGCAATATCCGGTTATCATTGATAACATGATGAATTTGGAATTTTTGATGAATGTCGGAAAAATGACGAACAACTCATTGATGATGAATGCTGCAATTTCTCATTCCAACAAAACGATGAAAAATCATTTCCGTTCCGATTTCAGTTGTTTCCATTTAGTGGATTATGACAGCATTTCGGGAAATGTTCTACATAAGCAAACCGTTCAAGGTTTTAGCGATAATTCTTCGTGGGCAAGGGGACAATCATGGGCGCTATATGGTTTTACCATGATGTATCGTGAAACGGGAAAAGTTGAGTATTTACATCAAGCAGAAAAAATTGCTTCTTTTTTATTAAATCATCCTCGTTTACCGAAAGACAAGATACCATATTGGGATTATGATGCACCCAATATTCCAAATGAACCAAGAGATGTATCCGCTGCCACTATTATGGCTTCTGCTTTAATTGAATTGAGTAGTTTTACAAATAATTCAGAATATTTCAATACTGCTGCTCTTATTTTAAAAAATTTATCGTCGGATAAATATCTTGCAAAAAAAGGAGAAAACGGATTGTTTATTCTAAAGCATTCTACGGGCAACTATCCGGCTAAAAGTGAAGTTGATGTTCCGCTTTCCTACGCCGATTATTATTTTTTAGAAGCCTTGCAGCGATACATCAAATACAAAAAATAATCTTTAAATTTATTGAAAAGCATTTTTATTTTTTCAACATTCAAAAGATAATTCTTTCTTGCTGAATAAATTTAAAAATAGAGAAAAATAAGCAATGAAAAATAAATATCTCATTATTCTAATGTTTATCATTTTTTCCGTCTTTTCTATAAAATCTCAGATTTTATTGGAAGCAGATGGGCCGGGAAATACCTACGAATTGATTAACAGCGTTTTTGCCCCAAATGGCGGTAATGTGGTTGAAACCCCCGATTGTGCTCATCCTGAGTTTGGTCGTCATATTGTCGAAGTTTGGGATGCTGATTTACAGAAATATGTTTTTGAATTTTACCTCCATGTAACTCCTGATAATGACCGTTGTATCAATTTTGACCGGCAACGGGTAGAGATTAAAACGTATGAACCGTCACCGGACAATTTGAAAGGAATAAGTGGCGAAACAGTAATTTACAAATGGCTTTTTAAAATTCCTGCGGGATTTCAACCTTCATCCAATTTCACCCATCTTCATCAAATTAAACCAGTCGGCGGAGATGAAGATACGCCCATCTTTGCTCTAACAGCAAGGAAAGGAAATCCCAACAAATTGGAACTGAATTATTACGAAAGTTCCAATCAGAGCGCTATCAAATTAAAAACTATCTATCTCTCTTGGTTGGAAAATTCATGGGTTGAAGTTACAGAAAAAATAAAAATTGATTCGGTAACCGGAACTTACTTCATATCAATAAAAAGAGTTGGCGATAATTCCCTATTGCTCAGTTATGAAAATAATAAATTGTTAACCATTCGACCTGACAATAATTTTATTCGTCCCAAATGGGGAATTTACAGAAGTCTTTTATCCAGTCAAAATTTAAGGGATGAATCCGTACGCTTTGCCGATTTCTCGATAGAAGAAGTTCATTCGACAAATTTAAATAACCAAGTTTTAGAAAGCACCAAATTCTTTTTCTTTAATGATTCAAAAAACAAAAAATTAAAAGTCAACTTCAACTTAAACGAACCTTCAGATGTGACATTTAGTTGTATGTTGCTTAATGGTCAAGCGGTAAAAGAATTTTCCTCTTATAATAATTTACCGGCTGGAGATCATCAAGCACAATTGGACTTAGGAAATATGTCGGCAGGTATATATCTTTTAAATATGAAAACTTCTTTCGGCATTATCTCGAAAAAACTGCTTATTCAACCTTAGAAACGCAGAAATTATATTAGAATTTTTTCTTAATACCCGAAAATCAAGAAAAAGCAAGATTATTACAACTTAACAAAAAACTTCTGAAAGGAATTCATCTGTCGAACTTTCATCAAACTTACCGCGTATTATGGAAAGCATAACAAGAAGGGAATTTTTAAAAAGAAGCCTGTTGACAGTCGGTTCTATTCCACTGTTAGGAATAAATGAGAAATTGTGGGCAATGGGAAGTGTTCCCGAAAAATTGCCGGTTTGCATTTTTTCCAAGCATCTTCAATTTCTCGATTGGAGGTTGTTAGGTGAAAAAGTTGCTGAAATGGGATTTGCTGGTATCGATTTAACAGTTCGTAAGAATGGTCATGTAGAACCTGCTACTGTAGAAACGGATTTGCCAAAAGCTGTCGATAAAATTAAAAAAGGAGGCTCAACTTGCGTAATGTTGTCGACAACAATAGAAAATGTTCATAACGAACAGGATCGAAATGTAATAGAAACTGCCGCTAAATGCAAAATTCCTTTTTATCGCACCAACTGGTTCAAATATCCGGTCGATAAATCGCAACCGGAAGCACTGGAAATGTATGCTTCAAATTTGAAAGAACTCAGCGAATTGAACCGAAAACTGGGAATTGTTGGTTGCTATCAAAATCATGCTGGGACACTGGTTGGCGCTTCTCTGTGGGAAGTTTATAAAATACTCGAAAAAGTAGACAAGGATTATTTCGGCGTGCAATACGACATTCGGCATGCAATGGTCGAAGGAGCCAATTCGTGGATCAATGGCTTTGAGTTGATACGACCACAAATAAAAACGATTGTACTGAAAGATTATAAATGGGGAAAGATAAATGGGAAATGGCAAATAATTAACACTCCGATTGGCGAAGGAATGGTTGATTTTAAAAATTACTTCAAGCTTTTGAAAAAATATCGTATCAACGTTCCCATCTCATTGCATTGCGAATACGATTTGGGAGGAGCAGAAAAGGGAAATAGAAAAATATCGGTTTATCCGCAGGTGGTATTTGATGCTATGACAAAAGATTTGAAAACCATTCAACAACTTTGGGAAGAAGCATAAATGATTTAATGTTAATTTGAAAAGTAAAACTCAAACAAATGAATTTTGATAAGTTGAAAATTTTAACTTCCGCCATTTGCTTTTTTTGCGGATCATTCCTTTTTGCACAACAACGAATTCCGTCAGATGTGGTTATTTCTCCTGAAAATTTGGCTCAATACCTGAATGACAGTGTGAAAAACAAGCTGTCGAAAAATGGGAAAATTACTGAAACTGTGTTTGCGGAATACTTTCGACAAAAGTTTGCTGAACGTTTCTTTTACGATTGGCATTCTGTTCCGTCTCGTTTTCAACAGTACAAGCAATTGTATGATAACGAGTCCGGTCATTTAAGCCGTGCTAAGGAACTGATGACCGACTTTTCAGCGACAACTTCCTGGCTATTACCTTTCAATCATCCTAACGGCGAAGCGGTAAAACCACATCCTTTTCAACATCTTGCTCGACAGCATAAAATGGTAGACGTTGGATTTGCCTATTTTTATGATCAGAAAAATCCGGTTTATCTTCAATACTTTATTAATCAGCGTAATTCACTGATTGATGCATTAAAGTCCGGGAAATATGAAAAAGTGGAAGGCGGAAACGGCGTTTTTGAAGTTTTCATAACCGGATATCGTGTCTTGAATTGGTTAACCGTTCACAATCTGTTTTTGGGAGAAAAAAATTACAGTGACCACGATCAACTTGTTACCATTGCAACATTATTACAGCACGGTGAAAATTTGTATGAAAACAATCCGAAATATCGTCCCGGAAATCATCAAACACGCGGAATGTCTTCATTGGCAATGCTATCCATTCTTTTACGCGACTTTAAGGGAACCGATTTATGGTATCAGCGTTCAATGAGCATTTTGGAAGAACATTTGACAAGGGAAGTGAATCCAGATGGTTTCCAGTTTGAACGCACTGTTCATTATCACATGGGTGATATTGAAAATTATTTTTATGTATATCAACTCGCACAAATCAGTCAAATTCAAGTCAATCAAGTGTGGAAAAACAAATTACAATCACTTTTTACGACGCTTGCCAAAATTGCTTATCCCGACAAGTCGGCTCCGGTATTGCAGGATTGCACCGACAGAACTTGGGCGGAATCTGAAGACATTTCTGAAACTATGACGCTCGGATATTTGCTTTTTAACGATCCTGAATTGGGCTATTTTGCACAAAATCGGGTTGACGCTGGAATGTTTTGGTTCCTTCAAGACAAACAGTTAAATCTTTTGAATGCTATTGAAAAGAAAAAACCTTCTTTTGGCTCCCTTTCGTTTCCCGATACACGCTATTATGTGATGCGGCAAGGCTGGAGCAAAAACGACAAAATGATGATTATCAGTGCAGGTTTGGACCCGAACAAACCCGACCATCAACATGGCGACATGCTTGGCGTGCAGGCGATGGCAAACGGAAAAATTATTTTACCAAATTATCAAGTCTATTACGAATTGCCTGATTTTGAATTATTTAAAAATTCTTTAGTAAAAAATGTGGCTTTGGTAGACAATGAGCTTCAAGGCAAAGAATGGACTCCGAACAAAGGAAAAACAGGTTTTGGAAAGTTTGGCATTTTACCCAAACCTCAAACCATTCTTTGGCAAAGCAATAAAGACTATGACATTTTTGTTGGCAGCCATGATGGTTTTAAAAATGTAGGAGTCGATTATTCGCGTCAGGTTATTTTTGTAAAAAACGATTTCTGGATTATAAAAGACAATTTTTCCTCTGATAAATTGCACACTTACAAACAAGTTTGGCAGGGACATTATACGATTGAGAAAAAGCCTGAATTGCTCCGTTCTGTTTTCCCGGATGCAATGGGGTGTGATATTTTGCAATTGCTGCCTGTCAGCCAAGTTTCTCAATCGGGTGCAAGAGGTAAACAGTGGAGCATTGTTGAAAAAAACGATGAAAAAGACTTCAATTTTGTAACGGTCATTTTTCCTTTCAACGGCTACGGCAATCGAATCAACGAATTTGAAGTTCAACCGGATTTGAAAGGCTGGAAAGTCAATCAGCTTTCATTTGCAGCCGAAGGGAATCGATTCTGTTCTATCAGTAATTCGCAAAATTCTTATTTGCTGAATGTCAAAAAAATAGCACTAAAAAATTTAATACTTACCTTTTCAAAAGAGACTGATATTTTTATACAGGAGAAAGAAAATGCGGTGTTGATTTCTGCATTAGGTTGTCAGCAAGTGCTGATGAATATTTCTGGGAGTATTTCCAATAGTATGAATGAAAAAACAATTGGAAATTCAACTCCTTTCAATCCGGGTGAAAAAATCACTTGTAAAATAAAATAAAGAATTAAATGCCATTTAAAAACAATTTAAAAATGAAAAAGGTACTTTTATCCACCTTGTTGTTCTCGACAATTATTTTTGGAATTTTCGCTCAAGAAAATCCAAGCGAGCAAATTAAAAAAGTGAAGTTTCCGGAAAATTATCAATCGAAATTGGATGTTGTATATACCCGAGTAAACAATTGGGAAGGTCGTATGGACATTTATTACAATCCAACCAGTGTTTCGCCCACACCTGCGGTTATTCATATCCATGGCGGCGGATGGAATCATGGCACAAAAGAAAGTCAAACAGGCTTTGGCTCTTGGTTTAAAGCCGGATTTGCAGTAATAAATGTAGAATACAGACTGGTTCAGGTAGCTCCGGCTCCTGCTGCTATCGAAGATGTTCGTTGTGCCTTGACTTACGTGAAAACTCATGCCAAAGAATTGAATATCAATCCCGATAAAATTGTTGTGGATGGAAGTTCAGCCGGAGCACATTTGGCTCTGATGGCGGGTTTGCTGGAAAACGATCGCAAGTTTGATACTAATTGTCCCAGTAACATTGATATGAGAGTGGCTGCCATTGTCAGTAATTATGCACCAACCGATTTTTCGGGAAACAATATTGATGCTAAAAAATGGAAATCACTCGCTAACTGGTTGGGAGATAAAGTTGACAACCAATCTTTTCGCACTTCAGTTTCTCCTTTGACATATGTGAATAAAACAAGCTCTCCCGTATTCATTGTGCATGGAAATGCAGATCCTATTGTTCCTTATCAGCAATCGGTTGCTTTACATGAGAAACTTGATCAGTATGGCGTTTACAACGTGTTTATTACCGTAGATGGTGGTGGGCATGGTGGCTTTGATAAGGAAAAGAAAACTGAAATTAACCGTGCGTTGATGGAATTTCTTTCAAAAACCGTTTTTCAAAAATAGTCAAAAAATATTCTTTATTTTTGGTCAACCAATTCTATGTTTTACAACATATTTTGAAAAATAACTGCCAAAATATTTGTTTTTTATTAAAATATACCTTATTTTTGGTCGACCAATCAATTGGTTGACCAATTGAAAGGGATTAAAATGGATATTCACACCCAACTAAATTCCCAAACAAATGAATGTTCTAACAAAAAAAAGAATTAAAACAGTAATCGGATTTATTATTCTGATGAATTTCATGCTATTCCTAAGCAAACCGCTAAGTGCTCAAATTGTGCTGAATACTTCTTTTGAAAATTCCGAAAATTTTATTTTAGGGAATGTCAATAATCAAAATAATTGGAAAGTAACCTCAGGGATGGGTGCAATCACCAATGATGTGAATTATGTAAAAACAGGTGTGCAAGCATTGCACCTTTACTCTGCCGGCACTACGCTTCAAACGGATTTTATTCCTTATACTTCGACTGCTACAGGATTAAGTGGGGATGTTTATATTGATTTCTGGATAAATATTAAATCACTACCTACTGCCAATTTTAGCATTACAGGGTACGATTTGGGCACATACACCAGTCGCAATTTTATGTTGGAATTTCTTCCGTCGGGGAAAATAAAATTGTACGACGGTAGTTCTGGCTGGTCGACACAGCCACTTTATGCTACCAATACATGGAAAAGAATTTCGATAAAAATCGACAATACAGGCACCAAATGTCAATATGCCATTGATGGAGTTGTTCAGAATAAACTGTTTGCATTCAGAGAAATAAAGGGAGACGCTACCTCGTTTGATTTCCATTCCATTCGATTCTCAATGAATGCAGGGACGGCTGATATTGCTGTGGAAGATATATATATTGGCACAACACCGATAGCGGATGTAACTTTTCAGAGCTCTTCAACCGATAGAACCATCAGCATTACTCAACCCTCATATGGAACGATTTCGCTAATGCCTTCAAAATCGGTTTATCAATTGAACGAAGAAGTCTCTGTTTCTATTTCCGTTCCCGAACATTACCTTTTTATCGGTTGGACAGGCGATTTATCAGGAACTGAAAACCCGAAAACGTTTATCGTGGATAAAAATTATTCTATTGGAGCAACAGTAGTTGTAGATCCATCAAATCCTCCTGTTCAATATCCCGTAACAGTAACACAACCAATCGGTGCTACCATTAGCTTGTCTCCAGAACAAACCACCTATTACGAAGGAACTACTTTAAAAGCTACTTTAATACTTCAGTCAGGTTATCAATTTGACGGTTGGACGGGAGATTTGAGTGGTACAACCAATCCCATTACTTTTGTTGTATCAGGACCAATAAACATTGGTGCATTAGTTTCAGAAATTCAAGTTTCTTCCATAACACGCACAGTATCTACCGTTGCACAATTCAAAGATGCATTAGCTAATATGAATCCTGGTGATACTATTTTGGTGTTGGATGGAACTTATAATCTCGGTGGCATTAAAATAACACGTGGAGGCTCAGCTTTAAAACCAATTTTAATAAAATCGAAAAATCTTTTCGGAGCAAAAATTACTGGTGCTTCTTATTTCAATCCACAGGGACAAAGCTATGTAACTTACGAGGGTTTTAAATTTGAACTCAGTCCAGTAAGCACTATTTTCAAAATGGAAGGTTGCAGTTATGTGCGTATTACTAGAAACTGGTTTACCATGAATTCTGATGCTACAAAAAACTCGAAATGGATAACAATAGGCGAAATATGGGAGAATGAAATTTGCAGAAGCCATCACAACAGAATTGATCATAATCTTTTTGAAGGCAAACATGATATAGGAGCGTTACTTGTCATTGATGGTAGTCATGGAACAGTTCCTGCTATTTCACAACACGACAAGATTGATCATAATATTTTTAGAGATAATACGCCTCGCGTGGATAATGAAAAAGAAACAATCCGTATCGGTGTAAGCGATTTGAGCAACCTCAATGCTTATACGGTAGTGGAATATAATTTATTTGAAAATTGCGATGGAGATCCTGAAATTATTTCGATAAAAAGCAATTGTGATACCATTCGGCACAATACTTTTCGACGTTGCCTTGGGACCATTTGTTTACGTCAAGGCCGAGGTAGTGTAGTGGAGGGTAATTTCATGTTTGGAGAAAATAAAACCGCACTTTTCAATGGAGGAATTATTGGATGTGGTGGTGTAAGGATGTATGGATTAAACCACAAAATCTTCAACAATTATTTTGAAGAACTTACTGGTGACAAATGGGATGCTGCCTTAACCATCACTAATGGAGACGTAACCAATTCATCTACCAGCCTGTCCAGCCATTTTTTACCTGAAAATATTATCATTACCAACAATACGTTAATCAACAATGTATCGAATATAGAAATTGGTTTCGATAATAATGGTTCTTATGGAAAATCACCGAAAAATTGTGTGATTGCAAACAACATTGTTTCGGCATCGTCTAATCCGATAGTAAAATATTATAGTACAACTTCTTTGGCAGGAGTCAGTTTTACCAATAATATCTTTTATCCGACAGAAGCTGCTTCAGTTGGATTGCCGAGTTACAATGACTCACAATTGAGAACGATCGATCCAGAACTTGTTTTAACGAATTGTCGAGCTTACAATCAGAATTGTGCTAATATGATACCTTTCAATCTCTTTAAGTTGACATCTTTCAGTCCAGCAGTGAATGCTTCCACAGCTTATGATTTTGTTACAACCGATTTTGAAGGACAACCAGCAGTGGGAATAAGAGACATCGGAGCAGATGAATACAATACTGTTTCTCTGGTCGTTAACGGACCAATGGATGAAACAAGTGCAGGACCAGAAGCACCTGAAAATTATACCTATGAGCTAAATGAAATTGTAGGATGGAAAAACATTGTAAATAATGAAATTTCTGTAATGCCTAATCCTTTCAACGGTAGTACACAATTAATGATATCCAATACAAAAGCAGGGAAAATAACAGTAATACTTTATAATATACTGGGGGAAAAAATTCAGCAAAATGAAATAGAAACAAACGAAGGAATGATACAAATAAAAATTTCAACAAAACAAAAAGGTTTGCTATTCTGCCAAATTAGTTCAGCAAATAAATCATATGTTTTGAAACTTATTTCTAAATAAAAATTCACTTTAAAAGTTTAACTATTTAAATTTAATGATTATGAAAAAAATTACATTACTTATCACAATGATTGCCTTGACATTTATGGCAAATGGAACCGTTTATCTAGATGAAACATTTAACTATCCAGAGGGTAGTAAACTAAAAGATAATTCAGGTTGGACAACGTATGGAAAAATTAATGGTTGGCCAGACGATTTTGTCGTTGGAAGCTCATCATTGACTTATTCGAATTCAGGAGGAACTTATCTTTTATCAGGACAGGGTAAAATTATGGTTTGTAATTATTTGGCAAATTATACTACTAATTCCTCTAATTATTGCGTTTATAGAAATTTTAATTCATCAGCGTTAACATCTGGAACAGTTTATGCTGCTTTTTTGTACACTCCTAATTCAGTTTCTCAAACACAGAGTCAATCTCCAATTATCAGTTTAAGTACACTTAACTCGAATACCGGAGTTCAAGTTTGGGTAGGGAAAGGAGCAGTTAATACTTCATATTTTCGATTTGGCACAACAAGAGGAAGCACAAGTAGTGGAGACATTAAATGGGCAAATACAGAATATTCAGATGTAAGTGCCACTTATTTTATTGTTCTTAAATATGATTTAGAGAATAAAACCTCATATATTTACATCAATCCAACAATTGGTTCTGCATCAGAACCAACTGCTGATGCAAGTGATGCAACTTCAACAAGCAGTACAAAAACTTCATTACAAACTTTACAATTTAAAGTACATGGTGCTAGTAAAGAAATATATAATTTGGGTAACGTTAGAATTTGTTCAACTTGGTCAGAAGCAGTAGCAGCGCAATCAACAGCCAACCCACTTCCTGCCCCATCGGTTGGTACTCCTTCCGATGCCACAGCTAATGGGTTTACGGCTAATTGGTCGCCGGTTGAAAACGCAATAGGATATGATGTAAAAGTTTATTTGGGGCCTAATTTAATTAGCACCATTATTGTTAGCGGGCAGTCTACTTCAAGTGTTGAGATAACGGGCTTAATGTCAGGAATGACTTACACTTATCAAGTTGTTGCCAAAGGAGACGGTGTAGCTTATAGCGATTCTGATCCTTCAGCTTCTTCTTCTGAAATTACAACCCTCGATCCTTATGCCACCGATGCTATTCATACCGATTTCGATGATGGCACATGGGGAGAAATTGCAAGTAGTACCCCGTCTTCAGGTTCTTATCCAACCTATTCGGTAAATGGATTTAATCTAACGGCTGCTACCTTGTGTGTAGGTTCAATGAGAGGAATCAAAGGAGAATCGCATGTCAATAGGATCGCAATCGATAAATTGGCTAATGGTGGGAATGTAGCTCTTCCAACGGTCAATGCTTTCAAACAAATTGAAATTCACGCTACGGCTGGTACTGCAGGAAACGGCTTCCAGTTAAAAGAATTCAATCCAAGTACCAATTCTTGGTCAGCCATTGGCTCTACTTACGTTTATGATGCCAATTCAAAAGCTGCAGGCGTCGATTCCATTTATATCATCTCTTTGGAAAGGACATCACAGACCAAGCTCAGGATTGACAATCCTACCAACGGTGCAATTTATATTTGGCAAATCATTACTCGTAATACAAATCCTGCCTTGTTGGCTAAACCGGTTGTTTCGTATGCATCCAATGTTACCTCATCAGGAGCTACAATTAATTGGACACCGGTAGAAAATGCGACAGGCTATAAAATTTATGTTTATCAAGGATCAACGTTAATTGAAGGAGCGCCATTCAGTGTTAGTGGGCAAACCATTAACAGTTTTGATATAACCAATTTGTCTGCATCCACAGCATATTCTTACAAGGTTCAAGCCATCGGGGATGGGGATATAAATTATTCTGATTCATTCCTTTCTTCTGCTATTGAATTTACAACGTTGATTACTGGAATGGATAATTTAAAAAATAATCCGAATATCACTGTAGTAAATAAAAAAATTGTTTGTCCCGAAACGGGCGATATACGTATTTTCAATATGCAGGGAGGCTTGATAGAATCGGTAAGAAATGTCAAAACTGTTCAGACTGACCTGCCTTCAGGAATTTATATTGTTAAATTCAACAATCAAAATGGTGAAACCAAATTCCAAAAAATCGCTATTCAATAACTTATTAACCAAGCAATCATGTCTGCATGAAAAAATGCAGATATGAAACTTGGAACATAAAGCTTATGAAAAAAACGGTCAGTGTATTTCTCTTTATTCTATTTGGTGTTTTCATATTGAATGCCACAGAATATCAATTTCAGGAAGGATTTTCTCTATCCACACCTTCAGGTTGGATTCGGCAGTGTAATTCTACCAGTTCGCTTAATCATACCGGATTAACTTTTTCCGGTATGTATGCAGCCAAGTTTGATACTACAGGCTCGGGAAGATACAATAAAAATCTGATTAGTCCTGAAGTTTCGGGTGCTGATACGCTTTCATTTTATGTTTCGAAGAATGCAAATGCTACTTATATGACTTTGTACGTAGGAAAAGTAATAGGTAATGACACCACTATTCTTCAGACCTATGATTCTTTCACTTTTCCAAATAAATCGGCTACACCCGGTTTTTCAAAAATAACTTTACCAATCAATGATGCCGGAACATTTAAGATTATATTTTATGCTACCGCTTCTACAGATCCAAATTATGTAAATGCCGGCTGGTTTGTGGTCGACGACATTGAACTTACGAAATATACCGGTGAAGTAATTCCTCCAGTTGATCCGACTGTGGATAAAATTCTGACCGAATTTGGAGATGGAACTTGGGGCATTGTTACAACAACTCCGTACACTTCAGGGAGTTATCCAAGTTCGACCATAAAAGGCTTTAATTTGGTGAAAGCATACCTGTATACTGGTTCGGTAACTTGCGCTACGGGAGACAAACATGTGAATCGTATTTTGCTGGATAAAAGTTCACAAGGTGCAGCCGTTGAATTTCCTACCTTAAACACAGTCGGAGAATTGGAAATTCATGCGGCCACTGGAACAGATGCCATGAGTTTTCGACTGGAGGAACAAGTGAATAGTCAATGGCAAGTAATAGGTATTTACACTACGCGTAAATCGCCTGACAGCATTTATGTCATTCCGCTTTTGAGAAACAGTGCTACCAAACTGAGAATAGCTAATAATACAGGTAGCGGATTGTATATTTATAAAATTATATCCCGAACTTATCAGGAAGCTACAGAATTGACCTTACGCAGTTCTTCTCCTGTCGAAGGTGAAGTAGTTTATTCCAATCTGAAGAAGAATATAATTCTGACTTTCAATAAAAATGTACATATTGGTATGGGAACTATTCTATTAAATGGCGTTTCAATTCCTTTGGAATATTGCCAAATCGTTGACAACGTAGTTACCATTCCTGTCACATTTACTACCACACCTGGAGTTAATAAAGATTATACGTTGATTATATCGACGGGTTTATTTGTTGAAGTGGGAAATGCTGCAAATCAATCGAAAACTATTACAATACATTTTCAAACTTTGAAATCAGTGGCTTATCCTTCCAACTATAATGGATTGACCGATGTTGTTTATAAAAACGTAAACAGCGAAAATACCCGTATGGATATCTATTATCCGTTAAATCCTCAAGCACCCGTTCCGGTTGTAATAAATATGCATGGAGGCGGATGGAATCACGGGTACAAAGAAGATCAGGGAGGTTTTAATCTCTATTTCAATAGGAGTTACGCAGTAGCCAATGTAGAGTATCGAATGACGGGCGAAGCAACTGCACCTGCGGCAGTGGAAGATGTTCGCGGAGCGATGATGTATTTATTGAATCATGCAAAGGAATTGAATATCGACCCAATGAAAATTATATTTCAGGGTGGTTCCGCCGGCGGTCATTTAGCCTTGATAAGCGGTTACCTTGAAAACAATCCGTTATACGATAACGATTGTGTGCTTCATGGAGGAAATTATAAAATAATGGCTGTAATCGATAAATATGGACCCGCCGATTTGAATAATTTCATGTTTTATACTTCGTTGGTCAATTGGTTAGGCCCGCATTCCACGGATCAAAATTTTATCAATTCCATTTCGCCGATTAATTATGTGAATGCAAACACACCGCCGACTTACATTATTCACGGTGATGCCGATCCTACGGTTCCTTACAGTCAGTCGGTTACATTGCATAACGCTTTGGATGCAGCGGGAGTAAAGAATCAGTTTACAACAGTTCCGGGTGGAGGCCATGGAGGTTTTCCGGATGCTTACCATACTCAAATGGAAAATGAGATTAAGGCATTTCTAACTGAAGTTGAAAATAATCAAACAAATGGAGTGAAAAATATTGACGGAAACAAAAATACTGTTTTTTCTATTTCAGGCAGAAATTTATCTATTCTTATTGAAGCAAAAACATTGACAAATGTATATGATTATAGTGGAAAAAATATTATAAAAACAAACGATAAAAATATTGTTTTACCTGATAAAGATATTTACATTATAGCTGTTGAAACAGAAAAAGATAAATTTGTTTCAAAAATAATAATACGATGAAAAAGTACATTTCTTGTTTGATAGGATTGCCGATTTTGCTTTCAGTGTCGAATTTACAGGCTCAGCCGAGAATTTGGAATTTGAATCAAATAAACAGTGCTAAAAATACCAATTCGGAAGTTGTGAAAGCAGTTATAAAGGAAGCCGACAAACATCTGACTACAACGATTGCTACTGTAATGGATAAACCATTAACTCCGGCAAGTGGAGACAAACATGACTATATGAGCCTGGGACGTTATTGGTGGCCTAATCCCGACACAAAAGACGGATTGCCATACATTCGTAAAGACGGCGTTTCCAATCCTGAAATAGAAAAACTCGATCGAACTTCGCTTTCCAAAATGGCTCGAAGTGTCATGATTCTTTCGCTTGCCTATCATCTTACGAATAATGATGAATATGCCCAAAAAGCAGTGGAGAATTTAAAAAAATGGTTTCTCGATAAAAAAACAAGAATGAATCCGAACATGGAATTTGGGCAAACCATTCCGGGACGCAACAATGGAAAGGGGCGCGGAGAAGGTGTCTTGGACAGTTATTCATTTGTCGAAATGCTCGATGCGGTTGAATTGCTGAAATCTTCCAAAAAGTTTCCGAAGGAAGATCAAACAGCTTTGAAAGATTGGTTTTCGTCGTACTTGAACTGGATGTTGACTTCCGAAATCGGTCAGGAAGAATATAATGCCAAAAACAATCATGGAACTGCTTTTGACGTGCAAGTAGTGAGATATGCTTTATTTACAGAAAATAACGAAGTTGCGGACAAATTTGTAAAAACTTTTCCG